>Ga0207011_1034_pt1 | contig 24788 bp, 21 predicted proteins | sample Alteio_BWMinCont_79_FD_153466 | JGI IMG/M metagenome (GOLD analysis project Ga0207011, IMG submission 153466) | Enriched cells from forest soil in Barre Woods Harvard Forest LTER site, Petersham, Massachusetts, United States -... | ecosystem: Environmental > Terrestrial > Soil > Temperate forest >...
GTCCAGGGTCTTAAAGAAGCAAAAGAAGACGAACTCCTCCGCCGTTTCCTCGGCCAATGGCGGATACCCGGGGATTTCGCCAGCTCCCAACGGCCCCGTCACGATCACGCGAACATCCTGTGTCACGCCGTTGCTCATTGTGTATCCTTCCGCCGCGTGTACCGGTGCTTTACGCCAACAGGGAAATAGCTGGGGTCCCCGAATGGCTTAAGATGGATCCTCGGCGTCTTGTGTTCGTTTGGGACATAGTGGCTAAACTCGCTATTCAACCGCGCCAGGTGCTCCACAATCGAGATCGTAACGGCCTGTCGCTTTTGTTCGTCCGCTATAACCGCCGCCGCCAGCTCAACCGTGATGGACAGGAACCGGTCCCGGTTCTCGTCTTCCAGCGACTCCAGCACGAACTTACCTGTAACCCATTCCGTGATGCCCGGCTGTTCGAGTCCCACGGTTACATTCTCAGGATATATGTTTGCCCCAAAGTACGATACCGTGAAATCCGACCGGCCAAATACGTAGACGAAAGGCAGCTCGCGCACTCTGAACTCCCGCTTCGATACGGGTACCGGAACCGATGAGCGATAGCATTCAGTGGCCTCGCTAACGGGGTCGAATCCGTGACTGGCGCATAGCTGCAACATCTCATCGTATTCAATCACGCCGCCGGTGTCCAGTATATTGTAACGGACAAGCGGCGCACCGTTGTCTCCGGTAAACAGCAGTCCGCCGTCCACGGCCTCGAAGTAGCGGCTGCAGGGGTCGTATTGAACCAACGTGGGAAGCCGCGATTCGCCAAACAGCTCACGCCCCACACTGGGATGGGAAGCTAGCCAGCGGCGGATACATATGGACAACGGGGTCTCGTTCCCCACCACGCCGGCATCGGCGGTGCCGTAGAGCGATGCCGTATCAAAGCAGGGCGAGGTGGCTCCGACCCGCTCGCACACCAACGCCCGCCACTCCTCGCTGAAAACCTCTCCCGCCATCACCAGCTTGACATTGAACCGGGGCCAGTCGATTCCCCGCGCTAGGCCGGTATCGATAAGGTCCTTGAGGAACGGCGGATACCCAAGCAGGACGACCTGCTCGAAGGCCTGGCCCAACTCACTGGTAACTCTGAGTATCTCCTCCTTGTTATTTCCCGGCGTGACCACTGTTATCGGATAGCCCTTGGCCGCCAGATGCCGGCAACAGCTCGCCGTATACATTCCGCCTACCCACGTACCGAGCGCAAAGCATACGACCGCGAGCGTACGCCGGGTATCTGCGGAAAAGCTATCGCGAAAGACCTGCTCGAATCGATACGCGGTTGCAAACTCATCCGTAACAAATCGGGGCCAAAAAGTTGGCTTGCCGGTCGATCCGGAAGATACCGCCATCATGTCGCAGTCTTCCAGCCGGCCTAAGCGGCACAGGTCAGCCGGCTGGTTTCGCAGGACGTAGTTGTTCTTGGTTATGTCCGGCAGGGTGCGGAAATCATCGATGGTATGGATGGAGCGGGGGTCGATGTCGCGATCCTTCAGAAATGCTGCATAAGCCGGGACGTCACGTGCGACATCGTGGAATAGTTGAAGGGCATTCCCGGCGGCGCGGCTAATCCGCTCCGGGGCGAGAGCCTCATCGAGATCGGTCCCGAGGAAATCTCGAAGTGCCCCGAGTGTTAGTTCGCTGCGATTTGGATTCATGGGGATTTTAGGGAGGATCCTATCTGTAGTTGGAGCCGCACAGTCATTGTACCTAGCGGGTCAATTGGTGGTAGAATACACCTGCGCTTCAGCCGGGGAATAGCGAAGCCAGGTCTATCGCGCCTGTTTTGGGAACAGGAGACCGCCGGTTCGAATCCGGCTTCCCCGACCACCATCGCCCGCCAACTCACTTGGCGGGCGCTTGCACAATTGCAATGCCGAAGATCCTCCTCGACACATATCACCGGACGATAGAGCGCCTGTTTCCGCCTGCAGAGATGACGCGCCTGCGGTCGCTGGGCGAGATCGTTTGGGGCAAGAACGAGGCCGCGCCGGCAGATTTCGTAAGTGCTATTAGGCCGGATATCGACGCCATCATCTGCGGTGGCTGGCGATATGGCTCGGTTGCGGAATTCAGCAAGGTTCGGGCCGTTTTGGAGGTGGGTGGCACACTCCCAAGCACAAAGATCTTCGATTACCCCCACTGCTTTGCTAACGGTATCCGTGTCCTAAGCTGCGCGCCCGGTTTTGCCCCGGCCGTTGCCGAAATGGCCCTTGGTATGGCCATTGCTTCCGGCCGGCGCATCGTATCCGGCGACAGCCAGTTTCGCACGGGAGAAGAGAGATGGGGATCGGGCGGGGCGGTTGAGGATGTACAACTCTTCGATAGGCCGGTTGGCTTCATCGGCTTCGGAAACCTCGCACGCGTTCTCAAGAGTCTATTGACCCCGTTCCGATGCCCAATAAGCGTATACGATCCCTGGCTAACCGATGCCCATCTGACTACTCAAGGTGTCACGCCGGTATCGCTGGACGAGCTGCTATCATCGTCGTCGGTCATATTCGTTCTGGCCACGCCCAGCAGCTCAAACCGGGCGCTTCTTGACCGCAACCGCCTCGAGCTCATCAAATCTAACGCGACCCTGGTACTGATAAGCCGTGCCCATCTGGTCGATTTCGATGCGTTGACCGAGATGGTGCTCGACGGCAAGTTCTCTGCTGCCATCGACGTCTTCCCTGAGGAGCCCTTGCCCCAAGACCACCCGATCCGTAGCGCGCAGAATGCCATACTGTCGGCCCATCGCGCCGGCGGAGGCGACGAAACCTACCGGCTCATCGGCCGGATGGTCACTAATGATCTCGAAGCTGTACTGTCCGGCCGACCACCAGTAGAGATGCAGTCCGCCCAGCCTGAGTACATCGCACAGCGGGGACCTTAACCCCCCGACACCCGACCCCGGAGGGGAAGGGGAATGGGGAGTCGTCCTCGTCGTCATCCTCGTCGTCGTAATCGGTCGTTCACCCGATACCCAATACCTCCGTCCGCCGTCCGCCGTCCGCCGTCTGCGGTCTGCGGTCGCCCCCCACGCAGGAATTGCAACACTCGCGTCGAATTGAACGCCTGATATGCGCAATACATCCCAATCAGGCAAACCGGCCCCGCCCGATCCGGCCCTCGTAAAGTCCCTCCAGCTAAATGTGGGCGCGGCTTCCGTATACTCCTACGCTTTCAGCGCGGACGGCACGCGCGCCGTTACCGGTCACGATGACAACACCGTGCGTTACTGGGACCTGGAGACGGGCAACTGCCTGCAAGTACTCAAGGGCCACCGTGATGATGTCCGTTCAGTCGCTTTGAGCGCCGATGGCCGCCGCGCCCTCTCCGGCTGCGATGATGGAACGGTGAGGTTGTGGGATTTGGAGACGGGCAACTGCCTGCGGGTACTGAAGGGCCACGCTGATTGGGTCAGGACTGTTGCTTGCAGCGCGGATGGCAGCCGCGCCCTCGCCGGCTCCGATGACCAAACGGTATATCTGTGGGATTTGGAGACGGGCAACAGCCTGCAAGTCCTGGAGGGCCACTCCGGCTGGGTCTTCAGTGTCGCCTTCAGTCCCGATCAGTGCCGCGCCCTCTCCGGCTCCAGGGACAACACAATCCGGCTGTGGGACCTGGAGACGGGCAACTGCCTGCGAGTGCTGGAGGGCCACACCAGTTCGGTCTTCAGTGTCGCCTTAAGCCCCGATCAGCGCCGCGCCATCACTGGCTCGATTGACAACACAGCCCGGTTATGGGACTTGGAGACGGGCAACTGTCTACGAGTACTGGAGGGCCACACCAATTGTGTCAACAGTGTTGCGTGCGGCGCCGATGAACGCTTCGCCCTTTCCGGTTCCGATGACAGCACTGTTCGCTTGTGGGACCTGGAGACGGGCAACTGCCTGCACGTCCTGGAAGGGCATCAGTCTGACGTTATGACCGTTGCCTGGAGCACAGACGAGAACTTCGCGTTTTCCGGCGACATTGGGGGCGACGTGCGAGTGTGGGACCTGTCGGAGCTCATCGCCGAAGCTCGATCGCAGACCGCAGACCGCAGACCGCTGGTAACCGCTCCCGCGCCGGACCAGGTGCAGTATGCCAATGCCAAGGTGCTGCTGGTGGGCGATACGCACTCCGGCAAGACGGGCCTGGCGCACCGGCTTGCGACCGGGGAGTATAGACCGAGCGAGGCCTCTACGGTGGGTGCCTGGTCCACGCAATGGAATCTGCCCACTGTCACAGCCAAAGAGGGGTGGGAACAGGAGATCTGGCTGTGGGACTTCGGCGGCCAGGCAGACCAGCGGCTCATACACCAGCTCTACATGGACCGCACTGCCCTCATACTGTTACTATTTAACGCGGATGAAGAAGATGTGTTACCGGGACTGCGTGACTGGCTTGTGGCCCTCGGGCGTAGTGTGGCTGCCAATACTCCTCGGCTGCTTGTGGCAGGGCGGGTGGATGCAGGGTTTCGGGCGAGCCGGACGAAGCTCCGGGCCTTTGCCAAAGAGAACGGCATGGAGTATCACGAGACCAGTGCGAAGGAGGGGCAAGGAATAGAGGAGCTGATCCGCGCCATCGATACAGCAATTCCGTGGGATAAGATGGAGCGGCGCACTTCCCCCCTCATCTTCAAGCTGATTAGGGACGCGATCCTCAAGCTGCGGGACGAGGGAGACGTACTGTTTACCTTTAATGAGCTTCGTGAGGCGATCCGCCAGCGCCTTCCAACAGGCCATCCGTATACAGACGAGGTGCTAAGCACGGTCATCAGCCTGCTGGACGGCCCCGGCGCGGTGAGGGAGCTGGACTACGGAACCTACATCCTGCTCCAGCCGGAATGGATAAACGCGTACGCACAGGCCGTCATTCGCACGCTCCGCCAGCAACCGGACGAGCTAGGCGCTCTGCCGCTCACCAGCATCGGCCAGGGCAAGCTGCTATTTCAAACCGTGGACCGCGAGGGCGGCGTTGCGGAGATGAAGCGTTTGCCGGAGGCGGCCGAGCGCGTGGTCCTTCGTGAGATGGAGCGCCAGCTCGAAGAGCGGGGCCTATGCCTGCGGCAAGGTGACAAGCTGGTCTTCCCCAGCCACTGCGGGCGCGATAGGCCGGCCATACCCACCGCGCCATCCTTCTTTGTGAGCTATGCCGTACGCGGCTATCTGGACGATATCTACGCCACCCTCGTCGTCGCCCTGGCAGATAGCAAGGCGTTCAGGCTGGAGGAGCTCTGGCGGGATGCTGCCGACTTCCAGACGTTGGATGGCAACCACCACATGGGCGTCAAGCTCTCGCGGGAGGCGGCTGGAGTGGGCGAGATCAGCGTCTACTTCGGGCCGGAGGTAACCCCGCAGGAGCAGGTGATCTTCGCAAACTACATCCACACCCACCTGCTGGCCCGTGCCGAGAGCGCCTGCAGGCTGCGCCACTACGTCTGCCCCCACTGCCACACGCCCAAGGGCAACCCGCAAGTGCTTATGCAGAAGCTGTTTGTTAAGAAGAAGCAGGCGCGGGCGGTATGCGACAACTGTGACAAATCCTTCGAGCTGTGGGACGAGCTGGAGAGGCTATTTGCTAGCGAGGATGTCCGTGCAGAGGTCGAAGGCCTGCAGGCTATAGACGCCATCCGCCTGGATACGCGCCGCAAGGGTAAGCTGCTCGCTCTGGAGGTTATGGCCCGCATTACCAGCACAGACCAAAAGTGCTTTGAGATACCCGGCACGGAGGACGAGGGTATCGACGTCGAGCTCGAGTTCACCGAAGACGATGGCAAAGGCAGCGGCAAGCGACTGTATCTGCAGCTTAAATGCGGCAACAGCTACCTGCGCAAGCGAGAGTCGGACGGCGCGGAGATATTCCGTATAAAGAAGCGGGCGTGGGTAGACTATTGGCTCAAGCAGCCGTGCCCGGTTATGCTCGTTATCGGCACATTCCCGGAAGATGAACGCGGCTTGGCCGGCAAAGACAAGCTGGAGTTCGACCAGGTCCGCTGGATGGAGATAAGCGAATACCTCAGGCGAGAGAGCGACGGCGGCAAGAAGCCCGTCAAGCAGATCGTCTTCACCGGCGAGCGCTTCGACCTCGCCTCCATCCAACGCATGCGCGACATGGTGCTAGCCGAGAAATGACCGCCGATCGCCGACCGCAGACGGGTCACCTTGGGTAGGGGCAGGCCTTGTGCCTGCCCGCCCCTAGGTAGTTCACGCGGCGCGACTACACGATCCCCTCTCCCTTCCAGGAACGGGGACGCGGGTTAGGGTACCCGCCTCTTTGCCTCCGCCTCTGTGGCTAACGCGAGGAAGCTCTCATACCGGCGTCGTGACGCGCCTTCCGATTCCACGGCCTTCTTGATCGCGCAATCAGGCTCCTTGTCGTGCCGGCAGTCGTCGAACCTACACCGGCCTTGCAGGCCCCGAAACTCCGGAAAACACTCCAGAAGCTCTTCCCGGTCCATTGCAATCAGGTCCAACTGTCGCAGACCGGGCGTATCCGCCACCCAACCTCCAGAAAGTAGCGGTATGAGCTGCGTTGCCGTAGTGGTGTGCTTGCCCTTGAATGTGACGTAGCCGATCTCCGCAGTCCGAAGGCGCAAACCGGGTTGTACGGCATTTAGCAAGCTGGATTTGCCTACACCAGACGGTCCGACAAAAGCCGAGACCTTGCCTTTTAGCTCTTCCCTCAGCAGATCGATCCCCGTGTTTGCCGTGGCGCTTGTGGCGAGCACGCGATATCCCACGCGTTGCCACTCGTCAAACACCTCGGCATGGCCGGTTTCTCCGACAATATCTGCCTTATTCGCCAGGATTATGGCCGGCAGCTCTTCGCTTTCAATCGCCGCCAAGAAGCGGTCAACCTTCCAAGGGTCTGGGCGCGGCTCCGCGCATGCGAACACCACGAATAGCTGGTCCAGATTGCAGACTACGGTCTGCTCCCTGCCACGAAACCCGGACCGTGTAAAGCGCGACCGGCGGGGCATTATCTCTTCAATTACGCCCGAGCCCTGTCGTGATTCGACAAACCGCACCCGGTCACCCACGGATATGGTGTCGGTTGTATGGGGTCGTTTTGCCCGTGTTACACGCTTGGCAAAGCTGGCGCTAGTACTGTATCGGAACTCTTTCTTAAGGTTCCCGCGGAGCGTGCAGTGCACCACGTGGCCTGCCTGGCCGTCAAGCGCATCGGAGCGTTCGCACTGCACCGTGTATACGCCGCTAATCGCGCGTAGAACGATGCCTTCAGTCGGTGAGCTCAATAGATTCTCTTCTCTCCTGTATTGGAACCACAGTGTTGTGGCTTACAGATATACAAAGGAAAATGCCCGTGCGGTGGGAACCGCCCGGGCACTGGCATGAATTGCAAGAAGAGGCCGCTGTTGCGGATAGAGGTGGGTACTAATCCGTAATAGGGGACCGACTCCATTTCAGAAGCGGGCGGTTGGCGCGCAGCGCATAGAGTGTAAAGTTGTCAAAGAATAAACTGCGCATACCTCAACCCACCTCCGATCATTATGTTTCCGATTCGCCTCGTCCGGAGAGCGCGGCCAAACCCGGAACACCCCATCATATCAAACTGAACCACCGTTGTCAAGCAGTTTTTGGAGGGGGATACCTGATGCCTTGGGACGCATGCCGCGGCGGCCTTGGGCACAAGTACTGACTGCGCAATCCAGGCTATCTAAGAAGTATGTTAGATTCGGATAGAGAGCAGCCAGTATATTCGTCGGCGTGTGATGTTACGCCTCGTAGCTGGCCCGGGACTGCTTGCGACCGTGATGCGGGCGAATTGAGCCAATAAGTGGCGGGCGCATCTCGCCTGAACCAGCTTAAGGAGGTTGTGCGTGGTGCACGCCAATAGAAACTCGATTTTGGCGCCGCTTAAGCCCCGCGTCAACAGCCGCCGGAAACGCAACTGCTCCTTGAGTTGGCCGAAGACGGGTTCGATGATCTGCTGGCGCCGGCGATAGATCTGCCGACCCTGATCGGTTGCGAGTTTGGCGCGCATGCGATCGATGCGACCGTCATCCGCGCGCACAGCGATCTCGAGGCGTTTGCGGTCAGAGGAGTAGTATACGCGGTAGGGGGTGTTCCGAATGGTGCGCAGGCGTCGGAAGGGTAGCTCCCTTCCGTCCGGGGCGGTATAGAGGTCCCGGCCAGCGTCGTAGGTACAAGTCTCTCGAAAAGAGGGGGTCTCTGCCGGCTTGAGAGCAGCCTGTTTGACGTAGCCGTCGATGCTGTGTGTATCGAGCGCCGAAAGAGCCGCGTCGCTCTGGTAGCCTGTGTCAGCCAGCAGTCTGTCCGGCTTCAGGCCGCAGTTGTCGATCGTCTGCTCTAGCAAGGGCGGCAGTTGAGCGTTATCGTTCTCGTCCTGGGTGACCTCTGCAGCAACGATAATCTGAGAATAGGCGTCCGCCACCGCCTGAGCGTTGTAGCAGGCTCTGATGCCGTCGGAGGTCTTCATGGTACGGCTCTGTAGATCCGTGACAGCTACCGAGTTACGCTTGGTCTGTAACTGTTGGTTTCTGGCTTGCTTCAGACACTTCTTGCGGCGCTTGAGATTCTTGAGGTTCTTGCGCACAGCCCCCGTTATGCCGGAGGGCTTGTGCTCGGTGCTGGCTGGCTGCACAGCTTCGGCAGCAGAGGGCGCCGCCTCGGCATCCGCTGGGTTCTCTGCCAACAGCGGGGTCTGTTCGGCTCTATCCTCCGCCTCGTCTGTGGCTCGGGCCTCGGCAAGCATCTGGGCAATCTGGGCGTCTATCTGCTCGATGGCGGCTTCGAGGCGTTCGCCGCGATAGGTTTGCTTACGTGAGACATTGGCCAGAATCTTAGTGCCGTCGAGTGCCGTCTCCTCCAGCAGCACCATACCTTCATTCTGGCACAGTTGGACGACCTCGACGAACAGAGCGCGGATCGCCTTCTCGTTTCGCGTTCGAAACCGGCAGAGGGTGCGAAAGTTTGGTTTGCTCATGCCGCACAGAAACATTAGCCGCAGATCGTACGAAAGCGCAGCGGCGACCTTGCGACTGCTGCGCAGCCCTTCGGAGAGGGCAAAGATCCAGATCTTGAGCAGGATGCGCGGATCAAACGCCGGAGCGCCACCACCCTGATATTGGCAATAGAACGCCGTAAGGTCCAGGCGGTCCATGATATTCGAGAGAACGCGCACGGGCGAGCTTTCGGGAACGAAATCGCCGATACAAGGCGGGAAGAGAAACATCTGTGACTCATGTGACGCAACATCTCGAAACACCTTCACGACGGGACCTCCCATGCGCGCAATCTGTCATACAACTTCGTAACAAGAGGCGATTTATCCTGCTATTCTCACAATACATTTTAGACAGCCTGTGCCGCTCAGTTCCGGGCCTCCCCAGCTTGGAGGACGTTGGCTGCAGCGCCAATACCCTAATCCGCGCGTCTCATCGGGTCGCCTCTGGTACGTTTATGCGGTAGGCAGGTTTGCCGGGCTCCCGACGAGCCTCCGCACGGGCAGTACAGTCCCGTTCTTAAGCGCGGCCCTCCCGATGTCTCTCATTATAATCATAAAAGTAGTTATTACAACCGAGTCAAAATCAGCCTTCGCAAGGTGAGGGGAGCCGGTGTCCCGGTAAGCCCTGTCAACTAGAACTCGTAGATGCTGGCCTTCTTGCCCTTAATGCCTTTGGTTAGGTGCTCGGCATCGACGGTAAAGTCGATGAAGGCTATGCACATCTCATCGGTGGTCTGCTCGCCCCATTTTACGCGCTTTGGCGGGCGGCTTGGATTGCGGGGGTTATCCGCGGAGTTATCGAAGCGTGCGGCCAGATTGATGGTGGTACCCGCAGGGAGCTTCAGAGGCTGTTTGAAGTCGTAGCTAATCTGCCAGTTAAAGTCCCATTTGGGCACCTTAACCATCGGCACCTCGGTACCGTCTGGCAGCTTCGCCGTCACGGTCATCTCCTGTCCCAACAGGTGCATGTGGGGAGTCACGTCCATTACCGTGATTGGTTCGGTTATTGGCGAAGCTCCTGTGGCGATATACTTTGCCTCGCCAGGCGGGATGTTAAGGTCGAATTTCAAGGCCAACACAGTGTGTACGCTCTTATCCACGGGGGCCTTGCAGTAGTATATGGCGGCCTTGCTCTGGTCCGTCTCCGGCTTTCCGCTCTTATGGTAGTGGACCTCTAGCACGATGTCGCACTTCTTGGGCAATAGCATCCCGATTCCGTCCGGCAGGAGCTCCGGGTCGTTGCCGGGTGCCCATCCGCCAATGCCACCGTCCGGGATAAAACCGGGGCCGCCACCGCTACTGGTGTAGCTGGAGGCTGGGTCCTTACCGGCCAGTTTGCGCGCCCTGCCATGGGTATCGATGTAGGCAAGAATGTGGTGTACGACCTGGTGGTTTCCGGGGTGGAACTCCATGCCGGATATCCAGTGATCTTCATTGCTCGGGTTACGGATCACAAAGCAGCGGTACACATCGCGCCCCTCCGCAGCAAGGCAGTACTTTGCAGGCATTTGGACAACGAGATCGGGCTTGCCCAGCTTCCAACCCGTGCGGAACCTTGGCGTTGCCGGTAGGTCTTTGGGGTCACCCATCGGCGCTCCGGCATCGGCCCACTGGGAGATAGTCTCGATCTCCTCGCCGGTCAGCCTCCGTTCGTTTTCGAACTCCCCGTGCGAATCCGCCTTCCATGGCGGCATTAACCGGCTCGTAGTCACTAGCGCTATCTGCTTGGCTCGCTTGCTGACATCCGCATAGGTCATTAAAGGGAACGGTGCAACCTCGCCAGCGTGGTGGCACACAGCGCATTTGTTGTAGATTATCGTGGCCACGTCGCGCGCGAAGGTTAGCTTACGCACGCCGGGCTTTTCCGGCGTTCGCGCCGGCGGCTCTGGGGCTGATAGTGCTGCTGCGGCAGTTAAAGTGATCGGAATAATGGCTAATTGGAGCAGTTTCATCGCAGGATCCTCCTATCCTACATTATATCGCCTGTGTCAGGCGATCCGTTTCTAAAGTTGAGATTGTACTTGACGTGCGCAGACGTATGAGGGAATAATCGTACGGCGACATCGCGATTAACTACGTTGTTAGGAAACGAAAATGGACACGATAGGACGGACCATAGCTACTCCCAATTCGGACTATCGCCGCGTTCTATGCAGGTTGGTGTCCTTTGAGGACGTACCTATCCCGTATGCCCTCAACGCCTGGACAAGTCTTGAGACATGGAGACTTGATGTAGAGAAGCGGACCTCTCTCTCGCTTCCTGCGCCATACGTGTTTGCTAACGATGCCGGCCAGATTGAGTTTGAGTGGCACGTGCACGACCGGGAGCTCACTCTCACTCTTACGCCAAACGGAATCCATTGCTATCAGGTTAGCGAAACTGCATCTGAGGCCGAGAGCGAGGGGCTCGTGGATGCGTCGGCTATTGTGAACAAGGTTCTTTGGCTCTTGGCCTAACTGAGATGCAGATACCAGATGAGGAGACGTTGTATCGCTTTATCAAGTACTCCGATTATGATGATGCCGGTGGCGAACTCCCTCGGATTCGGTCCAGTCTGTTCAGCACGAGCTTTCCAGTTTCGTTTAATCGTGCCAGCATTTGGCCGCTTGCCAAGCATCGCGAAGTAACCCCAGCCAACCTTGGTCTCTGTTCGATTAAGGCTAGCGAGTTCCGACGTTGCGCAAATGAGAACCAACCGCTGGACATTGTCCCCGACCCTATTGAAGCTCCTGCGAATGATCCGCTATTGGGAATTCCCAATCCAAGCCACGCCAGCGCAACCCGGCCACTTACAAGAGGCGAGTCGCGACGAGTAGCTCGAGTAGCCGAGAAAAACATCCACTGGCCTCCGACCGGCATGCCTGTAGATTGAACTCTGTGTAATCATAGGAGCGAACATTGAGTTGCTGGCTACCGTTTCGAAGACCAGACGTGGACGTTGCCCGGCGCGCAAACGAGCTGAACGAGCAGGCTGATAAAGCCTTCAACCTGAATGAGCTTGAGATGGCGCTTCCGCTGTATCAAGCCAGTCTCGAGCTCTGCCAACGGTCAAGCAATTGGGCAGGCGTTCTGAGAGTGCGATATGCCATGGGTGGGTTAGCCTTCAAATCCGGAGAGTACGGAGTTGCACGCACCCATTTTGAAGAGTGCGTGAAGCTAGCGCGGAAACTGCACGTTATAGATGGCTATCTAGCGTCGTTAATGTGGCTGGGTACTACGGTTCTAACCCAGGGTGACGGCGCCCTTGCCGCCAGACTCGGGAAGGAATGTTTAGAGCAGGCCAGAGTTGTCAAGGATAACCTTAGTGTTGCCGCAGCCCACGTTCTGGTGGGTGACGCAATAGATACGGTCGATGAGGCTAGATCGCACTTCAAGCAAGCACTTGAGATATACCGCCGGGAAGCCAGGATGGACCGCGTCGCCAGCGTACTATGTTCGATTGGGCATTATGCACAGCCGGGCCGGGACAATATGGAAGAGCGTGCAGCACTGGAGGAGTGCTTGGTTCTGTGTCGTAGCTCGGACAATAGGGAGCTGGCCTCATATGCACTCTATAATCTGGGAAATGTGGAGATCTTCGGCGGCAATACTGATGTTGCCGCGAGATTATTCTCGGAGAGTTTGGCAATCATGATTGAGACCGGCGACGACCGGGCGATTTCCTATGTGCTGGATGGATATGCGGCTATCTCATTGCTGCGAGGAGATTGTGCGAAAGCTGCGAGGCTATCTGGTGCCGCCGAGTCGGTACGGACAAGACTCGGCACTCCGATTGAGACTCCGCGGCAGGCCGAACATGACGAGGTTGCGGCTAAGATGCGAGCATCGCTCGACCCGACCAGTTTTGATGCGGAGTGGGACGCCGGGACAGGACTGACGGTCGTAGAGGCGGCCGATTATGCGCTGAGTGATGGGACTTAAGCTGAAAGGACAACAAACATGAAAATAGCAATAGATACCGGCGGGAGCCGGGGTCTAGGTAAGAGCATGGCCCTGTGCCTCGCGGCAAAGGGGCGGGATGTGATCCTGACCTACAACTCTAAGAAAGCGGAGGCAGAGGAGGTTGTCGCGGCTATCGAAACGCAAGGGCGTAGAGCCGTTGCGCTACAGCTTGACGTTTCCAGTAGCGCGTCCTTCGGCACCTTCGCGGCGGCGGTGAAGGATATTCTGAAACAGATCTGGGATCGCGACACCTTCGACTTCCTCGTGAACAACGCGGGGATAGGTATTCACGCGCCGCTAACCGAGACCACCGAAGAGCAGTTCGACCGCCTGATGAACATCCACTTCAAGAGCGTACTTTTCTTGACCCAAGCGCTGCTGCCCATAATGGCGGATGGCGGGCGCATTGTGAACATCTCCAGTGGACTAACGCGATTCTCGTTCCCGGGATATGGCGCTTATGCTTCGATGAAAGGCGCCGTCGAGGTCCTTAGCAGATACATGGCGAAGGAGCTAGGCCCTCGCAACATCGCCGTGAAAGTTATCGCGCCCGGCGCGATCGAGACCGACTTTGGCGGCGGTGTCGTACGCGACAACGCGGGCTTGAACAGCTCCATCGCCTCGCAGACCGCCCTGGGCCGCGTAGGTCTGCCGGACGACATCGGCGGCGCGGTGGCCGCCCTGCTATCGGACGAAAACGGCTGGGTTAACGGACAGCGTATCGAAGTCTCCGGTGGGATATCTCTTTGAAGCTGCCCTATTCGTTGGGACTCGCCGATCCCTCCTGAATTACGGAACCACCACCTCTTCGGCCCGATCTGTCAAACCAAACATAGAGTGTCGGCAGTAGGAACCATGCAAGCGGCCTGGAGAGCGCAATGCCGCCGATTACGACGGCTGCTAAGGGACGCTCGACGGTCGCTCCGATACCGGAGACCACGAGGAACGGCAGCAGCGCTAGCACGCCGATGAGCGCGCTGAGTATCTCAGGCCGCAATCGTTCGGTAGCTCCTCGAATGGCCGCTTCGCGAGACGAGTAGCCCTTGCGTTTCCACCGGTCTATGAACGAGACCATGATGGTGCTGTTTTGGACCTCCGTGCCGAAGTTGGCAATGTAGCCGATGATAGCCGGAACAGAGATGGGCAGTCCTAAGAACAGTAACAGCACCGTACCGCCGATAATCGCCAACGGAATGGTCGTAAGGACGACGAGAGAGTCCCGCATGGAGTTGAAGCAGGCGTAAACCAGCACGAAGATGAGCAAGAGAGACGTGGGTATCGCCCAGTAGAGGGTCTCAAGAGCATGCTGCAGCTCTTCAACTGCTCCTCCCCACTCGATACCATAGCCGGGGGGCATTTTTACCTGCTTCTCTAGCGCCTTCTTAGCGTCGTTAACCACGCTTCCAACGGAGCGGCCCTGAACGTCCGCGAGAACCGCCACTCTGCGCCGCGCATCCATCCGGCCAATTTCGGCCAGCCCCTGGCGCACCTCGATGGACGCAAGTGAGCTAAGGGGAATCTTCTGCCCGGATGATGATGTAACCAGCAGGTTGCCAATTGCCTCCACATTGTTCCTGTACTGCGGCAGCGCTCTAATCTGCACCGCAAACTGTCTCTCGCCCTGGTAGAAGGTGCTGGCCTGTGAGCCTCCGATCGCCGACTGCACCACGTCCATGACGTCGGATACGTTGATCCCGTAACGGGCAATAGCCTGGCGGTCCGGCGTGATATCCAGGTCGTCAATCCCCGCCACTTGCTCGACAGCCACGTCGGTGGCGCCTCGAATCCCCTTCAGCACACCCGCAATCTCGTCCGCCTTCTTGAGCAGTACGTCGGTATCGTCACCTTTTACGAAGATTACAACGGGCGTATTGAAGCCGGAAATAAGCTCGTCGTTACGCATCTCAAGCTCTTGCGAGAACTCAAGCTCGACCCCTGGGAGCTTATCGAGCGACTTACGAAGCTGTGCTTCTAGCTCGGCCTTGCTATGGGCTCCAACCCACTGGTCTGGGGGCTTGAGCGGCACCGATATCTCGCAGTTGCTGACAAGCTCGGGATCGCCTCCGAGCGTCGCGCGTCCGGTATAGGCAATAGCATGCTCCACGTTCGGATTTTTGCGCAGCACGCCCTCCATCTCCAGGGCTATACGCGTGGCTTCCGGCAAGGAGACACTGGGCGGCAGCGTGGCGCGAATGCGGAAGTTGTTCTCGTCGAGGCTCGGAAGAAACTCGGAACCGGTGATTTGAAAGAGAAGAATGCTCATTGCAGTGACAAGAATACCGATGGTGGTGATCCAGAGGGGCCTTGATACGGAGCGCTCCAGCCAGCGTTGATATTGTGCCCGCATCCATCGTACTAGCCGGTTTGCCGGCGCCGGATGCCCGCTCCGAAGCAGGATGACGCAGAGTGGCGGCGCTATTACGAAGGCCATAAGCACGGAGCCGACCATGGAGAAGATAATGGAAAGCGCAAGCGGTATGAAGAGCCGGCCCTCAACGCCCTGAAGCGCCAAGAGCGGGATAAACGCGGCGATTACAATCAGTATCGCAAAGAAGACCGGGCGTCCAATCTGTTGCGCGCCACGAAGAACGGCTTGCTGGAATGGCTCCCCTTCGACTAAGTCGTCCGTGACGTTGCGATAGATGTTCTCCGTAATCACGATGCTTGCGTCGATCATCATACCGATACTGATCGCGAGTCCTCCCAATGAGAGGAGGTTGGCTGAGATGCCAGTGCGCCACATCAAAATGAGGGCTACCAACATGCAGACTGGCACGGCTAGAGCGGCAATGGAGGCAGCACGGAAGTTGCTGAGGAGCACGAAAAGGATGATGATTACCAGAATCTCACCGGCGATAAGCGCATCTCGTACGGTCCGGATACTGTGCTTGATGAGGATCGACTGGTCGTAAAGCGGGTCGATGTAAACATCGGGTGGCAGGTCCTTCTTGAGCTCAACCAGCCTCTGCTTGACCCGTTCGATAACGTCTGCGGTGTTCGAGCCGAGCCGGAGGATGGATATGCCGGCGACGACTTCGCCCTTCCCATCTTCCGTAACCGATCCTTGGCGAACCTCCGGCCCGATCTGCACGGTTGCGACGTTTTTGACATAGATCGGAACTCCATTTCGTGCTGCGACAACAATGTTCCCAACGTCCTCTTCGGACTGAAGAAAGCCCAGGCCTCGCACGATGTACTGCAGTCCGCCGTGGCTAACATAGTTGCCGCCCGTATTCTGGTTGTTCTTGCCGATGGCGGTGTTCACGTCATCTATCCCAAGGCCGTACGCCCGCAGCTTGTCCGGATCCATTAGGACCTGGTACTGCTTCACCTCCCCACCGAATGAGAGGTTGTCGGCGATGCCTGGAACCGTCTTGAGCGCAGGTGTGATGACCCAGTCCTGCAGCGTTCTCAACTCCATGTTGGTGCGCTTGTTACTCTTAACGGCGTAGATGAAGATCTGGCCGGTTCCGGTATCATTGGGGCCCAACTGCGGCGTCATGCCGGGGGGCATGGTGACCGTGCCGATCTGCTGGAACACCTGATCGCGCGCCCAGTAGACATCAGCATTGTCTTCAAAGTAGACGGTCACCACGGAGATCCCGAACTTCGAGACGGAGAGAATCTTCGTCGCTTTTGGTATTCCCTGGAGCGCCACCTCCAGCGGGTGGGTGACGAGCTTTTCAACCTCCTCGGAAGCGAGCCCCGGAGCGCTGGTATCGACCTCGACGCGCACGGGAGTCATGTCCGGAAACGCATCTATATTGAGACTGCGTAGCGCGAGAATCCCGCCTGCCACGGCTAGCACGCCGATCGCAAGCGCTACAAGCCGCTGATTGAGAACGCCGGCTAAGAAGCGGTCGATCATGCCGACTTTCCCTTCTCGCTGTCCAGCTTTTCTTGTTCGGCCTCCAAAAGCAGGTTGCCCGTTACAACAACTTTATCACCAGGCTGGATCCCCTTTAGCACGGGCACTTGCCCGGCGGAGGCCGGCCCGACCGTAACGACATGCTGCACATACTGCCGCGGGGCCACCTGGATGTAGACGATCTGCTGGGTGCCGTGCTGTAGCACGGAGTCCGCAGGAATAGAGACCGAGTGCGCGCCCGTTTTACCGCCTATGAGCACCGTGGCGAACATGCCCGGCCGCAGGAGCCAGCCTGGGTTGCTAACATCGGTTCGTACGGTGGTCGTTCGCGTATCCGGGCTAACCTCCTTGCCTATGTACATAACGCGGCCAGTGAATGTTTTTAACGGATAGGCGGAGACATGAAGCTGAATGGGATCACCAATCGCGACGGCCGCAATGTCCTTTTCATATATCTGCGAATCGACATAGACACTATCGAGGTTCACCACTTTGACCAGTGGCGTAGTGATGTCGATGATCTGTCCGGACACCATGGTGCGGGCGGTTACGATTCCAGCGATAGGAGAGACCACCGGTATGATCGCGTGGCCGTTGCGTAACTGTGCGACGCCTTCGCTCGGGCTAACCCCGAACAGGCGCAGGGTGTTCTCCGCGCCCTTAAGCGCCACTATCGCCTCGTCATAGGTGTCTTGGGCCTGCTGTAACGCTTGATTTATGGGAATCCCGGACTGTTTGACGGTCTTGGCCCGAGCAAGCTGAATCCGCGCAAGATCCTGAGCCGTGAGGTCGTTTTGATATCCGTGCTGGTCCTGCTGCAGCTTGGATTGCGCTTGCTGAAGGGCCGAGGCTCCGTTCAGGTTCTGCTCGTAGATCTTCTGCTGGCGAGACAGCTCGTCCGCGGATAGCTTCTCCTGCGTGGTGTTCTGCTCCATCGCGGCCACGGCGTTGTTGAATGCGGTCTCGGCGTCCTCGTACTGCTGCTTCGAGAATATCTGTCCGTCATAGAGGATCTTGGCGCGGTCAAACGTTGCCTTTGCGCTCTGAAGAGTGACCTTGGCCTGCACGAGCGCGCCGTGAGCCTGAGCGTAGGCGTTTTGCGCATCTTCTACGGGTTTGTGCGTAATCTCGCCCATGTTCACGAGTTGTTGCGTGTTGGTCAGGGCGACGCGGTCGATCTTGATCTGTTCGATGTCGCTATTCACCGCGGCTTGAGCGGCTGCGAAGGTCCTTGCGGCATCCTCCACCTGCGGCTCACTAAGGGTGCCGAATTTGGCGAGCCGCTTTTGCTGCTGCAACTGATTGAAAGAGAGATCGGCATGTGATTTGGCGGTCTGGTAAGCCGATTCGGCCTGCGTGAGGTCTAAGCTGTCGATGGTAGCGATAATTTGCCCCTTGGTAACCTGGCTTCCGACCGAGACAAACGCCTGTACAATCTTCCCTGGGAGGCGGGAAGTGACCTGTATAGTGCCCACATCCGTTGCAGCAACTTCGCCCGCCGGCTGAAGGTTCTTCGCAAGGCTCGACATGCCAGCCGTGACTGTGGTTATGCCCGCGAGCTGAACGCCATCGGCGTCAATTTCCAACCCGGAGCTGCCCGCAACCTCTATGAGTTTTGCGCTGAGCTCGGCCTCGTGGTCCGCCGCACCTCCAGAGGGCTGTGCGCCCCGATCGTGACAGCCCGAAACTGTTATCGCTAGGATTACCGTGCAGGCAAACAACAAGATGTTGTTTCTCAAAGACACGTGTCCGTTGGTTGATCGTATCATCGCTCGCTCCTGACGTACCAGAAACATATGAATCCGTTTATCGTCGTTTTCACGGCCTACCGGTCGCCGCGTCGATTTCGTCGCGGGCTTTGTATAGGGCAAGCAGTGCGTTAACATAGCCGTTCCTGGCGTTTCGCAAAGTGGTTTCCGCGTCAATGACCGGGAGGATGCCGGTCGCGCCTTGCTTATAACCTAGCTCCGCTATTCCCAGAAGGCCGATAGACGGGGTTAGAATCTGCGAGAAGTAGCTTGTGGCCTGCTTGCGCGCTACCGTGTAGTCCGTATAAGCCTGCGCGACCTGCTGGCTCACCTGTTGCTCCGCTTGTGTCTGCTGAGCAATTGCCTGTTTCTTCGTTTCCGATGCGGCCTTAATCGACTGTCGTATGCTGCCCAAGTCGAGAAGAGGGAGCTTCATTACGAGGACCACGGAGTCCGCGGGCTGCGACTGCTGTACCGACCGTTCGTAATCGACTGAAAGATCGGGAAACTGGGAGGCACGATTCTGCTTTATGGAGTAGTCGGCCACCAGGACCTGTTCGCGGGCAGACTTAACGAGGGGTCTTTGGGCCAGAGCCTTCTTGGTTAGATCATCGAGCGAGGGGAGGTCAGGAAGCGAAACCTGTGCCGCGTTCGTCTCGGTAAGCTTATCTACAAGCTCAACGGGCGCTAACGGTGGACGGCCAATGACAACATTGAATGCGGAAAGCGCTGCGGCCTCCGCGGCCTCGGCAGTAACCTTAGCCTGCTCCGAATTGGCCACATCGATTGAGGAGCGAATTACATCTACCTTTGGCGCAGCGCCAGCCTTTTCCTGTATCTGCGTCAATTCGTGTACATGTTCGACATCCTTCAGTATCTCTTGGGCTATGAGGGTTTGCGCGCGCGCGGCTGCCAGCGACCAATAGGCGTCCCGAATCTGTTGGGTGAGAGCCAACTTTGTTTCGTCTAACGTGTATTTCGTGGCCCCAAACTGTGACTTCGCCCCCGCCGCCTGGTAACGTCGCTGGCCGCTAACGTCGAACGTGGTACCAACGTCCAGGATCGTGTCGGAAGTGTCCCCATTCAGCGTTGGCGCTGTACTTGTGCCTTGAACTCGCGTTGCAGTCAAATCGATAGTGTTCGGGGAGGCAAGCGCGCGATAGCTCGCTTTCGCAGAAGCGACTCCGGCCAGCCCAGCCGCGATCTGGGGATTGTTCTGCAGCCCAATGCGGACGGCATCTTCGACGGACAGTATCTTGCTACTATCCGCCAGACGCTGTAGCGGAATTCGAGAATTTGACGGCTGTTTTTCCGTTGGGTGGGCAGCCGTGACATCGTCCATCCCGAAGGCCGGTGGCAGACTGACTACCACGGCAAGCAGCACCACCGCGATAGACAGCATCCACTTGCACTTTGTTCTCATAAACGCGTTGCTCCTGAGGATCGTCTGGCGCCCGGAACCGCAAATCAATGCGGCCGGGACGCGCAGTCGTCCCCGACTCCAACAAATGAAAATACAACGGTGACAATCAGGCGCGGAGCCGGTGACAAACGGCGCCATTCGCGATGTTCGGAATGGCCACTCATCGGTGGGCAGGTTTGGGCCTGATCAAGCGTTAGTGGGAGGAGCGCGCGCGGGAAGAAGCGTCGAGTGGGCTAAGGAACACGATAATCGTGTGGGAACGACGAACTGTGTGACTGCTCGTGGTAGCGCAACATACGAAATGGGGGGTAGTACAGCAGTCCTTTCGCAAGCGAGCCAGTGACACGCGACGCAGGCACTGCCTGTAGCGGCGGACGTTATGATGAGACTGTCGTCTGTATGACGGCAAGTATGCGCAAGAGGAACTGCTACGCTGAACCAGGTCCAACATAGCAGCATCCAAATCGCGCCATAGCGGCGAGGGGTCCTAATCGTTTGTCGCATTCAGTGCTGCCGGATCAGAAGCGCCATCGTACCCTGTTAGTAGACTAACGCGGTCGCAAACTCATTCCACTATACCCTGAATGCGAACTGTACCTAACGTGAAGGACGATAAGTCCCCTGCTAATCACGGGACAAGCGGACGACCGATCTCCCAATGATGGCCAAACGGATCGACCACGCGGCCTAGGCGCCACCCGTACTCCTCTTTAACCGGAGCCACTTCTCTGGCCCCTGCCGCAATCGCGCTGGCAAACATCGCGTCCGGATCCGGCACGGTCAAGATCATCCGGACAGTACCGCCCCCAAGCGACTCCGGACTGAAGTTGCTGTGCTCCGGGGACTCGTCCGCAACCCAAAACTCGGCGCCTTCAACGGACAGCCGGGATACAACCGCCCCGTCGGGATCATCTATGCGGAAGACCTCGACCGCCCCGAATGCCGGCTTGTAGAACTCAACCGCTCGCGCGCCATTTCGTACAGATAGCATGGGGGCGATGGAATATGCGACAGACGCTCCTGTATCTGGGTTTATGCTCATCGTTCTGCTCCGATCGCCCTCACATTTGACCCAGCGGCTTATTTCCCGACGACAACGACTGAAAACGAGCCCGGCACCATCGGACCTCGCCGTGGTCGTCCGCCTGGTTGCGCCTGTGCCTGATCGGGCGCACCGAATTCAGCAGCGATGAGGAGTATCTTGCCGGTCTTGCTGTCCAGCGTTAGGGTTTTTGCCCCCGGCATGGTCTTTACGTTCTGCACTACGGTAAAGCTCGTTGGCCCGGTCTGCTTTACGACCGTCAGCGTGCCATCGCCCTGGGAGCTGAAGGCCTCTTTCGTCTTTGGGTTAAAAACCGTCCCATCAACGCCGCGGCCAATCGGAACATCACCAAGGACCTTGCCGTCGTTGGCATCGAGCATCACCATGTTCTGCGGGTCGTGGCATCCAACATATAGCACATGGTTCTTCGCGTCCAGGGCCAAGCCCCCAGGTCCGCCTCCCTTGCCATTCAGGCTATAGGTTGCGGTAAGTTTCATGGAGTTCGCGTCTACTACCGCTACGCTATCCTTGTCTTCAAGGTCGACGTATATGTGGCCCTTGCCATCCGTGGCAGCCTGCTCCGGGGCGCCACCCAGATCGATTGTGCCTAGCACCGAGCCGGTATCAGCGTCAATCACAGTCGCGTTGGGCGCGCGGTGGCTGAATACATAGACGTGGTGGTTATAGGGGTCGTCCAGAATACCGTCCGGCCCTCCATCCACTGGGATGGTTTTGATGACCGCAAGGGTATTCGTGTCCCACATCGCAACCGGTTTGCTGGACGCAAAGCCATGATGAAACTTCGTATCCGTTGCTGCCCCGCGCGCATTGGTCATCGGAATCTCACCAACGGGCTCGAGCGTGTCGAGATTGAACACGTTGATACGAGGCGACGGACCGGTGCGCGGAACATACAGCTTACGTCCATCGGAATCCGCATAAACATAATCGAATCCGCCATCTCCACCAACTTTAGCGGTCTTCTGCACACTGTAAGGCCCTTCGGGCGGGCGGTTGTGGGCAAATCCGGCCACCGTTATAACGGCGAGCCCGGCGGCCACTGACGGGAAAAACAGTCGCATCGTTCGTGCCTCCATGATTCTAAGAATTCACGGCTGCCACCGGTTGGTTGGCACCTCGTGAGAGATTTCGCCTATCGCTCCGTATTGACGCCTGAACGCCCTTATGGGAACACGACACGTTCCTGGGGCAATCGGACATCGTGAGTGGAGTAACACTTCACTACCTGGCCGATAATCTCCTCGCCAATTGACGCTTGGTCACCGAAGCTTGGTGAACTCTAAGAATCGAGAGTGAACACGGGTTTACCCGTCTCCGGATCGAAGGGAACGGAGTTATGCTCATGCACAATCTGCCATCTACCTTCTGATCTTCGATAGACAGCAGTCGTTCGCAGCCAGGTCTGCGCGGCATCGTTGTCTGCTCCCATCCCCGTGAAACGCAGCAGCGAATGCGCAAGCGCCAAATCGCCACTGACCACGACGTGTTGGTCCCGCGTCTCCATCCCAAACGAACCCGGGAAATGTCTCAAGCTCTCCTCCCATATCTGACGCCATGCATCCGCTCCCTTGGTCTGAAACGGCGGCCTCACATTGAACACAATGACATCCGGGGCATAGAAGGACATAATCCGGTCCACGTCTTTGGCGCAGATGGCGCTTTGCTGATCCGCGATCAGCTGCCGGATTTGGGCTTCGTCTCGCGCTTGGAAGGTTTCTGTTGTCATAGTAGATCCTCATGGAGTGGGTTTAGAGTGGCTTTACTGGATAGTCGAATGAGGGTCGCTGAATTCGACATTGACCGCCGCATATCGCGTGTCACGTTCTCAACCCGTCTCCGTACTCCACTACAATGGTGGTTTTCGTATTCACCCATACCTTCACATGGCCGTCAGGGTTATCTCACAACGTCAGCCATTTGGATGCTTAATCTATTCTACAAGAGGTAGAACACTATGCTACTGATTACGTCCGCAATTACCATTGCATTGGCTTTCTCAGCCCCAGCTACTCCGAGAGAACAGGTGTATCCGTTGGCGACCACGAAAGGCCTAACGGCTATGAATGGTGTCAAGTTGAGCTCGACCGTTTACCGTGGCAAGAGATCCGTGGTGCTGACGGAGGAAGAAGACCCCAAGTTCGGCGTGTTAGCCGTCGTGTTCCCGCTGGACTTCAAAAACGGGACCATCGAGTTTGACGAAGCCGGGACACTCACAGACCAACACAACCCGACCTCGCGCAGCTTCGTTGGTATGGCATTCCGGGTGAGCGACGATTTGAGTAAGTACGAGTGTTTCTATCTGCGGATGACAAATGGCCGCTCATCGAGCCAAGAGCTCCGCAACCATGCCGTTCAATACTGCATGCACCCTGACCATCTCTGGGATCAGTTGCGCGAGACGCAGCCGTTCCGCTACGAAGCATATACCGACCTGGAGCTAGGCGCCTGGACACACGTCAAGATCTCTGTTTACGGCACGGATGCCAAATTCTACGTTGGAGGGGCCAAGCAGCCAACTCTCGTGGTCCATGACCTGTTCATGGGCGCTACCCACGGCAAGCTCGCTCTATGGGTCGGCGGCTATACCCGAGCGTACTACTCCAATTTGAAGGTTCGTGGTGCGTAGCTGAAGGCAAGGGACGAGATCATTTGTGGCGCGCCTGAGTAGGCGGCGAGACACTTCATAACCTGGCTAGCGTGTCGGGAATCTCTGCGGGAACCAGAACTTCCGGATTGAGAGTACTCAATCCCTCCCCAGCGGCCGCGCGAAGGAATCGATGATCCGAGGAGATCAAGGCGCAATTCGGAGCGCCGGGAGAATGAGTGAATTCTAGTAGAACGGTGAGGAGAATAGCGTCCGTGGAGTTCAGGTTGTGCCGGCGCATCGTCTCAATGCTAGAAAAGACGTGCGCGTCTGTGATAGACAGCAGACCGAATTGTGGATCCCGAACCACTTCCGACTGTAGGGCACTCACGGCACTTGTGAAAGCGCCAAGATCGATCACCGCGCCGTTCATCCGACGTAACAATATCGAATATGTTTCGGCGTATCCCCAAGGCGTAGAGACCATGTCGTGATGGCGCTTTTCAGAGAATATTGCGTTGGCTGTTTCACGACCCACCTCCGCTGTGTAGCGCTTGACTAATGCGCTCGCGTCCCAGAACAACATGGCCATGTGCGGCTATTCCTCGTCCCGCGCTGCAATGATCCCACAGGAAAAGATGTTATCTTGCGGGCGAATACCCAACGCCAGTATCATTTCTTGTGCCTTTTCCGCTGTCGCGGTAGGGTCGGGAATGAAGCCCATGCGCTCATTCTGCGCTGCTACGATCCGTTGGATTGTGGCTTTGTCCGCAAACCAGCTCGTCCCATCAGGATGTCGAAGATCGGTCATGGCTAATCCTCATTTCGCTCAGTTTCCTGCGCATAGTATACGGAATTGTCCCAAGCGTTGCAAATCTCCGATCCACTGCGGAGAATGTGTGAGCATCTATTATGTAGGCCTAACCTGCTCCACAAGAGCGTGAAACTGCACCCAAGTCGGGTTCCGAGCGCGTCCCAGTACATCTAATAAGTCAACTATGTCTGGCCCATACAGATCGCTTTGCACGTTCGGGTAGGATTTGAACTTGCTCGCTACGATGTTCCAATCCTGGGGAGCTTGGCGCCACTCCATCCCAATCTCCAATTCCGGTTCGTAACGCCGTCTGGGGCGAAGGGTTCCGACTATGACGCAGAGGTTACGACATCCGGT
>Ga0207011_1049_pt1 | contig 23727 bp, 15 predicted proteins | sample Alteio_BWMinCont_79_FD_153466 | JGI IMG/M metagenome (GOLD analysis project Ga0207011, IMG submission 153466) | Enriched cells from forest soil in Barre Woods Harvard Forest LTER site, Petersham, Massachusetts, United States -... | ecosystem: Environmental > Terrestrial > Soil > Temperate forest >...
CGATGTGCTGATCACTGATCTCCACATGCCAAACCCCAGCGACGGTTTTGCGGTAATTACCGCGATGCGCCACATTCAACCGAAGGCACTTACGCTGCTGGTTAGCGGCTACCCAGACGTGAAGAGTGCTATGGACGCTATCCTTCTGGAAGCCGACGAAATCATCGTGAAACCTTTCGAGACTCGGAAGCTCGCTGATCTTGTCCACGATAAGCTGCTCAATCACGAACCTTCGGTTTCTACGCCAAAAGAACGAGTGGCCGAAATATTGCAGCATTGTACGAGCCTTATCGTCGAAGACTGGTTGGCGAGGGTCGAGAAGAGCAAAGAACTCAGCCACGTGTCGCTTACCGACAAGGAGCGTACCGGGTATCTCCCCAAGCTGATCGAAGACCTGATTATTCGCCTCAGGGCGCCTAACGACCCCGGAGGGGAAAGCGATTCCATCTGTTCCGTTGCCGCCGTCGCTCATGGCAGGATGCGGAAGTCGCAGGGATACACCTCTGCCATGCTGGTGCACGACTCACGAATACTTCAGGTAACTCTCTTCGGGATGTTGCAGAAGAATCTGAGTGCTCTGGATTTCAGCTTGCTGTTACCCGATGTGATGACCATCGCGGACGAAGTGGATTCGCAGTTGACGCAGGCGATGGAGGGCTACACGGACGCCGTAGGCACCGCAGCGGCAGCGTAGGTCGAGTGGCTTATCGCGTTCAGTAGCTCCTTCCATTGAGCATTGGGCACAATGAGTACGTCCCGCTGTGATGTTCTTGCCACACCCTCTCCGAGTCAGCTCCGATAATCATTTACGCCAGTAACTTATCCCGAAATAACCCTCCCACGATACTCGAAGCCTATGAAGAAGTTCGGACTCCTATGCTCATCGTTCTTGTTCCGAAGTTCCGAACAAATTTCAGCCATGTGGTGATCCAAGACCTTCAAGATCAGCAAACGCCTGCTGCTCTAGCAAGTGGTGAGTATGGTTTGACTTTCGAAGCCAAGAGTGAAACCATAAATTTCATTGAGCGGTGGCAGTTTCGCCCGCGAAGTTTGACGTGCTCTCACCCTTATTGCGCACTCATTTATCCTAACGTCACAGGAAGGTGGCTTCTGCGCATTCGGTACTCGTGAGAGGGCCAATTATGACATTCGTGGCAGCGTCCAAGAAAATCGGCAAGTTCGATCCCAAGACGTTCCTTTCGACCATCAACGGTGGCGGCAGGAAGATCGAAGCTTTTCCCAATAAACAGGCGATCTTTACTCAGGGCGACTCGGGCGATGCCGTTTTTTACATAAAGGAAGGAAAGGTAAAACTCACCGTTGTGTCGCAGGTCGGGAAGGAGGCCACAATCGGCATTCTGAACAGGGGGGATTTCTTCGGAGAAGGTTGCCTTACTGGGCAGCCTCTGCGCCTATGCTCCGCAACCGCAATGACCGATTGCTCCGTGATGAAAATAGACAAAAAGTCCATGATGGAAGTGCTTCACCGGGAACACGCGTTTTCCGATATGTTCGTGGCGTATTTGCTAACACGGAATATCCGATACGAAGAGGATTTGGTTGACCAGCTTTTCAATTCCAGTGAAAAAAGACTAGCCCGAATATTGCTGTTACTGGCTCAGTTCGGCAAGGACGGTAAGACCGAGACCCTAATCCCCAAGATGAGTCAGGAAGCACTCGCTGAGATGGTGGGCACGACACGCTCGCGGGTTAGCTTTTTCATGAACAGGTTCAGGAAGTTAGGTCTCATCGACTATGACGGCGGGAGTGGCTTGCAAGTCCACAGTTCACTTCTCAACATTGTTCTCCACGACTAGAACTTCATCCCGAAAAATGTGACGATGCTCTCGTGCGGAACTCGCTACTCTCGGTTTGGCCATTTCCTTAATGACTTCGGCGAGTGTCGCTTTGGCCGATTGCTTCTTATTTTTTGTTTTTATACTCATAATTTCCATGATGTCACTAGAGCGATCCGATTACTGGTCAATTTGGAGCAAGCGCACCGCTGTGCCCGCCCGATACAAGAACGCCCCGAATCATAAATCCGGGGCGCTTCATCCATTGACATTGCTCGTCACCATAGGGAATTGTTCAGGAAGCACGGCGCTTCTCGTCTTCGGGTTTCTCCTGACCTTTGTGCTGAGAGTCGCTGTCCTGCGATGGATTCTTCTTGGAAATGTCCTGTGGAAGCTTGCTCTCGCTCTGATTTCCAGGTGAAGGGTTAGTCTTCTTATCGGAGGGGCTCACCGATCCAGTTGGGTTCTGCTTGTTTTCAGCTTCGTTACTCATATTGCTCCTTCTAAGACGTGAATGCGCTCCTCCGGGGGAGGGTTGGCGGAATGGCCCGCGACCCGTTGTAACGCCTTTTGTCAGCGATATTATGCCTCTGCGTAACGGTGGGGCTGGTCACAATTGAACAGTTTCGGGGACGAAATCGAGACACCCGCTCCCACCCCGCTTACCCGCCCACGCCCCCTGTTTACTGGTTCGTTACTATGGAGGACGGACTTTTTTTCTCCTACCTCCTATCCCGTCAAGAGGAAAGCGGAGTGGTATATGCGATTGGTAGGGTGCCCCCTCCCGCCATCTGCCTGGACCCGCTCGTCGATGCGCACCACGGAGTCAGTGAGCGCTATCGCCTGCTTTACAACAGTTGACCGCGATCACTTCCCCGAAAGCGACTTCTGGCCCGGAACAGTTTCCGGATTGCTCATTGAACGCAAGCGTACTACTCCGCGCGCTTCGCCCAGAACTGCGAACACGTTGACTAGCCTCGACCCCCGTCCCTAAGATGAATACTCTGGCGACAAGCGTCTCCCATGATCGGCCAAAACATTTTGCACTATCGCATCCTCGAGAAGCTGGGCGCCGGCGGCATGGGCGTAGTGTTCAAAGCCGAGGACACCAAACTCGATCGCTTCGTTGCCTTGAAGTTTTTGCCCGACGAGGTGGCCAAAGATGCTCAAGTCCTGGGCCGCTTTCGCCGTGAAGCCAAGGCCGCTTCTGCTCTGAACCATCCCAACATCTGCACAATTCATGAAATCAACGAGCAGGATGGGCAGACGTTCATCGTGATGGAGTTTCTGGATGGCGTCACACTCAGGCAACGCATCGCGGGTCGACCGTTAGAGACTGAGACGCTGCTGGAGGTAGCCATCGAGGTGGCGGATGCGCTGGACGCCGCGCACACCGGGGGCATTGTTCATCGCGATATTAAGCCCGCTAATATTTTTATCACCAAACGTGGGCACGCCAAGATCCTGGACTTTGGGCTGGCCAAAGTTGCTCTCCTGCCGAAAGCCCTGTCGCTGGGGCCCACAGCAGCTACCATCGCCGACAGCCATGAGCTTCTGACCAGCCCCGGCGCGGCCGTTGGCACCATCGCTTACATGTCCCCGGAGCAGGCCAAGGGCAAGGATCTCGATGCCCGCACCGATTTATTTTCCTTCGGGACAGTGCTGTATGAGATGGCCACAGGAGCTTTGCCTTTCCCGGGAGAAACTTCAGCAACCATCTTCGACGGGATCCTCAATCGAACTCCGCTGCCGCCGGTACGGTTGAATCCGGCAGTGCCGCCCAAGCTGGAAGACATCATCAGCAAGCTGCTGGAGAAGGATCGCGATCTGCGCTACCAAGCCGCGGCCGAACTTAGAAGCGATCTCAAGCGGCTCAAGCGCGACACAGAATCGGGAAGGCTGCAGGTTCAGGATTCCGGGGCCGTTCGCGTTTCGAGCGCGAACGTGCCCGTCGCAGAGGCCGAGCGCGGCTCCAGTCGTTCGGCCCTGGTCGCGGCCGCGCGCCAGCATAAAGCCGGCGTTGGAGTCATGGTCGCCGTCGTAGTGCTACTGATCGCCGCGGCTGCTTTCGGCATATACAGCTTGTTTTTCTCCGCCCGTAGCCAGCCTTTCCAGAGCATCAAGATCAATAAGATCAGCGGCACTCACAATGCCCGGCTCGGGGCCATGTCTCCCGACGGAAACTACCTGGCCTACGTGTTGAGTAGCGAGGGGAATGAATCATTGTGGCTGCGCCATCTGGCCAGCGAAAGCAACGTGCAGATCATTCCGCCGGAGCACGTGCAATACTCCGCCCTGCGCTTCTCTCCCGATGGCAGCCACATTTACTTTTCGCATACCCTATTGGTCAGCGGTCCTGCGTCTCAGGAGTACGATCTCTACCGCATCCCCGTGCTGGGTGGAACTCCACAACTTCTGGTCAAGGACATAGACACGACTCCAAGTTTTTCTTCCGACGGGCGGCGCTTCGCTTTCGTACGCGCCAACGATCCCGACCCTGGCAAGTACTACCTCCTCATCGCAAATGCCGACGGCAGCAATGAAAAGAGCATTTTCGCCGGCCCAATGGCCAATGTGATGGCGGATGCAGCCTGGTCGCCCGATGGAAAAGCGATCGTCGGTACGACCTTCGATCAGGCGGAAGACAGCGTAAGCGCAGTGACTTCGATTGATCCGGACACCGGTGCCCCGAGGACGATATCCAGGCCGCCATACACACTGCTAAGAAACGTGTCCTGGCTGCCCGATGGCAGAGCCTTGGCAGTAATTTTCTCAAGCAGGGAAACAAATTTCAGCCGGCAGCAGATTGGACTGATCAGTTATCCGGATGGCAAGTTTCGTCCCATTACCACCGACACGAATGACTATGCCAACTTGAGTGTCTCCGCGGATGGCACGACCATTGCCACTCTCATGCGCCAGTCGGTGCGCGACGTCTATGTGAGTTCAGGCGTAAAGGCCGATTACTCCGACGTCAGGCAGGTGAGTTCGGGAGACGCCGTGCCGGTGGTCGCGTGGACGAGAGACAACAATCTGCTGACGGAGCAAGGGACATCCATTCGGGAGATCAGCCCAACCGGCGAACTCAAGGCGGAGATCGCTTCCGAAAAAGAGTCTGCGGCGATGCAGCCTAACGGCTGCAGCGACGGCCACGTTGTTTTTGCGCGCACGATAGTGAAAACCCTCTCGGTGAACATCTGGCGCAGTGAGGCGGACGGCACCGGATTGCACCGTCTCACCGAGGGCAAGCGAGACATGTTTCCGATGTGCTCCCCGGATGGCAAAACCGTCTTTTATATGGATATGAGCGTGCCTGCCTACATGAAAGTGTCCATCGACGGAGGTCAGCCGGCGCGAGTTACAAAGGATTATGCGGAATTCAACGCCGGTTTTGACGTTGCCCGCGACGGAAAAACGCTTGCACTGGGCACTTACGATTTCAAAGCCCAGAGGCCAACGCTCTCCCTCGCTTCTCTTGATTCCGGCCAGGTCCTGCGAACGTTCGAGTACGACCCGCGGCATCAGGGGCAACCCCGCTTCAGTCCCGACGGCAAAGGTATCGTCTACCCTGTCCGTGAAAAGGGAGTGGACAATTTATGGCTGCAACCGCTGGACGGCGGCCCCGGCCACCAGTTGACGAACTTTGGTTCCCTCAAAATCTACTCTTATCAATGGTCGCCCGATGGCAAGAGCCTGGCCCTCGTGCGCGGAGATTCTCCTTCGGATCTGGTGTTGATTCAGAATTCTCCAGGGAAGTAGTCAGAACCAGCTCTGGCCGATCTCCGGACGAGTTGGTGACGTACGGAAACTATCCAGGAACGTGCTTCTCGGAAGTTGTGGGGTCGGTCGGCAAGACAAAAAGAACCGCTCAATCGGCGATAAATCGAGATTTCACTCACTGCCCACTTCAGGGTTGGGCTGCAGGTTTTTCCTTCGGCTTGTCGAAGATCCTCGCATCGACAGCCGGGTTAAGTTCCAGCGCTGTGTACTCGGCCGTGCTCGAATCCTGTCCGTTCTGTTTGTTGTGGCGCACGAACGGAATGTTGAGGCCGTCAATCGGTTTCCAATTGTCCATGTCGGTTTCACCCTGCACGGGTCCGCCCTGACTCAGGGTGCGATAAGTCTCTTTCAAGATATGACCGTTCTCGGGATCGACAAACCAGCGGATCGAAGCTCCAGCGGCATTCACGTCTACGATGCGGGTCTCGGTATCGCCAACCTTTTCCGTTCCACCAGCGCGGAAAAACACATTGGGATCTTTAGAATGTGCCGCGATAAAGATAGGATCGCGCTTGATCTGTTCGAGGGTCTCCGCCTTTTGGGACGCAGGGAAGTCTTGCGAACCCTGACCCGGAATCGCCATGAAGGCGGCATCTGGCGTGACCACGATGTTCATGGGGCCATTTGGAGTATCCATTGTCGCGTGCAGATGATCCGGGAAGACAATAACGGTCTCCATGTGCATGGGGAAATCGCCCTGCGGGGTCTTCTGAGTTAACGTCACCTTCGCTTTCAATGCCTTTATGCTCGCGAGTTTGCCCTCGCCGCCCATTGCGGCAACCACTTTCGCCGCCAGCGCTTTGCCTTCCGCATTCGAAGCCGTTGGTTTCTCGCTCTTTTCTTCTTTCACGCCCGGCGGAGGCGGAATGCTGATATCAATTTCCTTTACCGTCCCCAGTGACGAGAGGGGCTTGTCAAATTCTTTCGTGTTGCCGACCACCAACACCGCCAGCTGATCGAGATGCACGTACTTCGCGGCCACGTGCTTCACGTCGGACGCCGTCACCTTCGCAATCTCAGCAGGAAACTTGTCGAGCCAATCCGAAGGGTATCCGTAATATTCATAAGTCACGCGCTCGGCGAGGACCTTGTCGGGCGAGTCGAGACGGAAGATGAAGGCATTCAAAATGGCATCCTTAGCCTGTTTGATTTCATTGTCGGTTATGGAATCCTTCGAGAGATTCTCAATGTCCCCGTCCAACGCCTGGATCGCTTCGATCGTGCTCTGGCTCTTTGTGCCCAGCACGAATTGCAGAATTCCCGGATGCCCGAAGTTTGTGCCAATGCCGCCACCCACGCTGTAAGCCAGGCCGCGTTTGGTGCGGATGTCATTGAACAGGCGCGAGGAGAATCCTCCACCAAACGCCTCATTGAATACGGAAATGGCGTAGTAGTCGGGATTGTTGCGGGTAGTCCCGAGCGCCACCATATGAATGCTGCTCTGGTTTACGTCTTCTTTCGGGATGAGGTAATAACCAGGTTTGGCCGGTTGGTACTGGATGTCATCCTTGGGAAGTTCGGCGCCTTTAGGCCAAGACTCGAACGCGGCGCGCAGCTTCGCTTCCATGACCTTCGCATCGAAATCACCACTAAGGCCCAGAATCATGTGATTGGGATGGATGTAGGTCTTGTGCCAATCGAGCAGATCCTGCCGAGTGATGGCTGCAATGGTGGAGTATTCTGCTTGGCGGGCATAGGGATTGTCTTTTCCATAGGCCAGTTTGACGGATTCTCGATGGGCAATTCCGCTGATCTCGTCGTTGCGCCGCGAGATGCTGTCGTCAGCCTGCTTCTGCGCCAGGTCGAGCTTGTCGGCGCGGAACTCTGGATTTCGCAGCAGGTCGACGAATACTTTAAAGACATCGTCGAAATCCGCTTTCAGGCAACTTAATCCGATGGTGGTGGAATCCGGGCCGCCGCCCGTCTCTACTTTCGCGGCGCGCACTTCCAGAAAGTCGTCAAGTTCATCGCCGGTCTTCGTTTTGGTCCCGCCCGTTCGCCAGACCTCACCGTAAATATCCACCAGCCCAACTTTGCTGGCGGGTTCATTACGCGAACCGCCGCGAATGCGCGCCGAAGCGCTGATGAGCGGTAATTCATGATCTTCCTGCAGGAAGATCGCCATGCCGTTCGAGAGCTGAATGCGTTTCGGCTGCTGCGGCTTGAACGGGGGTAGAGGCGGTACGGGGATCTCCGCGTAGCTGGAGGGTTGGGATTCCAGCGGAGGAGCAGGAGGGGTGGACGGGGGCATCCGATGCCTTTCGCAGCGCGTCCCGAGTATGCACACGACGAGTACAGCGAGAAGTCGCGCGAGGTCTTTTCGTTGGTTCATTGCGCACCCCTCTGGTCCGGCGCGCTTTGATCTCCCGATCCTTGATCACCGCCTTGCCCTCCGCCTGGAGCCGTTTCAATCACTCCCACGGTGCGATTGGTATCGTTGAAGGTTTCATTGGCCACTCGCCGGATGTCTGCCTTCGTCACTTTGTCGATGCGATCCACGGAACGGAACAACTCACGCCAGTCACCGTAGCGAGTCTGGTAGGTGGCCAGTTGATTGGCTAATCCCTCATTTTCCGCCAGACCCCGGATGAGGTTCGCTTTGGTGCGAGTCTTGATCATCTTCAACTCGTCATCGCTGATGTCTTCTTTTTTCAGACGCTCGATTTCCACGTGAATGGCGTCGCCCACTTCCTGCGGGGTGTGCCCCGGCAGGGGGTACGCGTAGAACGCAAACAGGTGCGGATACTTGATGCCAGGCAGGCCACTGAACCCAGCAGAGAATGCCGCAATCTTTTTATCGCGCACCAGGGCGCGATAAAGACGCGAAGTGCGGCCTTCCGACATAAGATCGGTGATCGCGTCGTACACCGCGTCATCTTTCGTCATGTAATCGGGCCGGTGGTAACCCTCAAGATACAGGGGCTGCGATTTTTCCTTCAGGACCACCTTGCGCTCGGAGTTCTGCGGAGGCTCGACCGTCGTGGTCTCATCAGGCTTGTGGCTCGCGGGCAGGCGGCCAAAATATTTTTCGAGAATCGGGAGAACCTCCGCCGCCTTCACATCCCCAGCTACTGCGACCACCATATTTGCCGGCACATAGTATTCGTCAAAGAACTTTTTCGCGTCCGTGGCGGAAAAAGAATTCAAATCGGACATCCATCCAACCGTCGGTCGATGGTAGGGATGGGCCTCGAATGCGGCCGCGCCAAACTGTTCCAGGAGCCGGCCCGTGGGATTGCTGTCGGTACGCATCCGCCGCTCTTCGATCACTACATTGCGCTCTTTGTAGAACTCCCGCATCACCGGGTGGAGAAAGCGCTCCGACTCCAGATACGCCCACAGCTCAAGCCGGTTGGTGGGCAGCGAGTAATGGTACTCAGTCTCATCGTAATCAGTCGAGGCGTTCATATCCTGCCCGCCACTCTGCTCGACAATCTTTCCAAACTGGTTAGGCACGACGTATTTGTCGGCGGCTGCGATCGCATCTTTCCAGGCCTTTTCCAGTTCTTTCAGCTGGGCTCCGTCGCGGCCCACGGTCTTGTCGCGCTCGGCAATGTATGCGGCATAAGCGATTTCCACCTTTTCCAACGCAGGCTTTTCAGCGGCATAGTCCGAGGTCCCGATCGTGTCCGTGCCCTTGAAGGCCATGTGCTCGAACATGTGTGCAAGGCCAGTCCTGCCCATAGGATCCTGAACCGAGCCGGCATCGACCAGCGTAAAGAAGGAGAACACCGGCGCTTCCGGCCGTTCGCAGATGAGGATGGTTAGGCCGTTCGGCAGTTTCCTAACCGTGATGCGCTTTTCGAAGGACGCGACATCCTGGGCTGCGGCAAGGGCAGCAAAAAGCAGAATCAGCGCGAAGGATTTGAGTGTGCGGCGTTTCATCGGGCCTCCGAATCGGGCGACTTTTTGGATCGAAATATTACGACGGCCATGTTTAGACGAATAGGAAGGGCAGAAGTTTGAAATTACGTGGCGGCACGGGAGCTTGTCAAACCGGGGAAGCGCATTTATTCCGAGAGAGCATAGGGATCGGGCGGTATTTTGTGTTGGCGGTGGTTTCGTGCACAATGCCTGCTGGAGCGTTCGCACGATGGATTCAACGATCGAGGTTCAGGGCAAGCAGCTCAAGCTGTCGAATCTGGACAAGGTTCTCTATCCAGCCACGGGATTTACCAAGCAGCAGATTATCGACTACTACGTGCGCATTGCGCCGGCTATGGTGCCGCATTTGGCGGGACGGGCCCTCACTCGCAAGCGTTATCCCAATGGTGTGGACGAAGAGTTTTTCTACGAGAAGAACGCGCCTCAGCACCGGCCGGATTGGGTTAAGACCGCGCCCATCTGGAGTGAGGGGAACCGTCGCACGGTCCACTACATTCTCGCCGACGACCTGCCGACGCTGGTATGGCTGGCGAATCTGGCTGCGATCGAACTGCATCCCTCTCTAGCCCTGGCAAAGGACATCACGTGCCCCACGATGATGGTGTTCGATCTCGATCCCGGGCCGCCGGCAAACATTGTCCAATGTTGCCAGGTCGGACTGTGGCTGCGCGAAATCTTCGAGCATTTTGGTCTGCAGAGCTTTCCGAAAACTTCGGGATCGAAAGGGCTGCAAATTTATGTGCCGCTCAATACTCCAACCAAGTATGAGTTGACCAAGACTTTCGCCCACGCCTTGGCGCAGTTGCTCGAACAGGAACACCCGGACACGGTGGTTTCCGACATGAAGAAGAACCTTCGTACCGGGAAGGTCTTTGTCGACTGGAGCCAGAACGACGAACACAAGACCACTATCGGGGTATATTCGTTGCGCGCACGTGAGCGTCCCACGGTTTCGACGCCGGTGACCTGGGAAGAAGTCGAGCGAACGCATAAGAAGAAGGATTCAACCCTGCTGGTATTTGAGGCGAAGCAAGTGGTCGCGCGTATGAATAAGGTGGGCGACTTGTTCGCGCCGGTGCTCGAATTGAAACAACGCTTGCCGGATCTCAAGCAGGTTGCCACAACTGCTGTTGCCGAGCCGCAACCGACGATCTCGCTCGCTGCTCAAGCAGTGGAAGAGCCGAAGCGCCCTCGGCGCCGCACCGTAAAAAAAACTGCGAAGCAACCGCCAAGCGCCCGCGGGCCGAGACGCAAGGTATAATCCCGACCTCTGCTGATTTGTTTTGAGATTTCACTATGCCGCAACTCTTTGTCGGGACTTCTGGGTGGGCGTATCCAAGCTGGAAGCCGGACTTCTATCCCGCCAAACTCGCGCAGAAAAAATTTCTCAGCCACTATGCCACTCAGCTCAACACGGTTGAGGTGAACTTCACTTTCCGCCAACTCGTAAAAGAGACCACGATTCAGAACTGGATTGAGCAAACACCGCCCGCTTTTCGTTTCGGCGTAAAGGCGCACCAGGTAATCACACATATCAAGCGATTAAAAGGAGCGGAAGATTTCGTCCCGCGCTTCCTGGCGACCATCGAGCCGCTCGCTTCCGCCGGCAAGCTCGGACCAGTGCTCTTCCAGTTACCGCCAAATCTTAAAGCGGATGCCGCGCTGCTCAGGAATTTTCTCGCGCTTCTGCCGCGTACCTTGCCGGCAGCATTTGAATTCCGTCACGAGTCTTGGTTTTCCGATTTGACGTGGGACGTGCTCAGGGCGCATGGCGCGGTTCTCTGCGTGGCGGAGACCGAAGAACGCACCACTCCGGATGTGGTTACCGGGCCGTTTGTTTATTACAGATTCCGCAAGCCAAGTTACACGGACGACGAACGGAGCAGTATGGTGGCCCGAATCGGGGAACACATGGCTGCCGGCCGTAACGTGTTTGCCTACTTCAAGCACGAAGAAACGCCAGAAGGGGCGCTGTACGCGGTGGACCTGCTGCGTGGCGGTGGCCAGACATAGCAGGCTGCCCGCTGCGATGCAGTTCCAAAGTTCCGCTGTCCACTTGGGCATCCTTCTTGTTACTGTTTTCAGCGTCCGATAACGCGCATACTTAATTATCCCCTCGCCATGGCTTCGGAATCGAATTCGCGCGTGCTCTCCAGTTTTCTCGACTACCTGAGAATCGAGAGGGGATTAGCGCCGCTTTCCATCAGCGCTTACACCACCGATATCGGCCAGTTCTCGGAGTTCCTCGAGAAACGCAAGCGCCTGCTGCTGACCGCGCGGCGCATCGAGGTGCGCGATTTCCTGCAACAACTTTTTTCCCACCAGGTTGACGGCCGCAGCGTGGGGCGAAAGCTTTCCGCGCTTCGCCACCTCTATCGTTACCTGTTGCTGGATAAAAAACTCGATCACGACCCAACGCTGAACATCGAATCGCCGAAACAGTGGAAGGTTCTTCCAAAAGCGCTGGCTCGGGACGAGATGGAAGCGACGCTGGCCGCCCCACTCCTGCGCCACAACGCAAGTGCGGCGCACAACACGAAGGATTCAGCGGCGCTGGCGGCCCGCGATCGCGCCATGTTGGAAGTTTTTTACGCGGGCGCCTTGCGGGTATCAGAAATTGTGAACGCGAAACTCGAAGACCTGAAACTCGACGCGGGATACATGCTGGTGCGCGGCAAGGGCGATAAGGAACGAGTGGTGCCGCTGGGAAAATCGGCGCAGCACGCGCTCACCGAATATCTTGCAGAGTCCCGGCCGGCGGTGGCAGCAGGGAAGAGAAGTGGAGCATCGGCAAACGTCGCCGCGCCCGTCAGAAATTCACCGCTGCTATTCATCGCTCGTGGGGGACGCAAACTCACTCGCCAGCGCATTTGGCAGATGGTGCGCGCCGCCTCGGCCAGTTCCGGACGGGACGCTTCTCCCCACATGCTGCGTCACTCCTGCGCGACGCACATGGTGGAAAATGGCGCCGACCTGCGCACGGTGCAGACGATCCTGGGCCACTCAGATATCTCGACAACCCAGGTCTATACCCATCTCGCGCTCGACCGCCTCAGGACGGTTTATCAGAAGCATCATCCCAGGGCGAAGGCGAGATGAGAATTTCTGCGAATACACGGACGACAGCCACTAAAGCCGTCGCCGACTTCCTGCGCCATCTGCGCGAGCGCAATGCTTCGGTGCACACCATCAAGGCCTACAGCCGTGATTTGTCAGTGTTCGCCGCTTACGCCGGCTCCCGCGGATGGAAACAGATTGACCACATCGCCGTACGCGGATTTCTGTCACAACTCTACGGCAATGGACTGAGTAAAACTTCGGTGGCACGTGCCTTGGCCGCGGTGCGGTCTCTCTACCGGTGGCTGGCGCGGGAAGGAGTGGTCGAACAGAATCCGGCAAAACTCGTCGCCACGCCGAAGCTCGCCAAAAAACTTCCGCGCGTGCCGACAATCGAAGAAATGAATTCAGTCATCGACGGTGCAATGCCCGAAGTGGCGGCCTTCCCGGAACGCGATCGCCTCATGCTGGAACTGCTTTACGGCTGCGGCATCCGCAATTCCGAACTCACTGGAATCAACGTCGACGATATTCGACTGAGTGCCGAGGCCATTTTGATCCGCGGAAAAGGAAAAAAGGAGCGCTACGTGCCCTTTGGCGATTCCGTCAAAAGTGCACTGGCTGCGTATCTACCAGAGCGACGGAAAGTTCTCGAGCCAAACCACAAGCATTCGACCGCGCTGCTCATCAATCTCCGCGGAGACCGTCTCACCACGCGCAGCGTCGGCCGCATCATCAAGAAAATTGCGGTGGCAAAAGGGCTTTCTCCAGACGTGCACCCCCACACTTTGCGCCACGCCTTTGGCACGCACATGTTAGAAGAAGGCGCCGACCTGCGGGCTATTCAAGAATTGCTCGGCCACGAGCGTCTGGCCACCACCCAGCGCTACACGCAGTTATCCATGAAACACGTCCTGCAGGTTTACGACCAGACGCATCCCCGAGCGAAATAGCCCGCACCAGTACTCTCCGCAATTACCTCCGTAATTTTCCCTTTCCAGGGCCACAGATTAGAAATGTAGATACGGGAAAGTGGGCCTGAACAAATTTGTTGTCCGTCAGCGCGGAGGATTCGAACTACCTCTGTTTCCCTAGCGGAGGATCGTTTGCGAAAGATTAATCCGGAACTCTGGCTGCTCCTGTTTCTTGTCCTGATTGCTGCGCTGTTGAATTTTCTGGTCGCATCGCAGCGCATGGCTTTGGTTTTTTATTTCCTTCCGACCCTGTATTCTGCCTGTCACTTTGGCCGCCGTCACGCCACGCTCACGGCTCTGGCCAGCGTTGTCCTGGTAGTCCTGTTGGTTTTTACCAACCCAATCATGTTCAACCGCAAAGTGGAACTGCCCTTTGATGCCCGCTGGTTCGACCTTGCTCTCTGGGGCGGAGTGCTCATGGTCGCAGGCTATGTGACCGGCACACTCTACGAGCGAAATCAAAAAACATTGCGCGAGATGGAAGACGGCTACGACGGCATGCTGACGATTCTGCAGAACTTCCTCGCCAATCAGAAATACAGCGACGCGCACGCTTACCGCATCGCCATGTGCGCCACCAGAATTGCTGAGACGCTCGGTTTGGACCCGGGCAGCGTAGAAGACATTCGCACTGCGGCTCTGTTGTTTAACCTGAAAGAACTAGGCATCAGCATCGAAGTAATTTCCAAGGCTGCGCAGGGAACACAGGAAGATCTTCGACAGGTGCGCACCCCGTCCACGAAACAAGCGTCCAAAGAAAGCATCGGTGGGTCTTTACGCCGGGCCATTCCGATTTTCTTGGCGGAACGACAATTGCGTCTCGACGGCGATGGCATCGGCGTGAGCGACGCTTCCTTCGAGATACAGATTCTGATGCTCGCGGAAGAATATGAATCACTCATCAGCGGCAACTGCGGCACCAAGCTTGCGCCCTCTCAAGCCGGCAAAGAAGTAGTGCGCCGGTTCGGCAGTCGCTCCGACTCGCTTATCCTGGACGCGTTTGCCAAAGCCTTCAGCGGGGACGCGGCAGGAGCGAGAGCGTAGTCGCCTGCTCCGCTCAGTTGTTTGATCCGGGCCTTGCGGTCTGACGCCGTAATTCTTCCCACATTTCTACCACTCGGCGCCTCAGTTCCGTAGTCAGCTTCTCGTAGGCCTCTTCCGACGCGTCTTTCTCCGCCGGCGGAATAATCGGGTCGCCAATTGCCAATTTCAGCGGCATAAATCCTTGAAACGATTTATTTCGCGGCCAGGCGTTGTGAAATCCTTCAATTGCCACAGGCACAATCGGTACTTGCATGTGGATGGACAAGATGGCTGCGCCCTTCTTGAAGATTCTCGGCGTGCCATCGATTGAGCGTTCGCCTTCGGGATAGAGAATCAGCGGCCGTCCCTGCCGCAGCCCGAAAGCGCCGGCGCGCATCGCCGGAATCAGATTTGCATCAGGATCGACGACCACAACGCGCAACGTACGCGCCAGCCGCAACATGAACCCTTTCCCGAAGATTTCACTTGTGCCAACAGCAAAAACCTTATCGAAAACCGGCGGCGGCAGAACACTCGCCAGGATCAGAGGGTCGATATAGCTCTGATGGTTGGACGACAGAATATAGGCGCCGCTCTTGGGCAGCTTCTCAATGCCGGTCACGTGCAGATCGAAACGGTCGAGCGCGATGACTTGTATCAGCCGCGAAACCATGTACCAGAAGGCGGCGCTGACAGGATGCGGGGCCAGCGCGATTACGTCCGTGGGAACCGGCTCCTCCGACAGAATGGCTTTCCATCCGGCGAATGCTGTGCGTGTTCCCGGGCCGCCCGCGCCGCTGGCGGCACTTTGCAGAACCGCATCGATCAAATCGCGCACCGTGTAGATCTCGGCGAGCTGCGATTCCTCGACGTTCCCTCCAAGTTGCTCTTCAATATGGCTAAGCAACTCCACCCGCTGCATGGAGTCGAGTCCCAGGTCGAGCTCGAGACTGTGACTGGGCCGCAAAGTTGGCGGGGCGGAACGCGATGTCTCACAAATAATCTTCAGCGCTCGCTGCACGTTGGGCTGATCGAGCCAGGCGGTCTCGTCAGGGGTCAGGGGCCGTTCGGCGGAGAACTCTGAATCATCCGCAGCCTTTCGAGTCTGGTTTGCCTTTACCCGTTTTTCCACCTCAAAGCGCTTGATCTTGCGGGTGCTGGTGCGCGGCAAATCCTCGGGCCAGATTTCGTAGCTGCCAATCCGCTTGGTGGAAGCGATCTGTTGCGATAGGCCCTCGATGTCGTAGCGAATGACTTCCTTCGCATTCACAATCTTCTTTTGTCGCAGCGCATCGAAGTTGGGCACGATCACCGCGTGCAGCCGGTCGCCACCCTCGCTGGCCTTGCCTTCCAGCCCCATCACTGCCAGTTCCTTGATGAATGGCGATTTCAGGTAGTGCGCCTCAACCTCTTCCGGATAAATATTTTTACCGTTGCTGAGCACAATCACTTCCTTCTTGCGGCCGGTGAGGAACAAGTTGCCCTCGTCATCGAAGTAGCCGAGGTCGCCAGTGTAGAACCATCCATCCCGCAAAACTAAGGCGGTCGCATCCGGACGGTTCCAATAACCTTTCATTACCACCGCCCCGCGCAACGCGACTTCTCCCGTTGCAGGACCTTCATCATCCTGCGATTGCGGATCAACAATCTTGCCCTCCACTCCCTTCATCGCCTTGCCCACCGATCCAATCACGTTGTTGCCGGGCGAATTCGCATACACGGCCGCGGTGGTTTCGGTCAGGCCATAGGCCTGCAGAACGTCAATGCCGAGGTCGCGGAAGTCGCGGCCAATTTCCGGGTCGAAACGAGAGCCGCCCGTGGCCAGATAGCGCATCTTTTTGCCGAAGGTTTCGTGGATTTTTCCAAACAGTACTGGCCCAGCGTTGATGCCCACCTTGCGTAATCCGCGGTTGAGCGACATGAGACTCTTAAACAGCTTCTGCGCAAACGTTCCCCGTTTTGCCACCTCCTGGAAAATCCGCTCGTGAATCAGATAATAGAATTGCGGGACAACTGCGAACGCGGTGATATTTCGCTCGCGCAGAGCACGCAGGAGTTCGGTCGTATTGAGCGTCTCCAGATACACGACCCGCGAGCCTTTCACCAGAGGCAGAAGCAGATTAGCCATCTGCGCCAGCACGTGAAACATGGGCAGCACGCCCAGGAGCGCGTCAGTGGAACCGAGGTCGATCCAGTTGAACACGGCTTCCACTTCTCCTAGAAAGTTAGCGTGGGTGAGCATCACGCCCTTCGGATCGGCGGTGGTGCCTGAAGTGTAGAGAAGCGACGCAACATCGTCCGTGGTGGAGGCCGCAGGCTGGAATTTACCTGAACCGCCGTCGAAAATTGCCGGCAGGTTCCCCGCCCATTTCTCTATGCCGTCCTGCTTTTCCGCGCGCTCAGGATCCATCAGCACGAGCTTTACATTTAGTCCAGCGACTGCTTCCTGCGAAACCTTTGCATGCTTGGCGTCACAGAACAGAGCGGAGGTGCCACTATCTTTCAGCAGTTTGGTCAGTTGATCGCTATGCAGCGCGGTATCAAAGGGGACGACCGTACATCCCGCCGCAATCACTCCCAGATAAACTGCGACCCATCGCGGATGGTTGTCGGCGAAGACGGCAAGCCGGGCCCCGTGCTCGAATCCGTTCTCACTGATCCAGCGCCCTACCGATTCTGCCATCTTGCGGAGCTCAGCGTAGGTGCAGCTCTCGTTATGGTCGCGACGTTGCAGTTCTAATGCGACGTTATCCGGCCAGCGCTCGGCGCACTCGACGAACCGGTCGTAGAAAGTGGGCATGGGTCGTGTGGAATATACACGAAAAGTCGGTCTACCGCCGAGGCCGCCGAGGACTGTGGGGAGCATTTTCTCCAGTTCCCTTCGTCGACCTTTGTGCTCTCAGCGCTGAATTACTCCACCTGTTCCCTGGGCCCGTCCGGCGCATCTAAATATGCTAGGCTAAAATAGATACACTGGGGCAGTTCCCGCCCTCTGAAGGATTTCAAAGTTTGATTAACACTCTGATTGGCAAAGTCTTTGGGACCAAAAACGAGCGGGTCATCAAGAGCTTGATGCCCAGGGTCGAGGCCATCAATGCCCTCGAACCACAAATGCAGAAGCTCACTGACGACGAACTACGCGTCCGCACGGATGAATTCCGTAAACGGATACAGGAGCGGTTGGCTCGCGTCAACAGCGGTCCGGCGACGGAGTCCCAGGGGGAAGCGGCGTCCGAAACAGAGAATGATCCCGACCGCGCGAAACGGCTCGAGAAAGAGCAATACGATGCTTTGCAGGAAGTTCTGGACGAAATCCTGGTAGAAGCGTTCGCCGTAGTGCGCGAAGCCGGACGCCGCGTGCTGAACATGCGCCACTTCGACGTGCAGTTGATTGGCGGCATGGTGCAACACAAGGGAATGATTTCAGAAATGAAGACGGGTGAGGGCAAAACGCTGGTCGCCACTCTCCCCGTCTATCTCAATGCCCTCAGCGGACGCGGCGTGCACGTGGTTACGGTCAACGACTACCTGGCTAAGCGCGACTCCGAATGGATGGGCAAGCTTTATCGTTTTCTCGGACTAACGGTGGGCGTAATCGTTCACGATCTCGATGACGAACAGCGCCGTGCCGCCTACGCCGCCGACGTGACCTACGGAACTAACAACGAATTTGGTTTTGACTACCTGCGCGACAACATGAAGTTCGATTTGCGAGATTGCGTGCAGCGTGGCCACAATTTCGCCATTGTCGATGAGGTGGACTCGATTCTGATCGACGAAGCCCGCACTCCGCTCATCATTTCGGGTGCGAGCGAGGAATCCACCGACAAGTATTACAAGGTCAATCGGATTATCCCAAAACTGGAGAAGGGTGAAGAGTTGGAAGTTGCTCCCGGCGAGCCTGCGCAACTTACCGGCGATTTTGTCGTCGACGAAAAGCACCGCAACATCACCGTCACCGACGAAGGCTGGACGAAAGTCGAGCAACTGCTGGGCATCGGCAACATCGCCGACCCGGAGAACTGGCCGCTCAAGCATCACGTCGAGACTGCGGTCAAGGCGCACGCGCTCTACCGCCGCGACGTGGAGTATGTGATTAAAGACGGCGAAGTCGTCATCGTCGACGAATTCACAGGACGCATGATGCCGGGCCGCCGCTGGTCCGATGGACTGCATCAGGCGATCGAAGCCAAGGAAGGCGTGAAGATTGAGCGCGAGAATCAAACCCTCGCCACCATCACCTTCCAGAATTATTTCCGCATGTTCAAAAAACTTTCCGGCATGACCGGAACGGCGGAAACGGAAGCCGCCGAATTCGACAACATTTATAAGCTCGACGTAATCGTCATTCCCACCAACAAGCAGATGTTGCGACTGGAGAATCCCGACGTTGTTTTTCGGACGGAGAAAGAAAAATACTTCGCCGTCGCCGATGAAATTCAAAAGCTCCACGAAAATGGGCAGCCAGTGCTGGTCGGCACCACTTCCATTGAAAAATCCGAGCGACTCTCTGAGTTACTGAAGAAAAAAGGCCTCAAGCAGCACGTCGTCTTGAACGCCAAGTTTCACGAGCGCGAAGCCGAATACGTGGCCCAGGCCGGGCGCAAAGGCATGGTCACCATCGCCACTAACATGGCGGGCCGCGGCACCGACATTTTGCTCGGCGGCAATCCAGAATTCATGGCCAAGCAGGAGTTGGTGAAGAAGGGAATCGCGCAGCAACTGCGCGTGGCCCAGGGAAAAATCGAGGGACCGCAAGAAGATGGTACGACTTCCATCTTCTATTACAACGGCAATGAATACACCGTGCCCACCGACAAATGGGCCGAGGCTTTTAACCGTTACAAAGCGCAGACCGACCTGGAGCATGATGAGGTAACCGCTGTCGGCGGCTTGCACATTCTCGGAACCGAGCGCCACGAATCCCGCCGCATCGATAATCAGCTTCGCGGACGCGCCGGTCGGCAGGGCGATCCCGGCTCCTCGCGCTTCTACCTTGCGCTTGAAGATGACCTCATGCGCATCTTCGCCAAAGAGTGGGTTTCGAAACTGCTCGAGCGGTTGGGCATGGAAGAAGGCATTCCCATCGAATCGAAGCTCATCAGCCGGCGCATCGAAACCGCGCAGAAAGCGGTCGAAGGCCAGCACTTCGAATCCCGTAAACATCTTCTCGAATACGACGACGTGATGAACAAGCAGCGCGAGGCCGTCTATGGCCTGCGCCACCGCTTGCTCGAGGGCATGGATCAAAAAGATCTGATCCTCCAGGACTACGTTTCAGCCATTCTCGGCGACCTAATGGATGAGTACTGCCCGCCCAAAGGCCACGCCGACGACTGGAATATTAAGGGTTTGAAGGATGCGGTCTTCACCCGCTTCGGCGTGGATTTCGTCGCGGAAGGTGTGAAGCCCGAAGCGCTGAACCGGCAGGAACTCGGCGACGCCATTTTCGAGAAGCTGAAAGAACGTTACGACGCGAAAGAAAAACTCATCGGTCCAGACGCTATGCGCCATCACGAGCGCATGATCATGCTCAGCGTCCTCGACTCGCAATGGAAAGATCACCTCCTAAGCATGGACCATTTGAAGGAGGGCATCGGCCTGCGCGGATATGGCCAGCACGATCCGCTGGTCGAGTACAAGAAAGAATCGTTCGAGATGTTCGAGGCCATGCTGCAGCGCTTTCAGGAAGACACCGCTCGGTATCTGTACCTGATGCAGATTCTCGAACGCCCGCCAGACGCAGCAGCAGGTGGCCCGCAAGGAACCGATCCCGGAGTGCCGGCACAGCAAGGTGGTGGTGGGAATGGACATCGTCCGCCGCGCCTGGTCGCAACTTCCGCCGACGATCTGGAAGAAGCCTTCATGCGCCGCAAGCGCCGCGAACTCGAACAGGCGCGCATGGCCGGAGGCGGCGACGCCCAGCCCGTGCAGCAAGTCGTCCGAGCCCAGGAGAAAGTAGGCCGCAACGATCCTTGCCCCTGTGGCTCTGGCAAGAAATTCAAGAAGTGCCACGGCGCGGGCTGAGCGACTGAGAACATTTGGCGACAGCCACTCTCGGCTGTCGCCAAGCGAAGCCCGGTTATTACTTGGTCTCTTTGATTGCCTTAAAGGTCATCTCATCGGCTCGGCTCTCGGTCCGTTCCTTCCACTCCGCAAACAATCCAGCATAATTCTTCGTGATGTACTCCGCCTCCATCACTCCCAGCTTCTTAGCAGTCGCATCAATCCACCGCGGCGCGCCTTCAATCTCGCAAAAATCCCCGATGGGAGTTTCATCCACCACCACTTTCCCTTTCCCGTCCGTCCACTCGGCGCGAAATTTCTCATAGCGGAACGTGGGCACATAGCCCAGCGCGCGCAAGATCGCTTCCATCTTCTTCCCGTCAAACACCCCGGTCTCCAACTCTTCGCGACTGCTGTGCCGTCCAGTTTTCCTCTTTGCTTTATGCGTCAGCGTCCACTCAGCGCCGTATTTGCGCAGACGCAGCAATTCCTTGCGGTCGCGCAGCACTCCCCCCGGCAAGTCATAAAGAGTATTCATCTCGTGCGTTCGTGGAGTGACCACCCGAAACCCCGAGGCCCGTAGTTTGCGTTCAAGCGCCCGCTGGTCCGCAACCCGAAATTTGATCTCGATTTCTTTATTAGAGGGCATCGCAGAACTTATAGAAGGATACAAGCCGTCATATCAGGAACTCACCGATGACTCGCGCTCAATTGAACGTCGGCAACTTCACCAGATCGTTCTGTGGAACCGGTTCCAGCGGCTCCCCAGCTTTGCGCCACGCAGCCAATCCGCCGACGATCACGAACGTGTTGAAGCCTTTTTCCCGCAGCAGGTGCGCCACCCGGGCGCTGGTCGCTTCGCGCGCTCAAGTGCAGTAAAGATAGATATCCTTGTCCTTGGAAATGTTCTTGATCTCTTCCTCAAGATTGTTGGGCTCGATGCGGATCGATCCCTTGATCCGCGCCGACCCTGAATCGTAATATCCATGGCTGCGGACATCGACAATCATCACGTGGCCAGCGTCTGCGGAAGCAAGGCGCGCCGCCAGTTCCTGTACCTGCACCCGCGGCACTACACGATACATCCTGTGTTTGCGGTACTGCACGATGCGGTAAATCGCATACACCACCAGCGACGCGATAACCACCGCTTCCATGGCCCGCCCGGCCGCGTGAAACCCGCTCAGGATCGCCTTCAGAAAATCCCGGGAAAGAAATCCCACCGTGAGGTAAGTGACGGAATAGGTCAGTGCTCCCGCGAAATCCAGCCGCAGAAATTGCCAGAAGCGCATCTTCATGCTGCCGGCCAGCGGCGCCGCCATGGTGTTGACACCAGGAATAAACTTTGCAATCACCAGCGTGGCTTTGCCGCGTTTGTAGAAAGATTCTGCCGAGCGCAGAATGCAGGTTTCCGGATTAATGGACACGCGGCAAAGAAATCCCAGCAGCGCCCAGCCCATGTATCTTCCCAGCCAGAACTGCACGGTGTCACCCAACAGCAAAGCCGTAATGCACGCGAGCAACACATACGGACCCCACAAAGTGTGAGCCGCCACCGCGGCCCCAGCCGCCACCAGCGCGATTGCGGCCGGGAAGGGGAGCCCTATCGCCTCAGCCAGCAGCAATGCGAAGGTCAAGGCATATCCGTGCCGTGCCATCGTAAACACGTTCATACGCAGCCCAGGTTCATACGCAGTCTTGGATAAGAAAAATCAGGAAAGGGTTCAGTATAAACAAAACCGGATGTCTTTCCGAATGAACATCGCCGGTGAAGCTGGGGCTGGAAGGTAGAGAAACTCAAAAATAAAGCCGGCCGAGTGTCCGAAGACAGCCTGGCCGGCAGAAAATGCGGGCTGAATACTGGCGCCCCGCTGCGCCGCCTTTAAGAAAACTACTTGCTCATGGTGTCGCTGCCCATCGAACCAGCCTTGAGCATCTTGACGCTCATGACGTGGATCGAATTCTTATCGGCATAGACGTGGGCGCTAAGCTGCACATGGTGTCCCTCGTGGCCTTTGAGTTCCTCGGGGTTCATCACATCCCAGCTCTTGCCGTCCTTGTCAACGAAGGTATATTTATCGCCGTCAGCCTTAATCGTGCCTTTTAGCGTCATCAGCGGAGCCTTTGCGGCGCCCTGATCGGCTTGAGTTTGCGACATGGTGTTGTCTTGTTGTGCGAAAGCAGTCAAGCTCATCGCGAAAGTCAGAGCCAGCAGGCAAATCATCAACTTCTTCATGGGGAATCTCCTTGTGTATTCGAAGTCGCGGAAGTCCGGCCAGATTTGTACCCCGATCTTAACTTACGAGCCCGGGGTCATGAACGGATTGGTGCGCATTTGCAACGTGCTGCTTATTTGTGGTCAGAATATACCAATAGGTTGTCGCCAATTTGATTCGGCTCATCTGTAAAGGTTTAATCGTCGTGATTGCAAAAGTAGGAAAGGGCCGCGGAGTTTTCGCGTTTCCCCAATCTGGGACCTGCGACTAAACTCTCGATTCTATTTCTCTCGAGCGACCACGAACTCCGGCGCCCACATCAGCGCCCGCTTGATTTCGGAATCGGGGAAGGGGCAGATCGCTTTCTGAGCGGACTCCGCATACCGTGTGGCGCGTGCGGTGGCTGCTTCCAGCGATCCATAGCGATACAGAATTTCCATGATCTGCGCATGGGTCACGCCATTGAAGGCGCGGTCGCGCAGAATGGTATCGATCTTCACGCGCTCTTCCGCCGTGCAACGCTCCAGCGCATGGATCACCGCCATCGTGGCTTTGCCCTCGCGCAGATCGCTGGCTACGGGCTTGCCCAGCATATCTTCGGAAGCGGTCAGGTCCAATACGTCGTCGACGATCTGGAACGCCATGCCCAGATCGTGTCCGTACCGCGCCAGCGCTGCTTCCTGCGCGGCCGTCGCGCCGCCTAGAATCGCCCCCAGGCGCATGCACACAGAAAACAGGCAAGCCGTCTTGCGGAAAATCAAATCAAAATACTCATCGAGCGTTATCGCCTTGCCCAGTTTCTCCATCTGCAGCAGTTCGCCTTCGACCATCTGCTGGGTCAATTCGATCAAGGCGTCGAGAATTCGAAAGTTGCGCTCCTGCACTGCAACCTTGAAGGCCTGCATGTAGAGCCAGTCACCCGCGAGCACGCATTTCGAGTTGCCCCATTGGGTGTTGGCGGCAGGCCGGCCGCGGCGCGTCCTGGCCTCG
>Ga0207011_1050_pt1 | contig 23602 bp, 13 predicted proteins | sample Alteio_BWMinCont_79_FD_153466 | JGI IMG/M metagenome (GOLD analysis project Ga0207011, IMG submission 153466) | Enriched cells from forest soil in Barre Woods Harvard Forest LTER site, Petersham, Massachusetts, United States -... | ecosystem: Environmental > Terrestrial > Soil > Temperate forest >...
GACCCGCTCAATCCGCCTCCGCCCGGAACGGTTGGAACCACCGGCGGCGGAAACGGCGGCCAGGGTGGTCAGGGTGGCACCGGCGGTGGTGGCGGGCAATATCAGGATCCATACGGCAACTATACCGGTACCGAGCTTTTCAACCCCACCACAGCCGATCAATACGGCCTCTCGAAGCAGGGCAAATTTGTTATCTTTCCCAAAAACAATCCATTAAATCCGGGAGCAAGCGGCACAGGCGGCAGTAATTTCGGCGGTAGCGGCAGTGGTTACAGCCCCGGAGCCGGCGCCATGAACGGCCAGTCGATCATGCAAAACAATCCAGGCAATATTATGAGCCCGCTTACAAGCCCGCTCTCCAGCGTCACAAATTCTACTCCGCAGGCTCCTGCCGCCGGCGGTGGTTTCAATCAAAACAATTTCGTCAATAGCGGCCAGGGCACCAATAGTGCGCCGCAGCTCATGCCGACAAACGGTAACACCGGTTTCGGCAATCAGGGCGGAGGCAGCCAGTTTGGCAACAACACTGGTCAGACAGGACAATTTGCCGGCGGCCAGAACGGCCAGTTTGGGGGCAACAATCAATTTGCCAATGGTGGCACCAGTATCAATGCTAATTTCAATTTAGGCGGCAGCGGCAGCCGCGGCCGAAGCAATCCTTTTGCCAGTGGAGCAACTGGAGGCGGCGCCAACCAGACAAAAACAGGTAGCGGTGCAGGCCAAAACAGGACCAATACAGGGACAAATACCGGGACAAATACCGCCTCCAATCAAAATAAAAGCGGCGCGTCCAATACGACATCGCCGGCAAACACGGCTCAAACTCTGGCTTCCCGAGTACAGACCCAACTGACCCAGGCGCAGAGCTATATGCAGGCCGCCCAGACCGCCATGCAAAAGGCTTTGAGCAGCACAAGCAACACTGTGCAGATGACTGCAGCCAGCGAGGCCAGAGCGGCCGCAGCCAGTGCCACAGCGGCGGCTGCCGCCATCCAGTCCATGGTGACAAACAGCAGCAATGCCAGCCTGGAGAGTATGGCCACCCAGGCTCAATCAATGGCCAGCCAGGCCCAGTCCTTTGCAGCACAGGCTACAGCCAAGGCCCAGTCCACAAGTATCTAATCCCTCCAGACCTTCTAAACACTCTCGACCTGCTAAACCCTCTGGACCTTCTGATCTCATGGGGGTTAGAAAGTTTTCAAGTGGCACCGGAGGGCAACCACATATAAAGGATTGTCTTTACCGGGCCAACGGTATATCCTTTGCACATCTTCACGAGCGTGTGTAGATCGGCCGTTCTCGGTAAACACGGCTGAGTACTTTCAACTGGAGGGAAGCTGATGACGGCGACAAAAACGAGCACTGGTACTGTCTGCAAGCTGCTTATTGGCGGTCAGTGGGTAGAATCGACGGCAACCGAACATCAATCCGTCTACAATCCCTCCACCGGTGAAGTCATAGCCAGGACTCCCCTGGGTGGTAAGGAGGACCTGGACAAGGCTTGCCAGGCTGCATACAAAGCCTTCCTCGATTGGAAGGAAGTGCCGGTGGTGGAACGGGCACGTGTGATGTTTCGCTTCAAAGCCTTGATGGAAGCCCATTACGAAGAGATAGCAAAATGCGTCACCCGCGAACACGGCAAAACCCTGGCCGAGGCCAAGGCATCGGTGCAACGCTCCATTGAAGTAGTGGAATTTTCCTGCGGTATACCCAGCTTGATGATGGGCGAAAGCATGGAAAACATAGCCCGCAATGTCGATTGCGAAACTATTCGCCATCCAATCGGTGTTTGCGCCGGTATTGCTCCCTTCAATTTCCCGGCCATGGTGCCGCTCTGGATGTATCCCATCGCCATTACCTGCGGCAACAGCTTCATCCTCAAACCATCAGAAAGAGTGCCTCTGACGAGCATGATGATTGGTGAGCTTTTGAAAGAAGCGGGCCTGCCCGATGGTGTCTTCAATATCGTGCACGGCGGCAAAGACTGTGTTGATGCCATTCTCGATCATCCGACAATCAAAGCTATTTCTTTTGTCGGCTCCACCCACATCGCCAAGTATATTTACACCCGCGGCACGGCCAACGGCAAACGCGTACAGGCGGCCGGTGGTGCCAAAAATCATATCATTATCATGCCCGACGCCGATATGGAACAGACTGTGCATGCGCTGCAGGCCTCGGCCTTCGGCTGCGCCGGCGAGCGCTGCATGGCCGGCAGTCTGGCCCTGCCCGTTGGTGACGCCGCCGAGGCTCTGGTACCACATCTGGTGAAGTCTGCCGCCAAAATGTCGATTGGCCCCACCGATGGTGCCACCAGTCCGGACATGGGTCCGCTGGTCAGCGCCGAGCATCTGGCCAAGGTCAAAGGACTGATTGAAAAAGGCGAAAAGGAGGGGGCGACTGTGGCTCTCGATGGCCGAAAGACAGATGCGGCCAAGGGTAAAGGATTCTTCCTCGGACCGACAATTTTTGACCATGCCAAACCGGATATGACCATCGTCAAGGAAGAGATTTTCGGACCGGTACTATCGGTGGTGCGGGTCGATGATCTCGATCAGGCCCTGGCAGTCGGTCGTGACTGTCCCTACGGCAATGGAGCGGTTATCTACACAAGTTCCGGCCGCAGTGCCCGTGAATTCAAACGCCATTTTAATGCCGGCATGATCGGCATCAATGTCGGTGTACCGGCTCCCATGGCCTGGTTCCCCTTCACCGGATGGAACAATTCATTCTTTGGCGATCTGCATATCCAGGGTAATGAAGGTATACAATTCTACACTCAACAAAAGATGACCATGACCCGCTGGTTTGAGCCCAAGGACGGCAAAGGCAAGGGATTCCAGGATCCAATCTGGAAGGCTAAGAGCTAGCCCAGCGCCCGACAGCTCGTTCAAAACCAATCGGCGCCCCTCACTGCTGGGGTGCCGATTTTAGTATTGTTGCTTGCCGAGGCAAGGCCTCGCCTGGACAGTGGCCCGGTCAAACGCCTGACTGATGCTGCGGGTTATGTGGCATTGCCATTGCTTTGCCCATCTCAAATCACAATTGCGCCTAGGGCCGGCAAGCAAATGCAGCAAGCTCCCGATCAAAAGCCTAATTTGTGACGGGCCATATATGAGTGTAAGGAAATGCGACGCCAGGTGATTTGGCATTAGCCTGGGAGCGGACAGTTTTTGAAACTAAGGCAAAATGAGAAGGCCGGCTGAGCCGGCCTTCTGCACTTATTTATTGAATGGTGATCAGACTTATTCCCAGCGGCAAGAGTTTGGCGCTCAGGGAGCGTTTGCTTCACTGGGGGTGGGAATAACATTGGCTGCAGCTTGACTGATGGCCGATTCGGCTGCCTTCACCAGTTCGGCGCCTTCTTCCCTGGCATTGGCCGCAGCCTGACTAAATGCTGACTCGGCGGCCTTAACCAGTTCCGCACCATCATCGCGAGCCTTGACCGCAACCGCTTTCATAGCCGCCGCCTTTTCGGCTGCCATATCGACAGCGCGCACTGGCTTCATGTTAGGACGGACAACCTCGCTGGCGATGCCTAATTTTTCCATCAACCAAATTGTGCACCATGTAATGTCAAACTCAAACCATCTGACACCGTGACGAGCGGAGCGGGGCATGGCGTGGTGATTATTGTGCCAGCCTTCACCCATGGCAAGAACGCCAACCCAGGGTACATTTCTGCTGTCGTCACGCACTTCAAAATTGCGATATCCGTGATCTTGCAAATGGCAAACTGTGTTGACAAATTGTGGGCTCCAGAACACAGCTACGGAAGCTAGAAGATTGGCTACAAAAGCCACTGGGCCAAAGATAAGAAGAATAGCGATGCGTACAGCGACATTGACCCAGAGACAAAGTTGGGCCTGTTTGGCCGAGTGATCGATTCCGAAAAGTCTCAAAACCGGATCGTCGATCAAGTCTGCCACTTGTTTGCGTACTTCTTCCGAAGGCTGGCGATCATGCATCGTAAACATCCACTTGTACAGGGCATGTTCGAAGCCGTCACGGGGTGAGTGCGGATCGCCTTCCAGGTCGGATTTCTGGTGGTGCAATCTGTGTACAGCTACCCAGCTGATGGGCGCACCCATCAAAGCGAGATAACCACCAGCTACCCAGAAATACATTACCGGCCGAGGTACTTTGAAGGACCGGTGGGTGAGCAGTCTGTGGTATCCGAGGGTGATGCCTACACCCAGATAGTACATCGTGCCTAAAAACCAGGCGGCGAAATACCAAACCTGTGAGAGATTGAACCAGTGCGATAAATCCAAGATAAGAGCCCCCTAAATTGTCTAGCTTCGGTAACCCGAGTGCTACATCAAAGATGTCCCGCCGGGTGGCAAGGACCCTATAACGTTTCATGAGAAGCAACCAAGCCAATCTAACGGATTCCCAAGGCACGCATATAGATCCTGTATTTATATCATGCCAGGCCTTGTCAGTAACTCATACCAAAGGCTGATTTGGCTCATTAAACTTAAGAAACCGAATCGCCCAGGCTGCGTCTTAATAGTTAGATGGCTACCCCTCTCCAAAGGTTACTTTACAATCATGACAGCTTTTGCCAAAACCCGCCACATGGCCAAATCTATAGCTTTTATTATGGCCTTTTCAGCTTGGGCCAACACTTTGGCAATTGATTGCGCCTGGGCTGCCACCCCTAACCTCTCAAAGCCGGCCATGGTGGATCCGGTCACCGGCCGCAAAAAGCTCATTCTCTGCCTTGGAGGTGGTGGCACCCGCGGTGCGGCCCACGTCGGTGTGCTGAGACAGCTGGAAAAAGAGCATATTAAGATCGATGGTGTAGTTGGCACCAGTATTGGTGCATTGATCGGCGGCCTCTACTGCGCTGGAATGACACCTGATGAGATAGAAACCCTGCTCCTGGACAAGTCCATCATTCGCTCCTATTTGACCGTGCCTCTGACATTTCGTCTGGCGGTGGCGCCGGTAATGTGGATACCTCATTTATTTGGCCACCATCCGTATGACGGTCTTTATCGGGGCAATGAGTTTGCCAACTTTATCAATAAGAAAGTTGCCAAAATCGAGCAAAACAGGGAGAACCAGGCACTCAATGTCGAGGATCTGCCAATCAAGTTTGAAGCGGTCTGCTGCGATCTGCTCAGTGCCGCGCCCGTGGCAATCTGCAAGGGCAATCTGGGGCGGGCGATTCAGGCCTCCAGTGCCATCCCCTTCCTGCGCCGGCCCGTGCTCATGACCAGGGACAACTTCACGCGACTGCCCGGCAAAAAAGGCGACGACCAGAAAGACTGCTATTTGTTTGTGGACGGAGGCCCCCAGGCTAATCTTCCTGTTTTACAGGCACGCGCCCTGGCAGACCACATGGGTGGCGCCATGGTCCTGGCCGTAGATGTTTATGGTGATACCGAAAAGTGGTCCCAGTCACACTTTCGTAAAATCGGCAGTTCGGCCGAGCGCAGTCTGGAGATCATCCTCTCTTCAGTGGAGAAAAAAGACCTGGAGAAGGCCGATATGGTTATTTATCCCGAGGTGTCCGGCATTAACTTGCTATCAACTGACACAAAAGATGCCGAGCGCGCCATCAAAGCTGGCGACGCTGCCGGCCTCAAGTCGATTGTGGCGCTGCAAAAAGGACTGACAACGCCACAGCACACAGTGGGGGAATTACCCTAAAACCAACCTGAACCTTAGACGATTCACCTTGTTAAAGGCCCCGAAAATACATACTCTCAGATTACTTACAACCTCCCAGACTTGCTTCGGTGGTAACCAGGATGAAATTTGTTATTACAGGTGGGCCCTCAGTAGGCAAGACAACCATAGTCAATGGTCTGGCTAATCGCGGCTTTCGTGTCGTTAACGAAATTGCCACGCAAGTAATAAAAGAAGGAAAATTTTTGCCCTGGGAAGACCGCAAAAAGTTTCAAGTTGAAGTGCTGCGCCGCCAGCAATCGGCTGAAGCATCAATTCTCGACTTCAACAATCCGGTCGTTTTGGACCGCGGCCTGTTTGACGGTGAGGCCTATTATATTGTCGACAAAATGCCAATCCCCCAGATTTTTGATTCGCTCGATGCCTCGCAATATGCCATTGCTTTCCTGGTCGAGCCCCTGGACTTTTTTGACGAAACAGATGTGCGCCGCGAAAATCTGGAATTCACCAGAAACATTTCGCTGGTTCTGGAAGAGTGCTATGCCAGCCGCCACGTAAAAGTAGTGCATGTGCCGGCCATGTCACCCGACGACAGGATCAATTTTGTCCACAGCCATGTGGAAGCATACAAAAAAACGCATTGCTTCAGTCCAGAGCAAGCGGCACTGCAAGCCTCTTTGCTCTTCCGCTCCATGTCGCCATTTGCCGTAGGCGCCTTCTAAGCTTGTTCTAAACGAAATGCCGTTCATGTAGTGGTTAGCAAAAACCTGGGAGCGTGGCCACCCTGGGACCGCCGCCATCTTGGCGGCATTTGCATCTAAGAAGCACCTCGAATGGCGATTTTCAGGGGCCGGCTGGAAGCCGGCGGTCCCAGGAAGGGCATGAGCAGCCGGTTTCTGCCGATTCAAGCAGTATACTAGGCAACGGCTTTGGAGCTAAACAACAAAAGTATCGGGTCAAAGTGCTAACCTATTAGTTGTCTAATGGGGGGCACGATGCGAGCTTCAGAAGCAACCAACTATTATTTCCAGAGAGCGGCCAAACAGCTGGGTCTGGGCTCGAGAATTGAGACTGTCTTGATGACTCCCCGGCGCGAAGTCAAGGTAGAAATCGTCATTGAACTGGACAGCGGTGAGTTGGGCGTCTTCAAGGGCTTCCGTGTGCAGCACGATAACAGCCGTGGGCCGATGAAGGGCGGGCTGCGCTTTCACCACGAAGTAGACCCGGATGAAGTCAATTCACTGGCGTCGCTCATGACCTGGAAAACAGCCGTTGCCAACATTCCATATGGGGGCGCAAAAGGCGGCGTCAACTGCGATCCTTCCAAGCTCTCCCACAGCGAACTGCAAAAAGTTACCCGGGCCTTTGTCGATGAAATTCATGACATCATCGGGCCCGGCCTCGACATTCCCGCCCCGGACATGGGCAGCAATTCGCAAACAATGGCCTGGATAGTCGATCAATATTCCAAATATCACGGCTGGACACCAGCTGTGGTGACAGGCAAGCCAATTGAACTGGGAGGCAGCGAAGGCCGCGAACAGGCCACCGGCCAGGGACTTTATTTTGCCGCCGAAGCAGTATTGGCCGACAACAAAATGGACTTCGTCGGGGCGCGTTTTGCCATCCAGGGATTTGGCAATGTCGGCAGTTGGGCTGCGCATTTTATCCACGCGGCCGGCGGCAAGGTCGTCGCCATCTCCGATTTGAGCGGCGCCATCCACAACAAGGACGGCATCGACATCGCAGCTCTGATGCGTTACAGCCGCGAGCAAGGAGCAATCAAAGGCTTCCCAGGAGCCGAGACGCTTTCCGCCGACAAACTATTGCTGGTTGATTGCGATGTGCTCTTGCCGGCTGCTCTCGGTAATGTGATAACAGAAGAAAATGTGCAGGATATCCGCGCCAAAATAATCATCGAAGGTGCCAATGGTCCGACCACACCCGAGGCTGACGAATATTTGATCAAGAAAAAAATTCCGGTCGTGCCCGATATTTTTGCCAATGCCGGTGGTGTCATAGTCAGCTATTTTGAATGGGTACAAAATGTGCAGCAGTTTCGCTGGCGCCTCGATCGTGTCAACCAGGAGCTGAAGCTGCTCATGCTTGATGCCTATACCGAAATAAAATCACTGGCCCAATCGAATGAATGTGATCTGCGTACCGCAGCCTTCACGCTCGCTATCAGCCGAGTAGCCAGAGCAACTGCTCTGCGTGGTTTGGAAAACGAAAGTTTTTGTATGGTCAACGGACCACATAATTAGTCCCAGGGGAGTATCAAGTGTCAGAGCCGCCGCCCTCCGACAGCGCAGAGACAACCGCGCCCAATCAGCCTGAGCATGAGCCGGGCTTAGAGGCGCAGTCGCTGGAGCCCAAACCGATGGAGGCGGGCGCCGCCTCATTACAGTCGTCTGCGACAGGGCACGATGTAGATTCTGAAGAATACTGGTACGAACATGTTTACCAGGGAGACAAAGTACCGCAGCTGACTGTGCGAGCAGTACTGATGGGTGGGCTCCTGGGCGCCGTCATGTCCATCTCCAATCTCTACACCATCATTAAAGTAGGCTGGGCTTTTGGAGTGGCCATAACGGCCTGCGTCCTATCCTTTGTCATCTGGCGCGTGGTCAGATTTTTCTTCCGCAATGTGTCGGATATGACCATCCTGGAAAACAATTGCATGCAATCGACGGCATCGGCTGCCGGCTACTCTACCGGTGCCACTGTCGGTCTGGCCTTCGGCGCCCTCTTGCTGATCACCGGCAAACATGTGCCCTGGACCGTGCTTCTGCCCTGGGTAATGATCTCGGCCATGATGGGTGTATTTCTCGCCGTGCCCATGAAACGACAAATGATCAATGTCGACAAGCTGCCCTTTCCCAGTGGCATGGCCGCCGCCCAGACACTAAAAAGCTTGCACGGCCAGAGCAAAGAAGCAATCAGTCAGGCCTACTCACTCGTTGCCACAATGGCTGCCGGAGCACTGATTGGATTTCTCTCAAAAAATGAATTTAACTGGCAGATTGCCGGTCTCAAACTAAAAATTCCTGATTTGATACCATTTAAGATTCGCTGGATGAATGTCAATCTGGAAGAAACGCCTGGATTTGGCTTTGAACCAAGTCTGTTGCTGATCGCAGCCGGCATGCTTGTGGGACTGCGCGTGTCGGTATCGATGCTGGCCGGATCCCTTGCTCTCTATTTTTACTTTGGCCCCTGGGCCCTGGCGCAGGGGCAAATTAGCAATCCCCATGGCCTTCTCAAAGAATGGGCGCTATGGAGCGGATCGGCCATCATGCTTACCTCGGGCTTAACTGCCTTTGCTGTGGAATGGAAAACAATTGCCCGCAGCTTCAGCGTCCTCAAGAAAACACCCTCCTCTCAATCCAGTGCCGATGGCAGCAAGGAAGGCGATCCCCACGCCGACATCGAAGTGCCGATGCGCTGGCTTGTGATTGGACTCTTGCCTCTGTCTATTGCTTTTATCATTTTGCAGTATGTAGCATTTTCAATTGCTCCCCATGTAGGCATTCTGACGGTGACGCTCAGTTTCTTTCTCGCTCTTGTAGCCTGCCGCTCCACCGGTGAGACCGATGTCACTCCAATGAGCGCCATGGCAAAAATAACCCAAATAGGCGTGGCCATTGTGGCACCAAGGGCTATCGTCACAAACCTGATGGCGGCCTCGGTCACAGCAACGATTGCCTCCACCTCGGCCGATCTTTTGACTGATCTGAAGAGCGGATATTTGCTCGGCGCAAACCCGCGCAAACAATTTTTGGCCCAGCTCTCGGGGGTCTTTTTTGGTCTGACGATTGTGCCGGCCTGGTACATGATGATCCCGGACAAGGCCGCCCTGGAAGCCTTCGATCCGCCCACAGTTACTATTTGGAAGGCAGTGGCCACCGCCCTCAGTGTCGGCATCAGCACCATTCCAATTACCGCTCGCTGGGGCATGCTGATTGGAGGCATGCTGGGAATTATCCTGGCCCTGGCCGACAAATATGCTCCCAAAAATGTCAAACCGTTTGTACCCTCCGCCATGGGTCTTGGTCTTTCCTGGGTAATGAGCTTCCAAAATGCCCTGGCATTTTTTATCGGTGCCGCCATCGCCGACATCTGGACCCGGGTATCAAGGCGCTCGGGTGAGGTCTATATCGTTCCCGTGGCCTCGGGGGCAATTGCTGGAGAGTCCCTCATGTGCGCCTTACTGGCCATCATCATGGCCGCTCAACACATGGCCGCCCAGCACCTGGCCCACTAAACATCACAGGCGCGTCCTTCATGTTACGCGAAGAAAAAAAAGTCGTGATCAAAAGTATTGCCGATCTGGGCAATCGGGTGACAGCGGCTGATGTGGCCAGCAAGACCGGTCTTTCACTGAGCCAGACAAGCAGCCTGCTCAATACCATTGCCTCGGAAGCAGGCGGGCATCTGGAGGTCTCCCAGGCAGGAGACATTGCTTACAGATTTAAAAACAACTTCCAATCAGCCTATCTGGCAACGGGGATCCGTGCTTTTTTCACTATGATTTGGGCCAGGATTGGTGCGTTTTTTTTCTATCTTTTAAAAATCTCTTTTGGTCTTTTCCTCTGTCTGTCAATTGTAATAGTCGTCACCTCCTTCATTATTTTTGCCATGCTCAGTGCCCAGTTTGGCTCGGATAGAGACGATCTCAATTTGCTCGATCTGCTTGAGTTTTTCAACTTCCTGATTTTTCGCGACCTGATCTTCGGCGGCGCGGCATATGAACTGATGCGCCGCCGAGGTGAGCTTATTGAAGAAGAAGACGAGGAAGAAGGCGGAGTCAGCAGGCGCAGGGGAAAAAACCGGGGCAATTTTTTCGTCAACTGTTTTTCTTTTCTATTTGGCGAAGGCGACCCCAACACTCATCTCGGGGAAAAGAAATGGAAACTGGCGGCCCAGACCATTAGAGACAACGGCGGGGTAGTGATTAAGGAGCAGCTTGCTCCCTATATCGGCCCAGAACTCGATGATGAAGACAGCATCTTGCCTGTTTTGGCTAGATTTGACGGGCGCCCGGTTGTGACTTCGACCGGCAATATCGCCTATATCTTCCCCTCCCTGCAGGTGACCACCGACAGCGGACAGGAAAGCGAAGAACAAGACATAGAAACGACCGCAGCCCGACAGAGTTATTTATTAGAAGAGCCCTGGAAGTTTTCAAATCTTCCCGACGACGACCTCAGAGCTGTGAAAATAATTGCCAGCCTCAATCTTTTTGGCACATTGTGGATGTATTTTATTTTCAACCATATGTTTCAATTCAGATGGGAATGGACCCAGCTCATGGTTTTTTACGGTGCCTTCTTTCTCATCATCCCAATGATTCGTTTTGTCTGGGAGACAATGCTCAATCGTCGCATCAGGATCCGCAATTATGAAAGAGAGGAAGCGGCTAAAATAGTAAGCCAGCCGGATCGCGAAATTAAGGCCAAACTGACCGAGCGCCAGGAGTTGGCACCGACTCTGGCAATCAGGGCGGTGGAAGAAGGACACCTGGCCTTCAGCACCGAAAAAGAAACACTTGAGCAACAGTTTAATGACCAGGATATGACTGGCGGCGGCAGCAACAATAATTCAGAGAGTTAAGAAAGTTCAGAAATCGAAAGGGAAGGCCAACTAAACAAGGACGCGCAATGATCAAAGTAACTGGACTCTATGTCTATCCCGTCAAAAGCCTTGGCGGCATCAGCCTTACCGAAGCCCAACTTGGCAGGCGCGGCCTGATGTATGACCGCGAATGGCTGATTGTCGACAAAAACAATCGTTTTGTCAGCCAGCGCGAAATCGCCAAAATGTCCTTGATCAAAACAGAAATAGATGAGGATAAGGGCTCCCTTCTTCTGCGCCTGCCGGTGGATGCACAAACAAAAACTACGGCAGCCGGCATGGGCGGCGGCCATGGCATGAATAAAAACGGCGGTCAAGATTTTGATGTACTGTCTGTCCCTCTGAAACAAAATCAAAAAGCTGAGACCATCAGTGTGACAGTATGGAGTGACAACGCCAGAGCTATAGTCGAAGAAGACAGTATCAATGCGGCACTGAGTGATTTTTTGCAAGCCGATCTGAGGCTGACCCGCATGGCCCCCGATCACAGGCGCCGAGTGGACGGACGCTACGCCCCGGGCAAGGAAAATATTGTCGGATTTGCCGATGCTTTTCCACTGCTCATTATTGGCGAAGAATCCCTTGATGATTTAAACGACCGTCTGGAATATCCAATTTTAATGAACCGCTTCCGCCCCAATATCACCATCCGCGGCGGCGGTGCCTTCGGTGAGGATGGCTGGAGCAAAATTAAGATCGGCGAAGTCGAGGTGACAATCGTCAAACCATGTGACCGTTGCGTCATCACCACCATCGACCAGGAGTCGAGCGTACAGGGCAAAGAGCCGCTGCGCACCCTGGCCAACTACAGGAAGAAAGACGGCAAAATTTTGTTCGGTCAAAATGCAGTTTTTCACTACCCTGGGAAGTTGGCAATCGGTGACACTATTTCGCTACTGCCATAAGAGTTGGCAGAGGGCGTGCACTCTGATGATTTCATCGTGAGACGGCACCACCCGGAGATTTCGTTGATAGCCTGTCTAGGGTATCGTCAGGTATCACTTTGTATTGTCATTACAACAATGAATTTGGGAAGTTTATCGTCGCCTGCTCATCGACAACAGGAGAATTGTAAAAGCATGTGAAGTGGCTCTCGCAGCCAATAGTGCCTGCATTTAAATCAACTTCCTTAGCCACCGTCCGTAGTGCCTACCGTGTCTGGAAATCCGCACCATGCTTGTTTTTTGAGCGCTTGAACAAGCTCAATTTACAGCCTCTGGATTCGCCCAAAACGAAATGATTCTGCACCGACTTAAATCCTTGCTCTTGCATTTTGGAAACGAAAATCGCCGAGAACCGCTTGGAAAGCCGGCACCACGGTATAATGTAAGCAGGTGATTCTATGCTGCTATCAGCGAATTGATAAGCCACGACAAAGAACACCTTCAGAAGCCCCTTTTTAGGCGAGGCAATTTTTACGATGAATGAAGTCTATATTTAAAGCTCCAAGATTATATTAGGTTATAAGAGAATACTGCTTTCCAGGCTATCGCTGGTCTTCACGACGGTCGACAGTCCTGCCGCTCATAGGTCAGAAACCATGACACGCGGCGAACAGATCTTTTATTTCCAAAGCCAGCTCTGCCAATAGGAAGAAAGTTCCCTTTTTCCTAATTGCCAGGCTCCCCATTATCGCTCCCACAGGCGACGGCTATTAGTCAGCGCCCTCACCGCAAATTGAATTTGCGAATCATCAATGAAAGCTACTTCTCCACTTCTAATATCAGCACTTTGGTTCAGGCACATGTTCGATCCATTCATATTTTATCCTCCAGAAATGTTATTTTGCCCGGCAACCAGTCAGGCAAATATGCGGCGCAGAAATCGGATGTTTTCTGCAGACGTGGACGGCTGTCAGCTCCATGCAAGACCCATTGCATTTGTTGCGTTTCTGATAGCTATCGCTTGTAGCTTGGCATTTTGCCAGGGAGCGTTTGCAACCGATCCTCCGGTCATTACTCCGGGGACTGGGGTCTACTCTACGGTGCAAGCGACTGCCACCATCACTGGTGACGCCGGCGCAACTTTTTATTATACTACGGACGGTAGTAATCCCACGATTTTAAGCACTGCCTATTCCACACCCATAGCACTGGGTAATAAGGCGACTATTAAAGCGATAGCGGATCTATCTGGGGTGCTCAGCACAGTAACGACAGCGAACATACAAAACGATCCTACCACGGTTTCGGTGCCCAGGACAAATTTGCAGCTATGGCTCAAACCGGAATTTATTGTTTCTAGTGCCGGCAGTGTTTCGCGGTGGAGCGATTTGAGTGGTGCGTCGCCTAGCAACGATGCTACCCAAACCACTTCAGCCAATCAGCCGTCTCTTGTTAGCGGCGCCTTATATGGTTTCAACGGCGTGTCCTTTAATGGTGCCTCTTCCAACTCTTCCTATCTCAACTTGCCGTCGTATTTGACCAACCTGACTTCAGGCGCGTCGATATTTGCCGTCGTTAACCCCAGCAGTTTATCAGGGGCAAGGACACTATTCACAGCCTCGGCGACAGGGGTTCAGGATATGACTAGCGTGCAGAGCAACGGCACGCAGATTGTTTTCAATGTCAATAATGGTGCCACCACAAGCAACGTCTCCACATCTTCTGGGGCAGTCACTACCGGTACCTTTCAGGTATTAGATGCGGTGCAAAACGGCTCGGCATCGGGAAGCATAAACGTGAACGCAGTCAACGTCGGCTCGGGGACGGTGCAAAACCTCAACAACATTTCCAGGACAGTAAATTATATTGGTGGAGACAACGCTCTCACGACCTCAGCATTTTGGGGCGGGCAGGTTGTTGAACTATTAGTTTATTCAACCGGCGTTACCGTCACACAACGTGCCCAAATTGAAGCATATCTTGCAAATCGCTACCAATTGAGCACTTCGCTAGCGACGCCGGCGCCAGTGATAAGCGTGGCCACAGGCACATTGCCTGGTCCGACGCAGGTTGCTATTGCAGCAGGACCAAACGCGACAACGTACATAACCCTAGATGGAACGAGCCCGACCACCAGCTCACAGGTCTATAGCCAACCTGTCAACGTCTACTACAGCCAAACACTCAAGGCTATGTCAGTAGCCAATGGAATTGAGAGCAGCGTCTCATCGGCGACTTACACGTTGGATTCGACCCAGTGGCCGGCACCAGATGCCGGTGACACCACCAGTCTGCAGATAAACCTGCAGCTGCCCACTACGGCGATACCGCAATGAACGGCGCGGACTGGATGACATCCAAAACAGTCAAAAGCATTTACAAACAACACTCCAAGAAAACAAAAGGAACGGTAGGGACCATGAACGGCAAAGATAGAAGGAAAATGCACAAAATAGTTGCAAGCGTCCTTGCGGCATTGATTTTACTTGCGACTTCGCCACCGGTCTTTGCCGTAGTGTCGCCAGGGTCAGAGCACCACAAGGTGGTATCGGCGAAAGTACCTCCGGCTCCTCAGCCCAAGGGGGGTGTCAGAACTGGTCCGCACAAGGTGAAGTTGTTCAGCCCCAAACTGAGCTTTTCTGATAATCCCACCGATCTGGAAATAACTACTGCTCGCATTTTTCTAGAACCGCTCACGCCGATGACCGGCGCGCCTGTAAGTGGCGAAAATGCTGCTCTGGTAAAGGCACTGAAGATTTTTAAGGCCAGTACGACTCTCGGAGACGTATCGGCATTGACTGATTTCACTGAAGCATTTCCAAAGTCGCGTTGGCGGCCCTCGGTAGAATCAAACGTCGGGGATATACTTTTCCACGAGGGTTTCTGGACCAACGCGATCTCTAGCTGGACCTCGGCCTGGGATTTGGCGAAAAACGAAAAAGGCGCAGCCCAGCAAGCGGTGGCCAATCATGCCGTAACTAATCTATTAGTTATTGACGCACGTCTAGGCCGCACGGAAGAGCTTGAGAAATATTTTGCTCTGGTAAAGAAGCGGCCGTTTTATGGTACTGACGAGGTACGACTTGTTGGCGCTCAACAGGGCTATCGCAACATGAAGTCTAATCCAGGCTGCTCATTTAAGTGCGGACCTTATGCAATTAATAGTATTCTCAATACCAAAAACGGTACCAACACTATACATCCGGTGCTGGCAAAAGCAGCCTCCACGAGCCAAGGCACGAATTTGGCACAATTGAAGAAATGGTCGGACGAAGTTGGCTTAAAGTATCAGATGGCCAAACGTTCTCCTGGAGCGGTTTTCATAGTTCCTTCAGTAGCACATTACAAATTGATGCATTTTTCTGCGCTGACGGCCCAAAAAAATGGAAGGTACGAGGTCAAAGATCCCACTTTTGAAGGCGATGGTCATGCGTTTGTAACGCCCAAGGCCCTTGAATCTGAGACTGATGGATATTTCTTGGTGCCGGCGACAGAAACCCTTCCTGCCGGATGGGCGCCGGTAACGGAAGAAGTGGGGAAAATGGTCTGGGGCAGAGGTGGCTCGGAATTTGCCTGCCAGGAGTGCAAAGGTTGTCCTTCTCCGTCTACTGACCCAGCTCCAGTTTGCCAATCTCCATGCTCAAATGGCGCTGGCTCTGGGGGGAGTTCTGGTGGTGGCGATGGTGGTGGCAGTGTTCCTGTTGGAATGGCTAGAGCCTTCGCATACACAATGCAGGCTACTCTAACGATTGTGGACAAGCCCCTATCCTATCAGCCACCGTTGGGTCGTTCTATAGACTTTTTCTGCCGGTATGATCACCTCGAGGCCGATCAGCCGGGAACCTTCACGTTTACGAACCTCGGTCAAGACTGGAGTTTCAACTGGGTCTCGTACCTGACGGTAGATCCAAGCACGTCTGTCGCCACATTGAGAAAGATGGGAGGAGGAGTTGAGGTGTCAACACCGGACCCTATAACGAGTCTATATCCACCGGATTTGCAGTCGCAAGCGACCCTGGTGAAGATCGGCACCAATAATTATCAGCGCCAAATGCCTGATGGTTCCGTTCAGGTTTACAACCAGCCTGACAGCAGTACACCCCCTCGCATTTTTATGACCGAAGTCATTGACCCGCAGGCCCAATCCGTGCTGGTCAATTATGACGCCAATTTTCGTGTCACATCTATTACCGACGCAATTGGCCAAGTCTCAACCATTGCCTATGTTTCCAATACCACTGGCAATGTCGGCTTTTACAAAATTTCAACGATCACCGATCCTTTTGGCCGCAGCTGTAGCTTCACTTGGGATTCCACGACTACACTGCTTCTGCAAATCACGGATGTGGTCGGCCTGAAATCCCAATTTGCGTATGACACAAGCACATCGTTCATCACCCAGATGAGCACACCGTACGGGACGACGGCATTTTATCAATATGTGCCAGACCCCGGCGATTTTTATCCCGGTCAGGGATTGAGATTTACTTATCCTGACGGCACCTCGGCCGCGATTGAAAACTGGCTGGGCAACGTGCAGACGACCTTCTATTGGGACAGGCATGCCCTGCAGCTATATCCAAACGAACCCAACCAAACATCCTCGACCGGCTACACACACTGCGAGACAACAAAATGGGTTCGAGATCCCTCAAATAATTCTGAGAAGCCGCTCGTGCAAACTTTGACGCATCCCCTGGAGACTGCCAGCCCCATCGGATATCAATATCCGGGGCAGGCGGGAAACAACGATCTCGTAGGAACGATAAACAAGCCTACCCAAATGACCAGGACCTTAGGAAATCCTATCGTAACAGCCACCATTGGCGGTACTGTCACTTCAGGAGACTATATACAACTCGGCGTCGCTTCCGAGAGTTGGGTGTTTTACTTCCCGACTTCCGGCGACACATTGAGCACGATTGCGTCGGGATTGGCAACGGCGATAAATGCAAACACGACTCTTCAGGGCATAGGAGTTTATGCCACCTCGGCCGGGCCTGTCGTGAGCCTCCACTCTGATAGTGTTTTTGCCACCCAATATATTCAAAGTGTTAGTGCTGGTGCAACAGAGACTTGCACGCTGCTCTCGCAGACAAGACAAACTGCGGTGGCGACAGCGTCAGGCACTGTAACAGTTGGCGATGTCGTCACATTATATGTCGATACGCCCTGGCCTTATAACAGCCGGGAGACATTCAGCCACACAGTTGTTCTCGGCGACACTCTAACAACAATTATGGCCGACATTGCAAGCCAGTTAAATGGAGATGCGATATTGCCGAAATTCGACTGTTCATGCACTCAGTCCGGTGCGGTAATCAATCTAGTTTCCTATAACCCGCAGGTGCAGGTCTATGCGACTGCGACTTCAGGCACAGAGGGGATTACGGTTTCGGCGATTAGAAACGGCGGTCTGCAGTTGAGAAGTGCTCAGTACAACGCCTTGGGCCTCGTCACCCAGACAGTTGATGATCTGCTTCGCACTTTTACATATACGTATGCCGGCAACAATGTTGACCTGATACAAAAAACGGAAACTCAAGGCACTGACAATTTTCAGATCGCTGCCTGGACATATAATTCTTATCACCGGCCATTGACCTACACGGACGGATCCGGCCAGGTGACAAGCTATAGCTATAATTCTTCAAACCAGCTGCTGACAATTACTGACGCCAACTCCAATGTCACAACGATGACCTACACCGGCACGTGCCCGGCCACTGTAGCCGGCACGCCAACAACCGGCGATGTGGTCACCTTGACCGTGCATGACGCAGGTCTTGGCGGCGGCACGGAAGCTGTCAGCTACACGGTGGCGGTGGGTAATACGCTGGCAGACATTGCAACCGGCCTGGCCAGTGCTGTTAATGCCGACACAAGCTTGCAGGCTATCGGTGTGTCTGCCACTGCTTCTGGTGCGGTTGTGACGATGAAATCTACCTCTGTTAATGTCAGCACTTATACAGAAAGCACCAGTGGCGGTGCGACCGAAACGATATCTCTTGGTGCCAATCTTTATGGCTATCTGACGCAGATTCAGGGTCCGCTGGCCGGTGATAAAGATGTGACGACAGTCTCTTACGACGGTTATGGCCGTGTTTATACGGTTTCCGATTCAGAAGGTTTTACGAAAACTTTCTCCTATGACGCAATGAATCGGCTGACAGCAACTGCGTATCCTGATGGGTCAACCGAGCAAACGATTTGGAACAATCTCGATCCGGTCATGACAAAAGACCGCATTGGCAGATGGACGCAACATGCCTTTGATTCTATGGATCAAATTGCCTTTGACATAGATCCTCTCGGTCGGAAGACTCAGTATACTTGGTGTGTCTGCGGCTCGCTCGCGTCCCTGACAGATCCCAACGGAAACACGACCAGCTGGTCCCACGACCTGGAGAATAGGCTGACACAAAAGACCTACCCAGACTCGACGACCGTCAGTTTTTCTTATGACACCTATACAAGCCGGCTTTTGTCGACAACGGACGCGCTCAGTCAAACGAAGAGGTTTTCTTATTATCCTGATGATAAGCCATATCAGACCAGCTACGTCGGCGCTGTCAATGCGACAGCGACAACCGCTGCTTATTGGGACCCGAATTTTAACCGCATGACGAGCGCAATAAAAAATGATTGGGGGACAGTCTCTTTTACCTATAACAATTACATCGTGCCCATGGGCTCACCCACCACAGGAGGTGGCAGGTTAGCGCTCGTCCACAATAATGTAATTGCAAATTCAGACACCGCCTATACTTTCGATGTGCTCGGCCGCACCACAAACCGGTCGATAAACGGCGGCAGCAATTCGGACTCGTGGACCTTCGATGCTTTGAGCAGAGTGACTGCCGAATCTAATGTGCTGGGCAGCTTCGCCTTTGCGTATGTCGACGATGTATCCGGCTCATCAAAAGGCACCACACGCCTTGCCTCGGTCACTTATCCAAACAGCCAGGTCACCAATTACAGTTGGTACCCGACGATAAACGATGAGCGGCTGCAGCAAATTGCCAATCTCAAGGCGAGCGGCGGCGCCACCATTTCTCAGTACAGCCATCTTTACGATTCGGCCGGTGAGATGACGCAGTGGCAGCAGCTGCAAAATAACAGCAGCCTAAACTACAGCCTTGGCTACGACCTGGCCGGTCAACTGGTTAGCTCTCAAGCCGGCTCTGGCGGCCCGTCGCCAGCCTACTTGAAGCAAAATTACTTTGCCTATGACCCAGCTTCCAACCGCACGGCAGCGCAGCAGAGCACTGTCAGCAGGGTGCAAATTTCCGGCACAAAAACCACCGCCGATACCCTGACTATCACCATCAATGATACCGGGCTCTCTGGTGGCACCGAAGCTGTCACTTATACCGTGCAGTCCGGCGACACACTGTCGACAATTGCCTCCGGACTGGCGGCGGCGATAACGGCCGACACGAACCTGCAAGCTATTGGCGTCAATGCTGCAAGCAATGGTACAGTACTCAGCATCAAGTCAGCGTCGCCCAGAATAACAACTTATGCCGAGTCAACCAGTGTCGGTGCCACCGAAACCATAAGTCTTGGAGTGACCGGCAACTTTGTAGAAAATGCCGTAATCGGCGGCAGCAAGACAACTGGTGACACGGCCACAATAATTGTCAGTGACCCGGCCCTTGGTGGCGGCCACACGTCAATAACTTATACCGTGCTCTCTGGCGATACGCTGAGCACAATTGCCGCCGGTCTCAAGTCGGCAATTAATGGAAGTGGCAGCCTATCGACCCTCGGGGTGACTGCCACCTCGGCGGGGACAGTTATCACAATCAAGTCGACATCTTCCAATGCCACGACGTACTCGCAGTCTACAAGCAGTGGTGCGACAGAAACAATCGCCCTTTCAATCAATCAGAATGGTCCTCAGACTATTGCCATCGGCGGCAGCAAGACAACCGGCGATACCATCACCGTCCGTGCCTTTGATTCTGGTCTCGGCGGAGGATCTGAGGCGGTCACTTATACCGTGCTCTCCGGAGATACCTTGATGGGCATAGCTTCGGCCTTGGCTTCTGCCATCAATGGCGACACCAGCCTCCAAGGGATTGGTGTAAGCGCGAGCTCTTCTGCGACCGTTGTCACCCTGCTGTCAAATTCGATAAATCCGACAACGCTCAGAGAGTCCACAAGCAGTGGTGCCACGGAGACAGTGGCGCTCAATATTCCAGCTAATGGCACGCAAACTGCCGCCATTGGAGGGTCCAAGTCTACCGGCAACACTTTGACGATAACGACATATGACGCCGGCCTGGCCGGGGGCTCCGAGGCAGTCACCTACACGGTCCTCTCTGGTGACACCCTCCCGTCCATTGCCACAGGTTTGGCTGCCGCAATTAATGCCGACTCAAACCTATCGGGTATCGGCGTCACGGCGTCGGCTGTCTCAACAGTCGTAAACATTAAATCGGCTTCGATAAACGCTACGACATATACCGACTCCACAAGCGGCGGCGCGACTGAAACTATCACTCTTGCTCCGGCAGCAAGTGTCTCTAACTTTGGATATAATAATGTCAATGAGCTGAACAGCATTGCCGCCGGGGGTGCCACCACGTTTCAAGCCACGACAAACAAGGCCCTCAAGTCTGCGACAGTAAACAGTGTGGCGGCAACGCTCAATTGGGCGGATAATTTCACCGGCAGCGCCACGCTGAGCAGTGGAAATAATACTGTGCCTGCAAGTGCGACCGATGGCGCCGGAAACGTGAAGACCAATGACTACCAGGTGGCGGCTATTGGACCGGGCAGCTCTACGCCGGTTTACGACTCAAATGGCAATATGACCAGCGATGGCACCAACTCTTATGTCTGGGATGCCGAAAATCGCCTGATTCAGGTAACTTATCCGGGGTCGGGCAACAACAGCAAATTTACTTATGATCCCTTCGGCGGATTGGTCAAGATTGTTGAAACTGTCAGCAGCTCCATTGTGAGCACTAAGCAGTTTGTCAGATGCGGCTCGCAAATATGCGAAGAGCGCAATGCTAGCAGCACAATAACCAAACAGTTCTTTGGCTGGGGGCAGACGCTTAGCGGCAGCGACTATTATTACACACGGGATCATCTTGGCTCCGTGCGTGACGTGACTGATTCCTCGGCCAACGTTCAGGCACATTATGAGTATGACATGTACGGCCAGCCCACCCAGACTATCGCGAGTCAAAGCGCCGATTTCGGTTTTGCCGGAATGTATTTTCATGCGCCAAGCGGCTTGAACCTGGCGACGTATAGAGCTTATAGCCCTTCACTCGGTCGCTGGATTAACCGAGATCCAATTAAGGAAAAGGGGGGAGTTAATCTTTACAGATATGTTGGCAATGATCCAATAAATAACATAGACCCTTCTGGTCTGTTTGAGCCTGGACCTGGCACTTACAATAATGGTGATTACGGTGGTCCTAGTATCGTCTCCGGTTTACCGCCAGGTCCTAACGGATCAAGTGCCAATAATTACTTCCAGGAGGGATGTGTTGGAATCTGCTCGTACTACAGCGGAAGCCCCAACCCAAACGATCCTTCGGCAGGTGCCAAGTCAGTTACTTGTTTCAAGACGGCAGGGGAAGCTGCGGCTGCGAAATGTGATTGTCCACTGAAAAGATACCAGTTTATAGCACAAGGCCCAGGCGGTTATGGTAACAACGTTCCAAGCATGGTTGGGGGACCGCCATTCAATTACATAGGGTTCACTCCCGGTGGATTAGCAGCTGGTGGGAATGTTGAACGGTACAGTAGAAACGGAGATGGCAGTGTTTCAGATATCCCAAACCCAGCGACAGTAACTTATTCACCGCAGCCGAACATTGCTGGGGGATGGGGCACTACCCTCTATTGCGTGTTATGCAGATGAAAAACTATCTCTGGTCTAGATTTGTATTTCTGATGCTGGTGCCTTGTTTGTTTACATATCAACCTGCTCAAGCTAGTAACGAGCACGAATACAAACTTGAATCGAGTTTTAAAAACTCTTGCACGGAGGAACAACGGCTTCATGCATGTATTTCAGCAATAGATCAGCGGCTAATTCATGTGGGAATGAGCGTTATCGATCTAGATAATTTTCTGGGTTCAGAGTTCGCCCATGAGATTCCATCCAATGGTGCAGCGGATAAGTTTTCGACTTACAAATTTGGTAAGGCCGAGTTTGCTTGGCGCTTGGTCATAAAATATAATGGACAAGGAAAAGTAGTTGGGTACTACTTAAACAGACTGACTCAGAAAGGCTATTCTAGTACGGAAGTACCAACAGCATTACCGGCGGATATTGGTGCGACTTTTCACATTGCAAAAACACCTTCTCAAAAATTGGCATGCGCAATCCACGCGATAGACACAGGAGTTGTCAGAAATGGAACACCGAGAAGCACTTTGAGTGCTATCTTCGGAGAGAGCACAGAGGAAAGAGAAGTCGCACCTAATTGGTTTGTCTGGTCATTTTCATTCGGTACGTCAGAGAATTCGTGGCGATTAATTTTCAGTGGTAATTCAGATTCTATTTTCGAATACTACCTTACAAATTTTGACTGGCAACCATTCCAATCGCACCCGTGATCGAGAGCGCTCGCGTAAGGACAATTGGCACTCTGATGGCCTGCCCAGTCACCGAGTTCGGCACCACCATTTTGGCCCATTGACGCCCGAGATTTTCGATCAATAATACCGGAGATCCGGCCCGACTGATATTGGCTAGATTCCGCAATATCACCCGATTTCGTCAGCGAATAATCTACACGTCTACACACAATGGGGTACCCCGAAATGCCCTAAATTACTTATGGTTTCACGAGTGATATTAGGCAACCCACGCAGAACCACATGGGCACCATGGGACATAACCCTCTATTTCTATGACCACTGAGCCATGGTGGCAAGCTCCAAAGTTTTCAACCAATTCTTAGTGCCTACCAGCCCCGGCGATTTCAATACGGCATTGAGGCAGACTTTTTCTCAATTTTCGCAACTGCTCTGCTCCCCCACATTGGCTGGGCACTATAAGTTCAGTCAGTGTTTTGATGCGGCACAGGTAGTCGACTGCATCTTTGCCAATACTTGTGCCTGATAGGTGCAGCGTTTGCAAACGAGGAAGCTCGCCTAACATTTTGATCCCTGCATCAGTTACTGGATTATCGTCCAGCATCAAGACCTTCAGTGAGCTAATTTTTGCTACTTGGGCCAGGTCGACGTCCTTCAAATTACACTTATTCATATCTAAGGCTTTCAGTTTCAATTGGCTTTTATCGACAGCGCCAAGAAATTCGGACATGTTGTCCGTCCTTTCAGCAACCAGATTGGTCAATGAGTCAAGATTGGCCAGGCGGGCCAGGTCCTTACCGGTAATGCGCGTTTGGCTTACATCCAGAGTGCGCAGGCCGGAGAGCTTACCTAGATTGGGGATTGACGCCCCGCTC
>Ga0207011_1051_pt1 | contig 23476 bp, 22 predicted proteins | sample Alteio_BWMinCont_79_FD_153466 | JGI IMG/M metagenome (GOLD analysis project Ga0207011, IMG submission 153466) | Enriched cells from forest soil in Barre Woods Harvard Forest LTER site, Petersham, Massachusetts, United States -... | ecosystem: Environmental > Terrestrial > Soil > Temperate forest >...
TAGCAAACTCCCCACTATTTCGATTACCTGTATTACTTTCTGTTCCGGTGGTACCTGGGTCACTAATTTCGATCAAGCCACTAGAATAGCTCCCCATCACACCTAACGAATTTGTTAAAGCATAAGCACCTTGAAAGCCATATAGCTGCGATCCTGTAGCAACCGATAATCGTACCTCATTTTTATTCTCAAGCAGCGGCACATTCTGTGCTGTTGTGTAATTCATTGTCGGATACGTAGAAATACAGGAATTAAGTAAAAGAACGATCGCTATGATGATGATGATCCATTTCATTCTGGATTAATTCATACCTTTTTTGGTAGTTGAGACGGACACAGCTCTATCGCCAAATAACCTCAATGACAAACCGACATTCACAAATAAATCTCCACCAGGATCATAAGTGCTGACAGGGCTCGCTATTGATAGCCCCACCTGGGCTTGAAAACTTAGCCGTTTGCCACCCCTCCTATATGTAAGGCATACCGCGGTTGTCGGTTCTGCACTTGCATGATTTGTGGTTGTGTATGTCGGGCCGAATGCTGCACCGGCATGGAAAGAATAAAAATGATCATAGAATAAATACCCAAATTTGCCGGAAAGACTAAAACTGTGATGTCCGTTATTTTTAAAACCCAAATCAAATTGCACAAACGGTTCGGTACAATTTGTTCTAAATGTATCAGGCGGTAACATCCCTGCCAGAGCATCATCCCAGACCTGGAAATCCCGGTGATATCTCCCGGCCCCACCGTAAATTTCAATGATTGTTGAATCCTTAAGTTTTTTAAAATAACCAACTGCAAATTCCCCGCTGCTTCGATTGCCGTTATCGAATGTGGAACCATTAGAATAGCTCCCCATCACTGCTAATGCGTTTGTGAATGCATAAGCACCTTGAAAGCCATAATTCTCTGTTCCGGTTGCTGCAGATAAACGCAGCTCATTTTTTTGTGTAAGCAGCGGCACATTCTGTGCAACAGAATAATGCATGGACGGGGAAGAAGAATAACAGGAATTGAGAGATAAGGAGATAATTAGAAAAATGAGATATTTCATGCCTGCATTGTTCAGTTTTTAATAAAGGACGATGGAGCAGGGGCTAAGGTAAGTATTGGTAGCCCCCAAACCCGACATCTTTCACCCTTATCCCATAAACCATTACCTTTGAACCTTACAAAGCCTCTAACACTATGTGGAAAGAAATTGATAACAGCCTTCAGAAATCTTTTGAGTTTAAAAATTTTTCAGAAGCTTTCGGTTGGATGACCCGGGTAGCCCTTGCCGCCGAAAAAATGAACCATCACCCTGAGTGGACCAATGTTTACAACAAAGTTGACGTCAAATTGTATTCCCACGACGCAGGAGATATTGTTACCGAAAGGGACCATAAGCTTGCCGCTATCATGGACAAACTCATATAAAACAATTTACTCTTTAAGATCTATTCCACGATGATGGACAACCAGCATATTATTCCATTGGCTAACGGTGTCCGCATTGTGCACATGCAGGTAAAACACTCTGAAATTGTGCATTGCGGATTTATGATCAATGCCGGAAGCCGGGATGAAAATGATGATAACAATGGAATTGCCCATTTTATCGAGCATACCGTATTTAAAGGCACCGACAAAAGAAAATCACACCATATCCTGAGAAGAATTGAAAACGTTGGGGGCGAATTGAATGCTTATACAACCCGCGAAAAAACCTGCTACTACGCTTCGAGCCTGAAGCAATATGCAGCCCGTTCAGTTGATCTGCTTTCTGATATTACTTTCAATTCCATTTTTCCTGAAAAGGAATTAATAAAAGAAAAAAAAGTAATTCTCGAAGAAATCGATATGTATGATGACAGTCCGGATGAGAGCATCTATGACGAATTTTATACTTATATTTTTGGTAAACATCCGCTGGGATACAATATATTAGGAACCAAAGAAACTGTTAATTCATTAAACCGGGTAAAAATAAAAGACTTTATAAATACTCATTATTCTGCAGATAAAATTATATTAACGATGGTGGGCGACCTGACACAAAATCAGGCCAAAAGTCTCGGAAAAAGATTTGTTGAAAAAATGAATATCCTGCCGGTTGATGAAAGCACCAGGGAAGTTCCACAAATGCAACCTCAATTTGCGGTAAAGAAGGAAAAAGATTTCGCTCAGAGTCACGTCATTATCGGTTGCCGTGCCTATTCAGGTTATGAACCGAAACGATTTGGGATGGCGCTTATTAACAATATCCTCGGGGCAGGAGGCATGAGTACCCGTCTCAATATGGAAGTACGCGAAAAGAACGCCTTGGTTTATAATATCAGTTCTCATTATTCAACTTATCAGGACGCCGGGGTGTTTACCATTTATTTTGGTGCTGACCAAAAGAACGTACGCCGTTGTACCGATATCGTTTACAGGGAATTGAAAAAGATGCGCGATGTAAAATTTACGGATAAACAATTGAAACAGGCCAAGATACAACTCATCGGGCAAATGGCTCAAGTGGTAGAAAACAATGGCATGCATGCGCAGCATCAGGCACGTAGTGTACTTGATTATGGAAAAGTGATCGGCTTTAAAGATTACGCAAAAGAAATCGAAAAAATCACTTCTTCAGAACTCCAGGAAATAAGCAATGAAGTATTAGCCGTTGAACGTCTTTCAAGCCTCGTATATGAACAGGAAAAAAGCTAAATTTCGCTTGTAAAACAAGCAACATACAGAGTCGTTGACTTTCCGAAAGTCAACGACTCTCGGAAATGATTATAAACCCTTAAATACTAATACGATGGAATTCTTACCGGAAAAATTGGAAACATACATCGAGGCACATACCCGTACTGAAGATGCCGTATTAAAAGAACTCAACAGGGAAACCTATCAGAAAGTATTATCACCCCGAATGCTTTCAGGGCATTTGCAGGGACAGGTTTTGCGTATGTTCAGCATGATGATCAAACCTGAAAGGATTTTAGAAATAGGGACCTTTACAGGATATTCAGGTATTTGTCTTGCGCAAGGACTCACGCCGGCAGGTGAGCTTCATACTATTGACATCAATGAAGAACTCAAAGCGATGGTGACTTCTTATTTTGAGAAAGCTGGTATCCAGGAGAAGGTGAAATATCATATCGGAAATGCTCTTGAGATAATACCAAAGCTGGATATGGCGTTTGATATTGTATTTATTGATGCCGATAAAGAAAACTACAGCAATTATTTTGACCTGGTCATCAACAAAGTTCGCCAGGGTGGCTATATTATTGCAGACAATGTACTCTGGAGTGGCAAGGTTATCGAGCCAAACCCCGATGAAGAAACAAAAGCGCTCATGGCATTCAATGATAAAGTTCAGGCAGACGAAAGGGTTGAAAATGTACTTGTTCCGGTACGTGACGGATTGATGGTGATGCGAAAAGTATAAATAGATTGAAATTGATTTGGAGCGGTGCTCACCCCATAGGGGTGAAACATTTATAGAAAAAGACCAAAAGAAAGTTATACGACCCGGTACGGGTCGCACAGCGTAAGTAATGACTGCCATTAAAATATTTGCTAATCCCAATCAAGATGTTCGACCCCTACAGGGTCGCAAAAACCTTTTTTCTAATGCTTTCTACAAATGTTTAACCCCGCTGGGGTTATTAGCTGCAATCCTGTTATCCATCCAAACGACCTGCCATGCGCAGGATACAATTATTACCCCTGAAAAGTATATCCAGAATTATAAAGATCTTGCGATTGATGAGATGAAGCGCACGGGTGTCCCTGCCAGTATTACCCTTGCCCAGGGACTTTTCGAAAGTGGAAACGGCAATAGTTTCCTGGCAAAACCTCCTTACAACAACCACTTCGGAATCAAATGCAAAACCGGCTGGACTGGCCGTAGCGTAAAGGTTGACGATGACGAGCTCCAGGAATGCTTCAGGGCTTACGATCGCGTGGAAGACTCCTATATGGACCATTCCAATTTCCTGACCTGTCAATCACGCTATGCATTTCTCCTCCAACTTGATCCTACGGACTATAAAGCCTGGGCTTTCGGACTCAAACAAGCAGGCTATGCCACCAATCCAAAATACCCCGAAAAACTGATCGAGAAAATTGAGAAATACAATCTCTACCAATATGATATAGGCAATACCAAAACGCCTCCCATTGCGGGACAAGAGCCACCTGAACATCATATCCTTCTTACTCAAAAAGAAAGGGAAAACTCATTTACTTTCAGGAATATACCCGCTTATGTCATCCAGCCGGGTGATAACTATGGAACTATCGCCGACGAACATAATATGATGCGGTGGGAACTGCGTGTATATAACGACCTCGGTGCAAGGGAAGGATTAAAACCGGGAACGATCCTTTATTTAAAACCGAAACACAGAAAAGGCGAGACGCCGTTTCGCACTGTTAAGGATGGCGAAGGCATGTATTATATCTCCCAGGATGAAGGCATTAAACTAAAAATGCTCTACAAATGGAACCGCATGAAAAAGGGTGAAGAGCCTGCTCCAGGCGCTGTCCTTAATCTGCAGCATAAAAGGGAATCAAAACCTGCAGTACTAGGGCCAGGTACTATTGTACTTCGTAAAGGCGTAAGACTTATTCCGGAACCTGCGACAGGGCCAAAGCCTGATTTTAAAGCCAAGTGTCCGCCAACAGATTTTGATTCGGCAAAAACGGCCCCGCCTTCATCAGTTAAAACCATGTTTCAATCTTTCGATAAACTTCGGTCAGATAGCAGCTTGCTTTTTACACCTTCAAAACACAAAATAAAGAACGACTCATCTATAAAGATGATGACTACGGAGCCTGTTTACCCTACTATTGACGGAACAGATGTCAATGGCAAATACCATATCGCTCAGAAAGGAGAAACCATCTACGGCATCGCCAAAAACAATGGCCTTCGTTATGATTCCCTTATCAAGTGGAACAACATCATGGGTACCATATCTGAAGGGGTAAAAATCTATTTGGTTAAGCCTAAGAACTATATGGAGCCTGTTAAGATTTACCAGGATAATTCTACAAAATCTATTGATAATCAATCTACTCCTGATACCTCAACTCAATACATCGTGAGAACCGGCGATACGCTTTATTCCATCTCCAAAAAGTTCAACGTTACCATCCAGCAGCTAAAGGACTGGAATGGCCTGACTGATAATTCGATTTCTATCGGGCAGAGTTTGAAGGTGGGGAAGTGATTCTTAAATCCCAGAGGGATGCAACATTGGTAGAATCAAATTATACCATACAATAGAATCCCGTAGGGATGATACATTTCTCTTTTCCTAAAAAGACATATTTCGTACCTACGGCACTCTAAAGAATAGGGGCATAATTTTTCTACCAATGTGCAGTCCCGATGGGACTAAGAAAAAGTCAAGGTATCCCTAAACATTTCCCCCTTTCCCTTGTTATAAAAATGTAGTTCCCGTCAACCCTAAATCCGACTATTCAAATGTCGCGATTACTGGTGGGGTTTTCTTGGTTCCTGATGTTTGTAGACAGATTTTTCAGGATCAAGGAAATTGAAAAAAGTATCCGCTCTCAGGCCGATTCTGATCGTTTCAAGAGGAATAACTTCATTATAGGCGATGTTGCCAAGATTCACGTTTGAACCCAGCAAATTGATGAACCAAACCTGCTGCGCTTTGTTCGGCGCTTCCCACAAAATTTTATCTGCCGGAACCTGCGTAAGTATCTCATCTATAAGGCCGGAGCGTACCTCACCGGTACCCCTGAAAATACCCACATTACCTGCCTCGCGGGCCTCTGCAATTACCTTCCATGACCCGGCAGCCAGCTCATCTTTCATGAGTTGGATCCACTTGTATGGAGCGAAGATAATTTCGGCATCTTTGGACCCAACCTCGCTGAGTACCGTATAATCCTTGGCAAATGTCGCAATTAACTTGCATTTTTCTTCGTGTGGGATATCGAGAGCGCCATCTGATACTTCAAGATGGGTAATTTTATATCGATCAAGTGTACGTTTGAATTCATCCAACTGGTTACGTACCAAAAACGCCTCTAACAGTGTCCCACCGAAGTAAACAGGTATCCCGGCGTCCTGGTAAACCTTGATTTTCTGTGAAAGATGCGGCGTTACATAAGCCGAACCAAAACCAAGCTTCACGATATCGAGGTAAGGCCCCGCTACAGAAATGAAATCCTCTGTTTCTCGAACGCTCAGACCCTTATCCATTACCATGGTAAGGCCTGAATCCCTTGGTTTCTCTGCCCGGGTTGGGATTTGCTCCAAATTAAAATTCATGTAGCTTATTCTTGTTTGTATAACTCGATGATCTGGCTTACGTGGGTGTTGTTTTCCAGCTCCCAGAAGTATGTAAAAAGCACTCTGTAAGATTCAGGGTCTGAAGATAAAGCTGCAATCAGGTAATCTTCCGCAAGCCCTACATGACCGCTTTCATAATACAATCCCGCCATCATCATCATCAGTTCCGGACTATTATCAAAATTAGACAGCTGCTCTTTGCATAGATTGAGCGCCTGCTCGTTTTTATCGTTCATGTAGAGACCATATACATAGTCGCTCAGGTATTCCAGGTTGGTGCCGTCCATCATCAAAGCATGGTGGTAAGCTTCTTCGGCAGCGATATAGTCATCCATACCCAGGTAGCAGTGCCCGAGATCAGACCAGTACATATCCTGGTTCGGGTCGAGCCTGATGGCTTTTTTCAAAAAGTTAACCGCCTTTTGTGGCTGATCTTCAAAGTAATACGTCACTCCAAGACCTGCCCATCCGTCGGCGCTGTCTTTATCCTGCTCCAGTGCTTTTACAAAAGCCTTGCGGGCATCGTCAAACCGGTCGAGGAATTTATAGCAATTACCCAATTGGCAATATACTGCCGCATTGGTTCCATCCAGTATCACATTCTTTTCAAAAGCTTCGGCAGCTTTTTCATAGTCACCCATCAGGACATATACATTGCCCATGTTGTAATACACAGGGCCGAAATCTTCATTAATGATCTTCGCGTAGTCGTAGGCTTCTATCGCCTTGTCATAATCTTCCATCCTGGCATGCAGCAGCCCAAGGTTGAACCATGCATTGTATGAATAGGGATTGTTATCAAGATAACCCAGGTACAGCTCGATGCTTTTATCAGGTTGTTCCAGGTAGTCGTAGCAATAAGCCAGCTCATAAATCGCCTGGAAATTATCAGGGTTTATTTTAATGGCCTGCTCCAGGCTATAGGCTGCATTTTCAAACTTATCCCAGTTCTCATATACATAGGCCTGAGAGAGAAGTATTTCATCCTCATTCATGCCGTAGTTCAGCGCTTTTTCAAACTGCTCAATGGCTTCCGGGTAGCGCTCCATTTCGTCGTACACCGTGGCTATCTGCATGAAAATCTCGTAGTTGGTAGGCTCGTACAGCAAAGCCTCTTCGAGAAGTTCCAGGCTCTCATCGAGTTTCTGGTCCAGGCACAAAAGCTGGGCTTTCTTGATACGCAGCGAAGCTGAGAACGGGTGCTGCTCCATGGCGTGTTCGGTAACATGGAATGCCTTCTGATAAAGACCCGTGTTTATAAAATAATCAACGATATTTTCGTATTCATCAGCCTCGAAATAGATATGTGATTTCTCTTTTTCAAGCTGTTCATACAAAACGGCTAAATCTTTGCCTTCTTCGTCAAATCCATTTGAAAATTCTTCCATTAAGCTATAAGATTATGCAAATTTACCATATATACTACTTATTCCCAAATATATTTGCCAGCCATGGGGGTGTATCCATGATCAGGTACATTAATGCAATAGTAATCAAAATCAATACCACAGGTTTCCAAAATCCTGTTTTTTTAGCCATTTCGGGTTTAGAGGGTTCTGAGTGGGGTTCGGGCTCGTAATTCATAACCGGACTTATTGACACGCTCTTCCCGAAACCATATACCGGTGAATACGTGAGCCGCGACCGGAGCTCGGCATCGAAATGCTTCCGCTTCAACGGATCCATCAATACCTCGTACGCCTCCTGGATCTCCCTGAACCTGGATTCCCCGTGTACGCCCCCTTTGTTATGGTCAGGGTGGTAGCGGAAAGCAAGCGACCGGTATGCCCTTTTTATGTCCTCAACCGATGCGTAGTCTTTAACTCCCAATACTTTATAGTAATTTATAAATGTCATTGACCTCTGTTATCCACCATCAGGTCGGTTTTTACCCGCCCTGCGGCCTTAAAATGCTTCTCGTAATATGTATCATCCAGTGCATCTATACAAACACCTTTTTTGGTAGAAGCGTGCACAAACTTCTGGTTGCCGAGGAATATACCCACGTGAGACACCTTATGGCCGTCTTCTATCCTGAAAAACACCAGGTCGCCCTCGCGGAGCTTGCTTTTGGGGATGCGGTGCACATCCTTTTCCAGTTGATCTTCAGAAGAGCGGTCTAAGATGATATGGTACACGTCTTTATAAATGCCGCACACAAAACCCGAACAATCGGTACCCGCCCGACATACGCCTGACCCATATTTATAGGGCGTATTCATCCAGCTATCAATGGCCTTGTACAAGCTGAGGCTCTTGTGCATATTGATCGGCTCGCCGATGATCTGCTCGTATTTGCTGATGAGCGCCTGGTCTTTTGCGGCTTCTGCCCGGCTCTCTTTGGAGGAGGTTACTGCAGACGGACTCTTTAAACTCGTACAGGAAGCCAGCCCGATCATCATTACCATGATGATTATGAAACGACTGCGTATCCTGTCTTTAATGACCATATATCCAGCTTCAATTACATACGGCCAAACTAATGCTATTTTTTACAACCGGCCTATTTCCATGTCTTTTAATTATGCACCCCATTGTGGATTAAATTTCGGGAAAGGGGGCGGGGATGTTGATAAGGGGGGATGTGACTTGAAATTGGAAATTTGTGATTTGGGCTTCGCAAGTGAGTTTGATAGATTGTGCTCTCATAGCAAACTCATACCCTCTTGTCATCCTATGTTTGCGATGTCCTTTGCAAACATGAAATGAATGTTGAGATTTACCATCAAATTTTGAAGGAAAAAGGGAGCAAGTGCAACCTAATTGTTGTCATTAGCCCCCGCCCTCGCTCGCGTCCCGTGCCTGTTGCAGAACTAGTACAAATCCACATGATGTGTATAAATACTTGACAGGCAGTATATTTAACTTAAATTAATTGTTTAATTTGCTCACATGCAAGGACGAAAGCAATATCAGGAAAAACTCTTTACCACCTTTCGGTTATCAGATCGGATTCCAGAAAACAATTTTTATCGGAGGCTCAATAACTTACTGGATTTAAGATTTTTATATAAAGCAACCGAAAAGTATTATGGTAAAGAAGGTAACCCTGGATTAGACCCAATTGTGTTTTTCAAATTGCTATTGACTGGATACTTCCAAAATCTTCAAAGCGACCGCAGTATTATTGAAAATGCCAAATTGAGACTTGACATTTTATTCTTCATCGGTTATGATATTGATGAGGAACTTCCTTGGCATTCCACATTGAGTCGAACCAGACAACTATATGGGGAAGAGGTGTTCCAAAGTTTGTTTAAGAAGGTCTTGGAGCAGTGCATTGATAAAGGGATGGTTGCTGGCAGACGGCAGGCGATAGACTCAGTATTAATCAAGGCAAATGCTTCAATGGATAGTATTGAATCAATAGACATTTTGGAAGATGGGGTACAATATGTTTCTGATTTAACTGAGGATGAAATAGATAAAGCTAAAGATGCAGACTTAAAACATAAAGGGAAAGCCAATTCAAGGCGAGGTAGTAAAACTGATCCTGATGCCCGTATTTCAGTCAAGCCGGGCAAGCTACGGCAATTAAATTATCTTGGGCAAGTAAGTGTGGATACAGCAAATCACGTTATTACCAACATTGAAGCGCATCGTGCAGACAAAAGAGACAGTGAATGTTTTGGGGATGTGTTGGACCATGCAATAGAAAATTTAAAAGAAAATGGTTTAGAGGTTAAAGAAGTGATGGCCGACACTAATTATTCCAGTGCGGACGCGTTGAAATCAGCCATAAAAAATAATGTTGATGCATACATACCCAATATAGGCGTATACAAACCAGATAGAGAAGGATTTACATATATATCCGATGGCGATTATTATCTATGTGGGCAGGGTGTAAAATTAACATTCAGGTCATTGAGACAAAGAGACGGCAATAATCAAATGAGGGATTATAAATCATTTGTTAAAGATTGCATGGATTGTCCAGTTAAAATGGGCTGTGTAAGCAAAAAGGGATATAAAACCGTCTCTCATAGCCTGGCAAAACCACTTTATGACCAAATGCATGAACGTATGCAAACCAATTATGCACAAACTTTGAGACAACTCCGGCAAAGCACCGCAGAACCCGTCATAGGAACCCTAGTTAATTTTATGGCTATGAAGCGAATACGCACTATTGGCCTACAACAAGCCAATAAGCATCTCATTGGTGCGGCCGTGGCTTACAACATCAAAAAAATGATGAAATGGCAAACCAAAAATCCAAAAATTGTAGCGATGGTTTTGCCTATTCCTGAAAAATTGAAAATAAAGTCATTCTTTTCCACCTGTATTCAACAAATTGCGGCTGAAGCAAATGATTTTCTGCTCAAAATCCAAAACTCCTTGAAACAGCAACCAAATTATTGTCTATAAATCCATTCCTAAAACATTAGTTCTGCAACAGGCACGTCCCGCGAGTGTGAGTATCTGAGGCGTCCCGCCGCTTTATTTATTCAACAATCGGCATAGGCCAGGGATAGCTGACACTCGCGGGACGCGAGCGACAGCAGAGCGTCACGGACGCAAAGCCAATCCGAACGCGACGCAGTCGTGCCCGGGCATGAGCTAGTTATACAAATTGGGTATCTCAAGTTCTGAAATATTGTTTAATAGATATATTTGTGAGCTAAAATTATAATATGCCTAAAAATAAGATAATCATACCAGAAGAACGGATTTTAAACAAGATCATTTTGATACGCGATGAAAAAGTAATTCTTGATGTTCACCTTGCGGAATTTTATAGTGTAGAAACAAGAGTACTAAAACAAGCTGTAAGAAGAAACTTTGATAGATTTCCTGATGATTTCATGTATGAACTTACTGAAGATGAAATAGATGATGTGGTATCACAAAATGTGATACCACATAAAAAGTATTTTGGTGGTGCTACACCGTATGCTTTTACAGAAGCAGGTGTTGCAATGCTTTCGAGTGTTTTAAAAAGTACAACAGCTGTAGAAATAAACATAGCCATTGTCAGAACTTTTGTTGCACTCCGAAAAGTCGCCCTCAATTATAAGGATATTATGATGAAGATTGAAGAAATGAAGGCTGAGAATGATGAAAAGTTCGATGAAATATTTAATGCCCTCGAGCATCTTCTGGAGCCGCCGCCAACACCTAAAATACCGCCTATTGGATACAAAACCAGCAAAGAAAAAAGTTAATTCTATAAATCCCCCTGCCCTCGCTCGCGTCCCGCGAGTGTGAGTATCTGCGGCGTCCCGCCGCAACCGGCGCAAGCATCCGCTCTCTTTAAGCATCCGTTTATAAGATTGCCGACAAATCTCAATTTTTTTTCGTCTATAACTCATTGAATAAATATGAGTTGAAAAATATTTTTAGACAATAGCGCGCCACAAGGGTGGTGAACTATATATGTAGGTAAAGATAATTACGAATTACGAATTACGAATTGGCTTGCGCGAGAAAATCATGCTAATCATTAAATCACATAAATCCTGGTTCAGACATTTTTGCGAGTATCTACGGAAAATAGATCTCTCCCTGTCTGCCGACAGGCAGGCTATCGTCGAGATGACAAAGACATGAAGGATGACAAAGACACGAAGGAGGGCAAATCACAAATCACAAATCACCAATCACAAATTACAGCCTTACACTTTAAACCATGAAAACCAAAAAGATAACGTGCATAAATAGCAAGGTGGGTTTACACTTCCCCCGTTCTCGCAAGTGTTAAGCGAAGCGTCACTTGTGAGTTAAGAATGGATAAAGGTCTGCAGACCTTCTACAAATACCCCGGCCCTTTCTCGCGTCCCGCGCGTATGAGTATCTGCGGCGTCCCGCGCTTCGCCGCTGCAAATCATTCTGCTACAATATCGCAGAAGGCGCAAGAGTCAGAATATTCAACAACAAACGGCCAGAGGCTGCCGTATCTGATCCCGAGTACTCGGGACGGGATGCGAGTAGGGCGTAGAGTTGAATGCATGATCATCGCACTTTTATGAGGTAAATTTTGTTTCTTTGTGTAATAAATAAAGGTTTAGAACTAAATGAGTAATCTTGAGAATGCGCTGGAATCTATCATGCAGATGGATTTTGAGACCAGGGAGATGCTTCTGGAAATTCTTCAGAAGCGCCAGGTTGAAGAACGCAGGAAAGAAATAGCCAAAAATGGCAGAACTGCTAAAAGGGCATTCGAGTCGGGTAAAACGAAAGCAGAAGACGCCGGCGATTTGGTAAAAAGGCTTAAGCTTACAGCTAAAAGATGACTCCAAGGAGATTAGTATCTTCAAAACCCTTTGAGAAGTCATTACGGAAATACCTTGCCCGAAATCCAACACTAAGAGGGGCCATAGGAAAGGCACTATTAAAACTTTCAGAAAATGCTTTTGACCCTTCTTTAAAAACCCACAAATTGAGTGGCAATTTATTTGGTTTTCTGGCATGTTCCTGCGGGTATGATTGCCGGATCATTTTCTCTCTGGCACCTGACAAAGAAACAGGTGAAGAAGTAATACTTTTGATAGATATCGGAACACACGAAGAGGTATACTAAGTGGATTCTAAAAGCTGCATCCGAACGCGTCACAGTCGCGCCCGAGCATATAGCCAATTACAAGCACCAGCCCACCTCGTAATTCGTAATTCATAATTCGTAATTATCTTTGGCCCATGGAAGTACACCACCATCCCGATCTTCATCATAAAAAAAAGAAATTCTCAGAATATTTTTTGGAATTCCTGATGATATTTCTTGCCGTAAGTATGGGCTTTATCGCCGAAAACCTGAGAGAAGGCAGGTCTGAGCACGCGAAAGAAAAAGATTATATGATCGCGCTGGTACGGGATCTGCAAGAGGATACTGCAAGCCTTAAGGTGAATATCAAAAATAACCAGTGGAGGATATCAGGCATGGACACCCTTCTGTACCTTTCCGGCAAGGATATTTCCGAGCCTGCCAACAGGCAGTTGTTTTATAAGTGTTGCAGGAATTACATGCTTAGTGATGATTTATTCAAAAACAGGGATGTAACACTCTCGCAATTAAAGAGCACGGGCAGCTACCGTTTGATCCAAAAAGACAGTGCCGCCTATAAAATTGCTGCTTATGACCAAAGCTTTTCAACGATATATGACCAGGGCAAAGCCTATGAAAAAAGCCTGTTCGATGCACAGGATGTCCTTTTTGAACTCATTGACATGAATGTATTTACCAATCGTGACTACTTTCATCGTACTGTTCCCACCGGAAAAGAATTACCACCCGTATTAAACGACCCTCAAAAGCAGAAAATCTATTTTAACAGGGTCCTTTTTGTGAGAGAGATCATTGACAACTATTCCAATAATTTCCTCAGACAGGAACTGGATGCGGCAACTGATCTGATACGCTTTTTGCAGAAAGCATATAGGTTGGATAAGTGAAGAAATACCGCAACCCTTCTCCCGCAGATTGCGCAGATTTTTTAAGCGATAAATTCCGTGTTTTTCTGCGCGATCTGCGGGAAACATTTTCTGAACCATTTGTCGTATATTCATAAACTTATTAGCTTTGGCAATAAAGCAATTGAAACGCACGACATCTGAGCCAAAATGAAATTGACCATAAATAATAAACAACTCCGGATAGTCAATTTTTTATCTGTTGCAGTTACTTTTATTCTCTGGATTATTTTTTTCAGGGTTTTCTTTGGTGATGAAAGTCTAAGGCTTAGCGACAGGATGAAGCCTTCATATCCCGTTCTTATTTCATCTCCTTTGTTGGCGGTGTTTGCGCTTTTGATTTCTATAAAAACAAGGCCGCAAAAAGGAACGCTTCTTTATGCTTTGTTTTTATCATTGGTATCGGAGGATTTTGTATTGCAGCATCTGCACAACGTAAACAATTCGTGGGTACCGCTTTGGGTCCTTATGGTGAGTTTTGCCGTAGCGGGTACCGTTTTTATAAAATCATTACAAATATTTCCGAGAGCGCTCACCCCTGATGATATCAGATTGGTTTTTAAATGGAAAATTCTGGCGGCTTATATGAAATGGTCGCTGAAGAATTATACATGGTTCGTTTATCCACTCATTATCTTCGGAGCAGGGTTTTTGTCCACCTTGTACAAGCCGCTATTGGGCTTTACCATTGCATTTCTCAACATTGGGATATTGATCACGGGCTCCTTGTCTCTTTTTGCTAATTATAGAATATCCACAACTTCTGAACGGAATAAAATACTATGGCTTTTATGGGGGGTACTTACCTACTCGTTCGTTGCAATCATTGCTTTCACCACACAACTATTTAATAATGAAACCAGCCCGGTAATCCGGCTGATATTTACGTCATTAGCGGCGACTTCACTTATCCTGTCCATGGTCATGAGTTTGTTTTTTTCAGACACCTTTGATACCGGAATCCTTATCCGCCGCACCATTGTGGATGGTTCTGTTTTCACTGTGATCATTATTTTATACAATACTATAGAGCATTATTTCCTGCATTGGCTTTCAGAAGTGCTGCACTTGTCTGATGTGCTGATCTCTTCTTTTCTATCAGGTATATTTGTTATGGTATTCAGCCCTGTACACCACAGGTTTATGCACTTCCTTGAAAGGAAGATAAAGAAGGGCGCAGAACACCATCCTCATGATGCGGTGAAGGCTGGGTTAGAATGATGTGGTCAAGTCTGAAGGCTTTGTGATTCTATGCACACCCTTTCTACCCTTGTCTGCTGACAAGCAGGCGAGTCATCGCTTTGCTAAGACTCGGTGCGAGCGGCGGGCAAGAGCGTTAGGAGCAATAAACCAAAAAAGCACAGCGCTGCTAAATTTCCGCCCGTTTATATTAATTGTTAATTTTCTGTACCAAATACCTATTAGCCCAATCTGAAATATTAATTTTGTACCCCTGTCCAAATTCCATTCGTATGCAGCTAACGTATGGATATTTTCAGAGCAAAAAGGACAAAAGGAATGAGAAATATTTTTTACCGCTATAAAATCGATGATCCTGAATTGCAGCGCAAAGCGGTTTACCTGAGGAAGATCGTATTGCCTATCATGTATATTATTACCGCAATGTTTATTGTGGGCATATTCGTCCAGCCACAATTTGCGCTGCGTTATCTATTAATTATCGGCATTGTTTGCACTGTTAGTCCGGCCTTTCTTTTTTTAATGAGAAGGGGCCATATTACCATCGTCGCATATTTTTATATCATTTTCTGGATATTGTTAATCCTGGCACTTTCATGGACAGGAGGTGGGATAAGAGGGCATGGGATAAGAATACTGCCAATGGTGGTTTTAATGTCGGGCCTTCTCATCGGCAGGAAACAAATATGGATCTTCGGTATCATAGCGGTTTTGGGTACCCTTTCATTGGTGGTAGCAGACTATGAGCATTATCTACCTGTAAAAGAAGCTCTTGGTCGGAGCGACATCGCTTACTGGATTGTTTCTACAACAGGTATTTTTGCGCTTTGTTATTTGCAGTATTTATCGGTCACCGGCCTGGAAAAAGCATTGGAGGAGACCAAAATGGAGCTCCGGTTGCGGCAGCAATCTGAAGAAAAGTACAGGGTCATTTTCGAATCATTCCAGGACGTGTATTATCAAACAAATCTGGATGGTAAAATCATGATCATTACGCCATCGATAAAGGCGCGTGCCGGATATGATCCTGAAGAAATGATCGGCAGAAATGTGGATGAATTTTATTTTAACTCTGAATCCAGAAATGCTATTATTTCAGAATTAATGGAAAAAGGATCCATTCTTAATTACGAATTGGATTTTGTTTCGAAAGATGGTAGTGTGATCCATACGATTACATCAAGCCACATCCTATATGATCAAAATGACCAGCCCGTTCGGATAGAAGGCACTATTCATGATGTTACCCTGCGCAAACGTGCTGAAGACAGGTTAAAGCATCAGAATGAAATTCTGTATGAGGTGGCATTTATCCAATCGCATATCGTAAGGCGGCCGGTTGCCAGTGTACTGGGGTTGATCAGCTTAGTGAATTTGAATGATCCGCAGGACCCTATAAATCTTGAAGTGATTCCAAAACTGAAACTAGCCACCAATGAGCTTGATGATGTGATCCGCCAGATTGTTAAAAAAACGGAAGAGATCGAAAAATTAAATGCAAGCGGAGGCCTTTAAAAAGCGCAATCGCCCGGAATGCGGTGTAGTTGCTACAGGGTATTTAGCAAAAAGAATTTTTCTTAATTTTGGCTTTCATAGAGTTCATACCATGAAAGTGACATTTATCTCAACCACTATTCTCATTTGTCTCACGCTGTTTGCTTCATCATGCAGCAACCATACAACTGCATCCTTGACGACAGATCAGGCCGCTACGGTCAAGCAAGGCGCTCAGGAAATGATGGATTCTATATCGCACGATATTACCACAAAAGGCCCCATGGCCTGGCTGCAATATTTTGCAAATAGTCCCGATTTTTCCATGGCATCGGATGGCCGGCTGGAATTCCAGAATTATGATTCAGCCCAATATTTTATCAGTCATGTCCTGGTGAAAATGAAAAAAATAAACCTGCACTGGAGCAATATTCGTATAGATCCGCTCACAAATACGTTGGCAAGTGTGGGTTCTGATTTTCATGAAGATATCACAACTTCTGACCAAAAAACAACTCCTTATGACGGGTATTTCACAGGCATCGCAGAGTGCAGTCCTAAAGGCTGGCAATTGCGAAATGCGCATTGGAGTGTGAAGAAGGGGAAATAGGGGGAATTAGATTTCTCCTGCGTCGAAATGACAAGATACACATCTCTTCTCTAACCCTTCTTATTAGTAGGGAATGTGCCGGATTGAGATTGACTCAATTAGTTTCACTGTGTTTGTTTGCTATCGAAATTTGCGTGTATAAACTATCAGAATAACAACCACTCCCTCATGTTCCCTTCTAATAAGAAGGGTTAGAGATGTGTGGATGAAAATGCAGCCGGGTTTCGACATGCTCAACCACCGAATCGACAACCGCCTAATGATCTATTCCGCAATATACCATCCTTGTTTCTTGATGGTCATCCAACTTAATAATTGATTCGTAGAATAAATATTATTTTTCTGAATTTGTCTTGCATTAATACATTTCGCCTGAAATGCTTCGTGTAAAACCCGAATGATCACATAAAAGAGACCTTCAGGGCTGCTTAATTTATCTCCGACGTGCAGATTTTCTAATTCTGCTTCTGATATTATTTTATGTCTTCCGGGTTTCATTTTTTTTATTTTCATGGTTAGGGTGCCTTTGCAATGTCTATGAAATAACCGCTCAGAGGGGGTTTTGTTCATGTTTTTTGCATTTTTTCCGGAATTAGATCTCTCCTGTCGTCGAGATGACAACGTGCTGTTTTTCAGCCGACGTCCCAAAAACTTATTTCCTTATTTTCAATCAAATGTGAATACTGGTAACGAGATTTGCCAAATGGGGTATTATTTCGCTTTACCGTTCATCTATTTGTTGTCCATTTTGCCAATGAGGGTGGTTTATGCCGTATCTGACTTCATGTATCTTGTTGTTTTTTATGGCTTGAAATACAGGAGAACCGTAACAGAAACCAACCTTCGAAATGCATTCCCCGAAAAGTCTGAAGTAGAAATACAATCCCTTACCAAAGCCTATTTTCATTACCTATGCGACCTGATGCTGGAGACTTTTAAAACACTGACCATGTCTGAGAAAGAGGCTGTGAGGCGATGTAAGTTTCATGATACTCTCCTTTTCGACAGGCTGTACGCAGAGAAAAAAAGCATCATTCTTGTGCTGGGTCATCTTGGCAATTGGGAATGGGCAGGCCCAACTATGAGCCTTGAAACTGGTTACCAGGTTTATGTAATCTACCATCCCCTCAAGGACAAAAATTTCAACAACCTAATCGTGAAAATGCGCACCCGTTTCGGCACCAGGCTTATCCCTATGAAAAACACACTGAGGGATATGATCAAAAACAAAGCTGAAATAAGCGCCACGGCTTTCATAGCAGACCAAACCCCAAACCCTGCAAATGCCTATTGGACTACTTTTATGAACCAGGACACGCCCGTATTTGAGGGCACCGAAAAAGTAGCCACCATGCTAAAGTACCCAGTAGTTTTTTGCTGGCTAAACAGGACAAAACGGGGGTATTATGAAATAAGAACAGAGCTGCTGACCGAGAACCCTGCAGGAATGAAATACGGGGAAATAACAGAGAGATTCACGCGGCGACTGGAAGAGGAAATAACGAAGCAGCCAGAGACCTGGTTATGGTCTCATAAGCGTTGGAAACACAAAAGGCCGGTAAATGAAAATCAATAATTTGACGTACCTTTAGCAGCATTTTACACACCACAAAAAAGTAATAAACGGGGATGAGGGTTGGCCGGGAGCTCATATTAGCTACCAAAGATTTCGTGAAAGAAGACAAACTTATCAGCTGGACGCACCTGATAACTGCCCTTATTTTGCTGGGTACAACACTGGTTTTCAGCTTCCTGAATATCAATATTTATGTGAGGATTTTTTGCAGCATCATGGCCGGATTGATGATGGTGCGCATGTTTATCATCTATCATGATTTTCTGCACCGTACCATCCTCCAGAGATCTTATCCTGCGAAAGTGATCATGTATATTTATGGGATTCTGATCTTAAGTCCGCCAAGCATCTGGAAACGCACCCATGATTATCACCATAAAAATAATTCGAAACTTTTTTCGGCAAGTATCGGCTCATATCCTATCATGACCAAAAGCAAATTTCTGACCACCACCCCTCGCGAACGATTTGAATATCTTGCGGTCAGGCACCCCATAACGATTTTGTTCGGCTATATTTTTATGTTTATTTACGGGTTGTGCATCCAGTCTTTTATAGCCAATCCAAGACTTCATAAAGATTCTTTGCTTGCTTTAATTATTCATTTCACAGCTATAGGTTTAACGTTGTATTTTGGTGGATGGCTTTGCCTGGTCCTTGGCATTTTTGTTCCGTTTTTTATTTCGTCGGCAATGGGATCTTACCTTTTTTATGCGCAGCACAATTTCCCCGGCGCTACTTTTAGCAACAACCAGGAATGGTCTTATATTTCTGCCGCCATGGACTCTTCAAGCTACATGGAAATGAACCCTGTGATGCAATGGTTTACGGGCAATATTGGTTATCATCATATCCACCACGTCAATGCGCATATACCCTTTTACCGTTTGCGTGAAACTATGCGAAAAATACCTGAGTTCCAGTCGGCCAAAAGGACATCGCTTTCACCGTTCGCTATTTACAAATGCCTGAACTTGAAAGTATGGGATCCTGAGAGCCAACAGATGATAGGATTGGGAAGAATAAAGCGGAATTAAAAAGTAATTTCTTTTAATATTTCTCCGGTTTTCTTGTTGTTGTTAATAAATAGCAAACCCTGCATTTTATCGCCTTTTATGATTCCTCCCTTCATTAATGCATTGGTTTTTTGCCAGGCTGCAGTATCCAGGCCGTATATAAGAATCCTTGAATAAACACTGTCTTTCATTTTGGATAAAAGCCAGGTTCTTCGTTCGTAATCATATAAAATATCTGGTGGAAAATCATTGATCATACAAGGACATCCGTAATTCAATATCTTATCATCTTTCATGCCAATGATGAGCCCGGGCTTTTCGTTCGGGAAATTTTTTAGTTGCCGGCATTTATCAAAGAGACCATCCACTCTCATAACCTGTACAATTGAATTTTTTGACGGCCCAAGGTCAATTTTCATAAAAGCTTCCAACGCGAATACTTTGACGCTAAAAGACAAAAGGGCTAATGTGATTGAAACATACAAGTAAATATTTTTCTGATGAGGTCGCAATTCCTGGAAACCCCATGTAATGATAAATATAAGGATAACTGGGTAAGCCAGGTAAAAACGGGCTCCTGAAAAATAAATTGAATTTGTGGCGTCCAAAACCTTATCAAACGATAATGATAAAATAATTAAAAAAAGCACTATTAATACCGTGTAAAATTTGATTTTTTGCCCTTTTTTAAAGAGTAAGACTGCTATGATGATAAAGAAAAACAAACTTATCCATCCTGCTCTCCAGAATACCGGAGCTATAGGATCAAAGTAATCATCAAGATGGGTTAATACCGACAAAAATGTGTGAATGCTGAATGTCGAATCCGGCGATGCATGAATGATCATTTCAGGATGATGCGTGTAATAAAATTGATTAATAGCCAATGGGATAAGCCCGATGCAAAATCCCAGGAACGTAAATAATACCCTCGGTTTTATAGGATCTGATTTATCAAAAAGTATTGGTATCATTAGAGGAAAAAGCAATATTCCGTTGGGATTCGTGTAAAACCCCAGGCCAATACAAAGGCCTGCGAGTATAAAGTAAATCCTCTTTGTTTGATACATAAATAGCAACATGCCGATCACAGTAAAAAAAACACCCGCCACAAACCCTCGCGCCATAGATATTGACATTATAAATTCAGGCGGAAGAAGCAGAATAATAATTAATGGCACAATGGCGGTATAAACACCGTATTTTTTATAAAAAACAATGGCGATCAGCAAGTAAGGAACTACCCCAAGAAAAGTGGCCACCAATGATAAAGCAACGTTTGTATTTAAACCTAACCAGATAAATGGAACGGCAAATAGTGGTTCGATGAGAGGATTATAACTCTGTCCATAAAAACAAAAACCATGAAAATGCCCATGAGCAATATCGTTTGCAGCATTCCATAAAAGAGCCTGATCCATATCAGTATAGACAAGCGCAAATCTGAAAAAGGTATTGACTATTTCAAAAATCACGAGTGCAAAAAGAATTGCAAATACAATTTTTGCATGTCGCTCCGTCCGCGCAGAACTGGCAGTATCGTTTTCCATAGCGGTGTGTGAAATGCAATGGTACAAACAAATATGCAAATTGCAAGATTCGACAATCATTTGCCCGTACTATAATAACCTTATCTTTGCGGAGCTATTATGATCAAATAGCTGTTTGGTCTGAAGGAGATTGATGGCAAAAACAGGCAATAAAATTTTAGGGCTTATGATGATTATTGCAGTTGCAATGGCAATTGTAAAGCCTTGTCGTGCCGATCCTACTCCAAAACCCATCAAAAAATATATCATCTATCGGGAAACACCCTGGGTAGATTCTGTGATGAAAAACATGAGCCTGGACGAAAAGATCGGGCAATTGTTTATGGTCGCAGCGTTCACCGTTAAGGATAAGATCAATATTCCGGAGCTTGAAAAATTAGTCGGCGAATACCATATTGGCGGGGTGATTTTTTTTAAGGGAAATCCCTGCAAACAAGCCGATGTGACTAACTATATACAAAGCATTGCAAAAGTACCGCTGATGGTTGGAATAGATGCAGAATGGGGGCTTGCGATGCGGCTTGACAGCACCATAAATTTCGGCTACCAGATGCCACTTGGCGCGATTACTGATGATTCAATCGTGTATAAAATGGGCCATGATATTGCCATGGAGTGTAAGCGCATGGGCATCAATATTGATTTTGCACCTGTTGTGGATGTCAATAACAATCCGCTGAACCCGATCATCAACATGCGTTCCTTCGGCGAAAACAAAAAAGATGTATCGCGCAAAGCGACGATGTATATGCAGGCATTGCAGGACCAACATATTCTCGCGGTAGCAAAACATTTCCCGGGGCATGGCAATGTGGATGTAGATTCACACCTTGACCTGCCTATACTCAACCAGAGCAGGGCCGAAATGGATACTCTTGAACTTTACCCATTTAAGTACCTTTTTGCGAGAGGTGTAGGTGGCGTAATGACTGCTCATTTGCACATACCTGCTTATGATACCGCCCAGCATGTCGGCGCATCATTATCTCCCGAGATTTCAACCCAGCTTCTCAAAAACGATCTTGGCTTTAATGGTCTTGCTTTTTCTGATGCACTTAATATGAAAGGCGTTGCCAAATATTATGAACCGGGTCAACTCGAAGTAAAAGCACTCCTGGCCGGAAACGATATTCTGCTTTATTCTGAAGATGTTCCAAGAGCCATTAAAGCTATTAAAGAAGCTATTGACAGTGGATGTATCGATACGTCATTTATTGAAGAAAAAGTTCGCAAAATACTGGAAGCCAAACAATGGGCAGGCCTGGATACCTGTCATTATATCGATCTTGATAATATAACATCAGAATTAAACACATATTCCGACCAGATACTAAAACAACACATTGCAGAACAGAGTATTACAGTAGTTAAAAATGATATTAATTTTATTCCGCTCAAAAACCCGGGAAGCTATCGTATCGCGTCTTTGGCGGTAGGGACAAAGATAGAACCGGAGTTTCAGAATACGATGCGGAATTACTGCAAGGCAAGTTATTTCCACGCCTCTTTCTGGAGCAAAGATTCTGACTGGCAGAAGTTAAGAGATACCCTTAAATCCTTTGATATCATAGTTGTCAGTATCCATAATGTGAGCAACAAACATACAGATACCTACGGCATGGGTGATAAGGCCATTGCTTTTATTAATTCAATAAATGGAACCAAGCCTGTAATTCTTGTGAACATGGGTACACCTTATGCTTTGAAATTCTTTCCAAAATTCAATTCGATCGTTGAAGGCTACCAGGATGACAAATCATTTCAGGATGCTTCGGCAGAAGCCCTTTTCGGGGCTATTGGAACCCATGGGACTTTGCCGGTAACTGCATGTACCGAATATTGCGCCGACCTTGGAAAGGCATCGCAAGGATTAGGACGAATGCGTTACACAAAACCCGAGGAGGCGGGCATGGCTTCAGAAACACTTGATAAAATAGATACGATTGTAAAACACGCGATCAAAGATCACGATATGCCTGGCTGCCAGGTGCTTGTAGCTAAAGATAATAAAGTGGTTTATAATAAAAGTTTTGGGAACCAGGTGTATGGAGGCGCCGATCCTGTAACTGGTTACGATCTTTATGATATTGCATCTGTAACCAAAGTGGCCGCGACAACTATGGCGGTAATGAAACTGTATGAGCAAGGGAAAATCAATCCAAATTCCACATTAGATAGCTACCTGCCCGAACTAAAAAATACCAATAAAGGTGATCTACAGATAAAGGAGGTTATGACACACCAGGCGGGACTACAAAGCTGGATTCCTTTTTATAAAAGCACGCTATTACCCGGCTCCAAACCTGA
>Ga0207011_1053_pt1 | contig 23279 bp, 19 predicted proteins | sample Alteio_BWMinCont_79_FD_153466 | JGI IMG/M metagenome (GOLD analysis project Ga0207011, IMG submission 153466) | Enriched cells from forest soil in Barre Woods Harvard Forest LTER site, Petersham, Massachusetts, United States -... | ecosystem: Environmental > Terrestrial > Soil > Temperate forest >...
TTGCGATGCACCCGCCCTCGCCCGTGAGGAAAGCCAAGGAAGGGGACCGAGCAGTTCAAGGCACCGGCTCGATACCGCCCCTGCTCGCTTTGACCCCCGACTGGCGCGAAACGATAACTGCGAATTTAAGCAGTTGAATTTACGCGTTAATATTGGGTTCGTTTGGCGAAAAACCAATGTATCTACTTAAGATTGTCCAACTTTTTTGATGCCTCCTTTGGAAATTTCGCCGATAGCGCGGTCCCGCCGAGCGATGGCACGGCTCTCGTATCGATCCAACTTCAAGCGAAACAGGCTTGATTGGCAAAGCCATCGATGACGGCGAGAACCTCGGTAGCGTCAGCCTACTTCCATAACCGCTTCGCAGAAGCACCGGCTCTCGGTTAATGTGACATCACTGTCTCAACGCCGAAACTTTCGCCACTATGATAGAGCACCGTTCGTTCTTCCGAAATTCAGCCGTCAGCTTCACGGGCAAGCCAATCAAGCGCAAGGCAGTTGGTTAGGCGCAAGCAAGCGCGCCGCTTCATTTGCGCAAGGAAAAGCTGGATATTTTTTGGGATAAGCTGAGCGGCTATCGCCGTTTCAGGCTTGCCGGCGTTTGCGGGTCGACTGATGCTTCCCTCGGCCGATCAGAAAATCATCCATTTTCCTGCCGGCTTTAAGTTGTGCAACCACCCAACGCGGCTGCTTTCCTCGACCCGCCCATGTTTCCTTGGGGTCAGACGGATTGCGAAACTTCGGGACTACCGGCGGATATCTCCGCTTGGTCGCGCGGCGCTCGCCAATTGTAGATTTGACCGACGCCCCGCGATCAATCGAATGGTGAGTCAGTTCGGAAAGCCGCTCGTCCAGGCTGCGCTTCGCCGACTCAATCTTTGCAGACAGCGTTTCAATTACTTCCTCGTGAAGGGACCACAGCTCGTCGATCGACATTGTCGCCACATTAAACTTACCCAATTTCAATTTCCCTCGTCGAAGAAATGTCATCTAAGAAAAGGGGAACATATTGGCAAATATTAGCCCATTCAATACTCGCATGCCCTGTTTTCGGGGTTTCGTCTAAATAATCAACATTATCTGCGAAACAAAATGCGCATTTTTGCAATCTGCAGCACTGGATGATCAGATTTACATTTTTCTATTAGCGCCTCTGAGCTCTTTCCGATGACGAGATTCGGCCTTCATCCTCAGGTCCTGATCGGAGTGACGATCATGTGCGGATTGCAAATCGCTGCCGCAGGCCTCTGGCGCGCAACAAGCTGCGGGGACCGGTCCGGCGTTTGATCGCCCTGTCTGTGACCGACCTACGTACCAACTCATAGGCTGCGAGCCTTGCGGCAAGCCGCGCGCGATCTTGGTCGATTTTCAAAAGCAAAGACATATAGCGCTGGATACTATTCTCAATCTCAGCCCGGGAGAGATCTGCTAATCGGTCGTCGATTGAATATGAATTCATCTTCAGATCCAGTTCTCTTCAACTTACAGCCAGAGAAACGACAATCCGTACAGGACTCTGTTTCAATGCAAGAGCCGTGCAACTCTTTTATTTCTGCCAAAAGCTGGAATAAATTTCGAAACCACACAGCCGTCATGTCTCGGGCCGGTGCCCTCGGACGCCTTCCACGAAGGGTTAACCTCGGAAGGGCGGGGCGAACAAAAATCCGGCATGAATGTCCGAATATTAGGCCAACGGAACGAGCGCTCAATGACATCCGGCGTCAGACCCCGGTATTCCGTGGTCGCTTACCGGAGCGCAACGGCCCTGGACAGTTTTTTATGATGTCCCGTTCAGCCTTCAGCCTGGCGAACCCTTGCTTGAGCTGCGCGTTCTCCAACTGCCCAATGGCCAAAACGCTCTGAGCTGCGGCAAGCCGGTAGCAGGCTCAGCATGCGATTTCCGTTCGGTATCCATTGGATCCAAAACACCGTCAGGCATGGCTTTATTGCCCGACTGTTTTACATATTCTTTAGTAGGTCAATTTTGCCCACACAAGAATGCTGTGCGGTTGCTACAAAGTGCGCGCAAAAATGAATTGCGCCCGCTGTGGCGTGCTTGGTGAAGCGCAAGTGCGGCCCATTGAGGTTGCGCTGCACAACAGCCATTCGCTTCGCAACAGTCTGTCATGCGAGTTTGAAGTCATGATTTCAACACACCTTCTGCTCTTGATCATGTTGCATTAAGAATCAAACATGATTGGGGGACCGTCATGAAACAACGCTACCTTGCGTCATTGTCTACCGACGAGCTGTGGTTGCTTCACGAAAAGATAACTGCGGCGCTTAATGGAAAACTCTCCTCCGAGATAGAAATTCTTGAGAAGCGTTTGAGGCGACTCAAGGGCATTGGCGCCGAGCAGACAGCCAAGGGGCCTGAGCGTCGACCGTACCCAACTGTTCTGCCGAAATTCAGGAACCCAGACCAACCGTCGGAAACATGGGCCGGTCGCGGGAAGCAGCCACGCTGGCTGAAAAAGCATCTTAGGTCAGGGAAACGGATTGACGATTTCCGGATCGAATCTGTGGCGGCGTAAGCCCACTAGTCGGCTTTGCCTGCTATTGAGCGAATACCGGCAGAGTTCCAGTATCGATCATGCGCGCGGGGGCGATCATGGAGACGATAGAGACGGCGATCTTTTGGCTGGAGGTTTTTTGGACACCCAGTTTAGCATTGACGGGCTATCTATTGCTGCCCAGACACCGAGATTGATTTAGATCAGCCGGACACGATCCGGACAATGAGCCAGAGCCATCCAACCGTGGCCAAGGCGATGATAGCCAAGCATACTGCGGCACGAGCCCTGCCTTCTAAAGTGCCTCGGCAAAAAGCAAAGTCGGCGCGTATTCAACCCGCTCTTAGAATGGCGGTCGTTGTAATGTAAAAACCCATACCGATGAGTACTGGTAAACCTAATACGATCCCGACTCCGAATGTAAAGCGAAGATTGTCTTGCCGCTCATTTTTTCGATCTGAGACATTAGAAGTATTTTCTGACCATCCGTCGGCAACGTCGAAATACATAAGTTGCGTCGGTTCGTTCGATGCCAACAGCGCCGGTTCCTCGATAACGAAATCTGCACCGGTGGATGTCTCGTTATGGGTTGAAGCGCTCTGATCTTCGAACGCGACGCCGAAGAAGTTGCCCTTGCGCCAGACCAGCCGGCACTTGCGGCGCAAATTATCGAAAGACAACTCAAAGGTCAGTGGTAGGGCGGCTAGACCTTGCGTTTGAAGCCCGACCCCGCCGTCTGTAATGTCCGTCAGGTTGACGTCGCAGGAGCGCTCCCCGGTTTGTCCCCTAAAGAATAGCGACGCGGCTTTCGCGATTCTTTTTCTACCGTTGGACCTTCGATCATCCATCGTGATATCGCGTTCGCTCAACGAAATTTCTTGTTGATGTTTTCGCGGTGTGGCGGTCCGCTTATTCCTTGAGCCAATTTAGCGGCAAGTAGTGAGAACTTGGTAAACCGCACCTCCGAAATCGGGCTCTATCCGAAAAATGCTGCCCGAAAATGAAGGTCCCGGATCGCTCCGAGGCCCGCGACTGCCGGGGTGCATCGGCCTAGGCGCGCTGCCGACGACTTGGTCCCCGTTACGGATGTTAGGATTGTGAAGCGCTACGGGTAGGCACGGAAGGGTCTCTTTTGGCCACGTTCGACCGCAACTTCCGATGTCAACCATTCCTTGTCGATCCCTGAGGTTCGTTCAGGCCCAGGCGCACGTCGACCGGCACCGTCGTCGGCGGGGCCGCCATAAGAGAGGATCACGAAAATGGACACCTCGCGCACTCGCATTCGGTGCACAAAGCCGCGCTTCGCAGCTGCGAACCACACTTTACGCATAAATGGGCTCATGGTTGCAGGCGGGGCGACTATGGATAGCAAATGTCGGCCCGGTTAAAGATCGACAAAGACGGGGGCGTCTCAAATGCGGGTCACACTTGAAATCAACCTTGCCCTATGGGGCATGATCCTTTGCGCAGCGGTACAAGCAGCCCAACATTTCGAGATCTACTAGCCGAAGAGCCATTGAACGAATGTGACGGCGGCCCAACCTATAGCGAGCAACCATCCACTTGTCGCGATGCCTTCCAAAACCAGCCAAGCTTGACGACGAAGGTACGGCGGACAATTTGATCTGCATGATTAGTGGGATTGTGAAGTATGGGGTTCGGGCACACGATCGTGTTCAGTGTGATTTCGACACTTCTCATCGAAACCCACGAAAGGAACTGTGGGAACGCGGCCAGCATTTGAACCGCCGCCAAGGCCGCCAGCCATTCCCTCAATCCGGCGGGTATCGGCCCAATGAAACACGTTATTGGCCTCGACCACCCGGCGTGTGCCTCAACTGTCGCGTGGCACGGCAAGCAAAGCCGCCGGTGAGGACTCGGCGATCGTGAGTCAACGATCGCAAACACGCACCGTTCGATTCGCCTTCTTCATCGATCGGTCTGCCATCAGTCGCCCTGCGAGGTTGCTCGCATTTAGCGGTCGCCTTCAGTCTGAGGTCGAACCGGCAGGCCCTATTGTCCGCTTACTGCGTTGAGCATTTGCATGGGCAATTGCCAGACGCTCCGAAGGTAGAAAGAAGCGCCGTGCAACGAACGATAAGTCGCGCGGATTTTTGAACGAACTCATGTGGGTGTAGAGTGCGCCTGGAGAACGCTTGAGCTTTCGAGCTATCGACTCGACCTTCACCCCGGACGAGATCAGCTCATGCAGTCGTGCTACTTCCGCCTCTGTCCAGGGGCGGCCCACCGGCGGTAGTCCAGTCATCGGAAAAGTCCCCATTTAATGCAGCATTTAATCTCAATGAACATGTTGCCGCAAGATGGTTGGGCATGAAATCAGCGCTACCATAGCCGCCAGCCGCAAGCCCGACAGCGCAGGTTTTTCGAAGGCTCGAGCGCAGGTCGGCGTCTCAAACCGCAGAGTTTCAAGCCAAATTGCCAAACGAACGAGCCGCGTGGTTTAAGTAGTTGGCAGTTTCATGAAAGCGCCCGCGCGGCTGGCGGGGCGAGTAACTGCTACCTCTAGCCTCTCGAACCATCCATCCGCAATAACCCCGCCGCGCGTCAGCTCGGGCGGGGATTTCAGCTTCGAAAGGGTCGGCCTGAAACGGCAACGCTGCCCGAGCGGAGTTCGCCCGGCGGCGAAGCTCAGCCAGCGAGGCCCTGACATCCCCGGCACCATTATCTCCGCACAACCTCGGCAAGGTTCAAAAAAGTGCACGCAGATGCAGGTTCGCGGCATGCCGCGCAAACGACTTCCGGTTTTGCTCCGGACATTGGGGGAGCGCGCGTACGCCGCCGATCCTTTCCCACTTTTAATGAAGATGAACCGAATATGAAGCGCACCTGCCGCCACCATTCATCCTTGCCGTAGTAAAGCTCATCTTCGCAGACCCGTGAGGGTTAAATTCGTCACGGTGTTACCCAAACCGGCTGAGGATTCGCAATCACGTTTTTGTTTTTCGGACATAATGAACCCTGAAGCGTCCGTTCCGACAACCGATAATAAACTGGAAGATGGATCATGACAGCTAAAGAACCTTCGGTACCAGAGTCGAAGATGATGATAGGCAACGGTTCTGAGCAATCTCTTGCGTTTCAATACGCGGAATTGCTTCGCCTTCGGCAGGCTGTTCGTCTGGCTGAATTTGCTGACCGGAAGAAGCCAGTCAGATTTAGCCCGCCTCAAAGCGAATTAAATTAGGAAGTTCACACAATGAGCGACCTTAATAAGCTAATTTTACCCATGTCCTGACGTTCGCACTTGCCAGAACCTGAGCAAGCGACCTGCATTTTCGCTGGTCATGGAGGCGAACTGCCGTTGAGCCTTCGATAACTCGATGGGACTCATAGAACCGGTCGCAAATCGGCAGTTCAAGACTTCGCCAACCGTTTCCCAGCTTAGTTCCGCGGCTCTGCACGGGACAAGAACACCATCATCGCGAAGGCTTTGCATCAGAGGCCGTATGACTTCAATGCTTGATTGCGCTAAATGTGCAAGTGCAACGATGGTCTCTTCATATTTTCGTTGTCTAGCGAAACGAAGCAAAGCCGCTTCATTTAATTCGCCTTTGCTTATTAGCAACTCAACGATGCGCTTGGCGTCTGTGAAGTCGTGTGCCTTGGACATGTCGCGGCTTACACCTTCCGTGACGGCTGCAATTGCAGTTCGGATTTCCTCAAAGAGGTATGGAGGTGCACGCGACAACAGCCGCGATCGGACCGCTTCGGTCGCATCGCGTAGCAGTTGATCGCGCAGCGCAGGCGGCAGGTCGACCCGGATCCCGGTTTCGACCGCCAATTCGGGGTCGGATTCCGCCTGGGCCACGACGATCGCGAACCCGCTCGCGGAAACCTTCGCACCGGGGTTATTGACGATCCGACGACTGACAGAGGGATATCGGCGGGCCAGAAGGGCGTCAGTGACAACTTCCGTCAACCACCAACGCCCCGCAATTGCCAAAAGGTGCTGCTCACTTTTGGTTTGCGCAACCTCAATCAGATCTTCAGCGCTCAAGCGAGCAGATTCCATCAAAACGGGTTTGGCAACCGTGATTTCATCGTTCCTGGCAAGTCGGCGAACGACCGATGGGGGTGCCTCGGAAACAGGAGCGAGTTGCGCGCTCAATTCGGCAAGAGCGATGCGTGCGCTGACGTCGGCAATCGCCCGGATCTCAATTGTCTTGACGAGGCGCTCAAGCACCTTGTCGAATAGCTCGATCTGCTCGCTTTGGTAATTGCCGGCGCACGACAGAAACAGATCGGTGACGCGCTCGATCGTTTCCAAGCGCTTTTCCGCCGAACCGGCACTTAATGCTGTTTCGATTTCGTCGACGATTTTCAGGTTTGCAGCTGACATCGCTCATCCTGAGCGTATTCGAGCACTATTCTGGGCGAAGTCGAATTATACGCCGAGTATCTGAACGATGCGTAAAGTTGGAAAAATTAAGGCAGCGTCATCCGAGGCCCGGTGGATTGCATCGGGATTCTAGCGGATAGCCGGGGTTTGTTTTTCCGGTATTTCGGCCATTGAAAAAGCTAAAGAACGGCCTTAATTAGCGCCGAGCGACAATTAAATGGGGAGCATCTGGCTGCGCGCCCCTTGCTAAACCCTTGTTGCGTTTTTGGCTGCCCGTTTCCGAGCGGCCATTACAGCGTCTTTGGAATAAGCCCAACTGCTTCGCATCCGAAGCTTGCTCCAGCTCCGCCATCTGCCAGGCGGCTCGACACCATTCAACGGACCACGAAAAATATGAAACTACATGATCTTACGGTAGACGAACTTTGGTCTCTGCACCTTGAAGTAAGAAATGTCTTGGCAGGCCGGATTTCTGCCGAAAAAAAGAAACTTGAGCAGCGACTGCAGCAACTCCAGTCAAATGGCGCTTCTTACGGCTCGCAGCACGAGCGGCGCCCTTACCCCCGTGTGTTTCCCAAGTATCGCAATCCTGCCAAACCCGAGGAGACCTGGGCGGGCCGTGGGAAGCAACCGCGCTGGCTTGCCGCGCAACTTAGGTCCGGCAAAAGCCTTGACGATTTCCGCATAAAATCGGCATCTGATAGAAAGCTGCGTTCGGCGAGGCGGTGAAATAGTTCGCCGGTATTGACCTCGCAGCACGCGAAGCCGCGGCTAGCGATCAATGAAACGAATGCTCTATCTGCGCAGCATTGATAGGGCGGCATCGGCAGTAGTGCCATTCGTGAGGAATTGGTCTGCTAAAGCGACAGCAGCAATGATCACGACCGCCTTCACAATGCCGTTGAGCATGGGATCGTGCCCTGAGAAGCACCAGAAACAGCCGTCGCCGTTTTGAACCGGCGACGGGACGTTCTCGACTCAATGACCACCAGAAAGGTCCACGATATCTTGAATCCGGCGAGTTAATTTTCCATCAAAAGAAGGGATGGAGCGGCCGACGACGGCTTGCTCCGTTACTTAATCGAAAAAGTCCACGACCACATTCAGGTCGGATTGTGCAGGAGCAAGGCTTCGACCGTGATGGCATCGCGTAGATCGCTCGCCGCATCGAGCACGGACCAGGGAACTCCGAGTGTCTGAATATCCATTTGAGGCGCCTGCCCTATGAGTCAATAGAGCCCCTAATACACATAAATTTCTAAGGCTTGGATCTTGGACGCGCCCGCAATTGAGCGACCCGTATCATCGAACTTTAAACCAATCATATTTTCGGAGCGCAAGTTCGACGTTGAGCGTGGTCTTTCCAGGAAAGGCCACCAGAGCCACGATCAATCAATGGGGTAGATCTAACGTCCTCTCCGGAAGGCTCACGTCTATAATGGCTGGCCGCTCGTTCAGGTAGGTCGCGCTGCGCAAATAGGCGTCCATTTTTCTTAACTGTGATCTAGTTCACAGACAGCAAAAGAGAGGCCGACTAAGTCTCACAGTTCGCTTCAACTTTGAAGGGAGTCGGTGGGTGAAACGGGTAGGACGAGTTGATCGGAACCCCAGCGTTGAGACGCTCCAAGCCCGCTATGCGGAATTGCGTCGCCTCCGCGAATATGTTCAGCGGCTTGAAGAAGACGCGGCTAAGCCAAGGGAACGTCAAGCAGGCGCACTTCGGGATTTTCAGATTTGCCAAAGGCCAGATTGAGACCGATGGTTCAGAGTTGGTTGTAACGCATTCTGAAGCCCATGGTTCGATCGCGGATGCTTGTCGGTCACCCCCAACCCTTTTGCACAAAACGTGCACAATCGCGCTATTAGATTTACTCGTGGCGGAAGATTCGCAAGAGCACGAACGATCATGATGCCTGATCAATTTCCAGTCTTCCAAGTGGTCTTGCGGAAACGCGGTCGAACAACCTGGCGATGGCACGTGAGCAGGGCTGAAGGGGATATCGTTATGCACGGTTCGGAGACCAGCCGTCCCGCCGCGAAATACAGAGCTGACAGTGCGCTTTTCCTGCTGCTTCCTTCCGCGACTCATCGATCGGCGGGGCTGGGTAGACCTGAGAAGCGACTGAATAAACTGTTTGATACCTAAAAGTATTTGGCGCCAGGCTGGTTTCAAATCTTCAATATCGAAGCCAAATCAATATCAAAGCCAAGGTTGAATATGCTGGCTTGAGTGCCCGCGTTTTTCTTTTGGGATAGGCTAAATGCCATCTTCTCCCTGCCAGATTGCGTTGTTCATCGACGGTGCCAATCTCCATGCGACCGCCAAGGCGCTCGGTTTCGACATCGACTATCGACGCCTACTCGAAGAATTTGAGAGGTATGGAACCAGTTGCGCGCCTACTACTACACCGCAATCGTCGAAGACCGAGAATATTGCTCGGTCCACCCGCTGGTCGTGGCTCGATCACAACGGCTACACGGTCATCACTAAGCCGGCCAAGGAGTTCGTCGATGCCAGCGGTTGGCGCAAGGTGAAAGGTGACATGGACATCGAACTTGCGGTCGGGGCTAGCAGAGCCTATCGACCAGATCGTGATCTTTTCCGGCGACGGCGACTTCCGCTCTCTCGTCGAAGCGGTGCAGCGACGGGGTGTACGTGTTACGGTTGTTTCAACGATTTCCACTCAACCATCGATAATTGCCGACGAGCTGCGCCGCCAGGCCGATGTTTTCATTAATCCTGCGGAGCTGCAGTCCAGAATTGGTCGCGATCCTGCCGAGTGCGCAGCCCCGCGCCCGCGGATCGAACACTGAAGTCACCAAATAAAAAGGCCGCTCGGCAGCGGCCGCTAAATTCCAACCTGAGGACCGTGGATCATCTGATTTGCGACGATAAGGGTCAGCCGAAACCACCATGATTGTGTGGAGCATCCCCGCAGATCGGTGTATTGTTACCTACTGGCTAGCAAAAGCTGTGTGCGTGGTGGGGCTGATCGCGTCTAGATCCGTGCCGCAGCGCATTCGACCGGAGGAGATCGGATGGACAATAATCTGGTCAGCATTGCCGTTTTCTTAGTCGCGGTCGCGCAAGCACTGACGATAATTCTCACCTTCCGTCGCGAAAGAGACATCAATGAACTGCGCGAACTTGTCGATGAGCAGAGGCTACAGATCGTCGAGTTAAGGGCGTGGTTAGCCGGCCGCAGCGCTGCTCAGCTGAGCCGAATAAAATCTGAACGCGAACCAATACGTGAGCCAACAGCCGACAACATTAAAGCATCAGAGCCGGCGATGACACCGAAAGACTTATCTGAAACCATACAATCGCGTACGAGTGAAGTTGAAGCCGAACAAGCGATGAAGGTCCTCAATTGGCAGCGCGAGATCGTAGCCGGCCTACAGGCCGGCCTGAAGGGGGGCGCACCACCGGAGCCAGCGATAACGCCCAACGCAACTGATACCGTACGACCGAATACCAGTGAAGATGCGTTCAAGTGGTTCAAACAGGGTGCGGACGAACCGCGCGAGATTGTTGAAGCGCGCGAGATCGTCGCAGGCCTGAAGGGGGGCACACCACCCGGGCCAAGGCTAACGAGCGTTGCTGAGCCAGCGATACCGAGGAAAGATTCACCTGATATCATACGACCAAATACCACTGCGGATGAGCTTAAACGAGCGATTAAAGCCATCGATTGGTTGAAGGAGGATGCCGACAAAGCGCGCGAGATCGGCGTCGGCCTGCATGGCACACCACCGGAAAAGAAGATCGGATAGCCGCCGGTTAACCGAACACGCGATTGCAGTTTTCTGTTTCACTATGATCGAGAGATCATTCACCGATATCAATCGCAAGCGCCATGCGGCCGTGTACCCGGCAAAATCAGTCTCCACCGCTAGTCCCACGGTGTGTCATGATGCATAGCACGCTAGGTAGCCTGATCTAGAAATACCATCAGCGCTCCAGAACCCCCCTTCGGGCGGTCTTTTTGTGGAGGCTTAGACTATCGCGATGATCATCACTTGGGTATAAAAATCGGGTGTTTCAAAAACTGATAGCTGCCGCCGCTTGGGCCTGTCTCGTTTTCATAGCCTTTGCCACGCTGTCTTCCATTGACTTGCGACCTGAGCTTATCCGAGAGGGAACATTTAAAGCATTTTTCACGGTAGTCGAGCGCTTCGGCGCATATGCCGTTCTGGGACTTCTTTTTGGTTTGGCATATCCACGCCGGCCCACATTCGTTTGCGTCCTGGTTTTTGGCAGCGCAGTCAGCCTCGAACTGCTGCAGTCATACGTTCCGAGCCGTCACGCTGGCATACTAGACGTCGTAGAAAAATCACTAGGGGGAGCCGCTGGTATCATATTGGCGGATATCACCAAATCAAATTTCTCGCCGCATCGACGAACATGACGGAAGGCAGGCAAGCACCGGCCCAACCATTTTCGGTTCAGATTGGCATTGGTTAATTGGACACCGTGTCCATTCGCTTATATAATTAAATACATGTTGGTAAGGTCAAAGATTATTGCGGTGATCCAGCAGATAGCTGCCGAGCAGCAAATCACCCTGCCATCGCTGGACGATTATCTGTCGCTTCACGAGATGGGATTCGACTCGCTTGCTTTCGCCATCCTGGTGGCACGGCTGGAAGACGATCTGGGCGTCGATCCGTTTACCATATCGGAGGACGCAAGCTTTCCTCTCACGATAGGCGACTTCATCAGGGCCTATGAAAATGTCCGCGCGTGAAGCCTTCGCGCTGCGTGGCTATCTTGATCCCCACCTCAAGGACCGCACCCTTTCGGACGCGCGGCGGATCGTTTTCCTTACGGACATTACCGGCGAAACCTGTCTTAACGGCCGGCTCGCCGAGCTCTCGGGACGGTCGGTGCTGCTCTCAGCAGCCGGCCAGTTCCTCTCCGCGCTCGCGATGCTGGAGATCGATGGTGTGGCGCGCCGAATGCTGCTGTGTCCGCCCGATCCGGCCGCCGATCATATTCATGCACTCGTCGAGGATGCCGAGATTGATGCCGTCGTCACCGACCAGCCGTCCCAATGGGCTGGTTCTGGAATCGAACTGGTCGTACAGGCCGAGGAACAGCTGCGGCCGGCGAACCGGGCCCAAACCGAACGGGTAACGGAATGGCTGATGCTGACGTCCGGCACCTCGGGTCTGCCGAAAATCGTCGGTCATACGCTGGAAGGTTTGACCGGCGCGATTGTCGCAGACGGTCCGGCGCGCGGCGTTCCGCCGGTGTGGGCGACCTTCTATGACATCAGGCGCTATGGCGGCCTTCAGATTTTCTTGCGCGCCATTATCGGCGGCGGTTCGATGGTGTTGTCTGAACCAGGCGAGCAGATCACCGACTATGTCGGGCGTCTCCGTGAAAGGGCGGTCACCCACATATCGGGTACGCCGTCGCACTGGCGCAAGCTTCTGATGAGCGGCGCAGCCGCGGACTTCTCGCCGCGCTATGTGCGCCTGTCCGGCGAGATTGCGGACCAGGCCGTCCTCGATGGTTTGCGTCACGCCTTTCCCCGGGCCTCGATCGGTCACGCCTATGCGTCGACCGAGGCCGGCGTCGGCTTTGCGGTCAACGACGGGCTGGAAGGGTTTCCCGCTGATATGATCGGGGCGAACCGCGACGGCGTCGAAATGAAGGTTGTGGACGGCTCACTCCACATTCGCTCGAGGCGAGCCGCCCATGCCTACGTCGGCCGCCAAGCGGCCGCCCTGACCGACACGGAAGGTTTCGTCGACACTGGAGACATGGTCGAGCTGCGCGGGGACAGGTACTATTTTGTCGGCCGGCGCGGCGGCATCATCAATATCGGGGGCCTAAAAGTTCATCCCGAGGAAATCGAAGCGGTCATCAACCGGCATGCGGAGGTGCGCATGTCCCGCGCCAGGTCACGCCGCAGCCCGATCACGGGCGCGATCGTGGTCGCCGATGTCGTCCTGGCCGATGGCTGCGATGCCGGCCGGAGCGAGGAGATCAAAAACAGGATACTCGCCGATTGCCGCGCGCATCTGGCGCCCCACAAGGTGCCCGCCATGATCAAATTCGTGGACGCCCTCGATGTCACGGCGGCCGGAAAGCTGGCACGGACCGATGCATAATGTTCTGGTGACCGGAGGCAGCCGCGGCATTGGGCTTTCGATCGCGCGCAGATTGGCCGGAGCCGGCTATCACGTGATTGCGGTGGCGCGGCGCGAGAGCGACGAGCTGCGCGAGGCGATCCGCGCCATTGTGGAGCGAGGAACCGGCGGCCTTCATTTCAGGGCGTTCGATCTTGCCGACACCGACGCCATTCCTGCCTTCGTCAAGGGTCTGCGCGACGAGTTCGGCGCGATCTACGGCCTTGTCAACAATGCCGGTATCGGAACCGAGGGGCTGCTTGCGACGATGCACAACAGCGAGATTGAGGCGCTCTTGCGCCTCAACGTGCTCTCGCCCGTCATTCTCACCAAATATGTGGTGCGGCACATGATAGCCGACGGCGCAGGCCGTATCGTCAACATGTCTTCGATCATTGCTTCCACTGGCTATAACGGCTTGTCGGTCTATGGCGCGAGCAAGGCCGCCGCAACCGGCTTAACCCGGTCGCTGGCGCGCGAGGTCGGCAAACTCAGCATCACCGTGAACGCGATCGCCCCAGGCTTTGTCGACACCGAACTGACGCAAAGCCTCTCGGAAGATCAACGCAAGCGCATCGCCGGCCGCAGCGCATTGCGCCGCTTGCCGGAGACGGACGACGTCGCGCGCATGGTCGAATACCTCATGGGCGAGGGTAGCCGCAATATCACCGGCACCGTCCTGACCATCGATGCCGGCAACACGGCCTGAGCCGTGGAAATCTCTACTTCAGATCCTGAACCCGGGCTCTGAGCCAAACCGCTGTCGAGCGTGAACTCGTGCTTCGCTTGGCGTCGCTGATGTGGCGACTGCGGCGAACGACCGCTATCGAGATCGATCTGCTCAACGACCTCAGACTCGGCCGCTTCCCGGAGTGACCGTTGAATCGGCCTAAACATGCACCCGAAGTCCGGTTCAATTCCATTGGCTTTAGACGACGTGGAAGTCGGCGATGTGCAATAGTGCCATGAGAACGTCGCTCACATGGCCGTCAACGCCCATGACTGTGTTGCCATGGCCGTCGTCGTGCATGGCGTTCAAGACGGCTTGCGCGTTTCCGAATATCGAGTGGTCGAGCTGGTGAACGTCGGAAAGCGGATGGAACTCCGCCACCGCAGCATGAGCGACGCCTGCGAAATTAAACACAAAGGCGTCGTTGGCGTCAAAGCCGCTCAATTTCTGGTTCGGCGCAGTCACGGCGAACGTGCTGCTCGGCGCCGGACCGGGATCATGCATGACGACGGAATTCGCGGCTGGACCGGGATTGTTCACGACCGTGCTGGAGCTCTGAGTATTTGCTGTCGCGACGCCATTGCCGTTAGTCACGGTCCCAGAAGACACTGGCGGATCGACGATCAGCGTATGACCGCTACCGTCGTTTTCAATGGTGAAATTCGCCAACTGGTAACTGCCGTCGAATGTAATGCTGTCAAGCGCGTGGCCATCGACGTTGTACAGGGTTAGCGTCCCGGTATCGTTCGCGTTGTCTGTATAGACGGTCTTAGCTATCGCTACGTTGGCAATGTTGACGTCAGCGAGGTCGATCAGATCCGAATTTGAGATCGCCCCCTCCCCCGCAAACCCGACGATTTGTCCGGTGAAGGCCTGGGAGTTATCGAGCACGAGCTTGCCGGTGTTGCCGTTACCGTTCGCAAAGCTGACCGTCGCCGTGCTTGCGGCGGCGATGTCCAGCGTTGTGCTGCTGTCGATCGATACTGCGGCGGAATTTGCCGCCGGATCGGATAATAATGTCCCGCCAGCTCCATCACTTGCAAACTCGATATCTCGCTGATGGTAATCGCCAAATAGATCGATCGTGAGATTATTTGCGCTATTACCGTTGGTGATGGTGACTGCCGTGATGTCGGTAGTCGAATTGAACTCCGCCGACACCACTTTCGTTTGATCGGTGTATGAAAAACCCTTTAGATCGAGGTAATTCTCTTCAGCCTCGGAAGAAGCTTCTACGAGGCCCTTGACCAGTCCCTGGAAGCCGTTCGGATCATCGAGGATCAGCTCGCCACCTCCATTCGAGACCTCGAAGGTCACGGTCTGGCCGGAGGAAACTGAACCGCCGATCTCGACCTTTGCGTTGTCGAAGATCTCGATCGATCCCGTTCCGCTAATACTCCCAGCGACGTTTACCACCGCGGTCGCAGCGCCACCGGTGTCGCCAGATTCGATGAGCCCGTTGTTCAGGACATTGTCGTCGATCTGCAGGGTGTGGCCTGCCGAGGCTTCCAGGACACCTCCGCTATTGTTCGTAACCGTAAGGCTGCCTACGAACCAGTCACTGCCTTCAGGTCCGGCGCTGGTGGGGGTGTTGACACCGGTATCAATGGTCAGCGGGTTTGTCCCGGTGGCATCGATAGTGCCATCGTTCACCAGCGCCAGAAGGGTGTCACCAATCGTGCCCGCGCCGGCAATCGCGTCGGAGTTGGCAAACGTTGCCGCCGATCCGTCACTGACGATAGCGTTGTGGGTATCATCGGTCAGGTTGACGAAGCCGCTGCCGTCGAGCATGACGCTGCCGGAAATTTCCAGCTGAGTGGCATCACCTGAGGAGTTCAGCGCGATCGTGCCAGCGTTTGAGATCGTATCCTTCAGCTCCAGCGTTGTATTGTCAGTCACATTAATGGTGGTGACACTGTCGATTGTAACATTGCTGAGCGTGTCGGCGGCGCCCACCGTCGCGATCGTGCCAAAACCACCCAGAATGCCGCCGTCGAAGGTGGACCCGTTCACCGAGAGCGTGATGCCATCGTCGATCTTCAGTATATTGTTGTTTTCGACCGTGACACTATTGAATGTGGCACCCCCTGTCCCGACCTCAACGGTCCCCTCAACGCCGCCTATCGGGAAGCCAACGTGAATCAGCAATGTGCCGCCGGTCACGGTCGTGCCACCCTCGAGCACAAGCGAGATGATAGTGGTCCCTGCCCCGGGTGAATCTACCTGAATGGTTCCCGAATTCATCACGTCGACGGCATTGAACGTGGCGCCGCTGCCCGTCACCGGATTCTCGATGTCGAGTGTCGCCCCTCTGGCGATCGACATCGCACCGCTATTCACCACCACTCCATCTTGGATCGTGACGGCCCCGCTTATATCGATTGTACCGACGAGGGTTCCACTAACGGCGGAGCCGTTCAACGCCAGCCTGTCACCACCTTCTACAGGGCTGTTGGTGCCGTCGGTAAAGGTCGTTCCGGTGACTATGTCGTTGCTCAGCGTCAGCACTGCCCCGCTCGCAATCGTCACGCCGCCATTGTTCAAGAAGACATTGCTGATCGCGCTCGGACCAGTCACGTCGATACTGCCAAACACCGCTGGTATGCCGGTCCCGCTGGCCGTGCCGTCATTGATGGTGCCGCCATTGAGGGTGGCACCGCCCGTCAGCGTCAGAACTGTGCCGTCGTCGATCTGGATAGTGGCGCCGCTTGCGTCGGTGAAGGTGGTCCGGTTCACGGTGTCGTTGTCCAGCGTTAGCGTCACCCCGCTCGCAACCGTCACCCCGCCATTGTTCAGCAGGACATTGCTGATCGTGCTCGGACCCGTGACGTCGATGCTGCCGAACACTGGGTCACCGGTTCCGTCGGCCGTGCCGTCATTGATGATGCCGCCATTGAGGGTAGCGCCGCCCGTCAGCGTCAGAACGGTGCCGTCGTCGATCTGGATGATCGCGCCGCTTGCGGTGTCGTTGAAGGTGGTCCCGTTCACCGTGTCGTTGTCCAGCGTCAGCGTCACCCCGCTCGCGACCGTCACCCCGCCATTGTTCAGGCTGGCATTGCTGATCGTGCTCGGACCCATGACGTAGATGCTGCCGAACACCGGATCACCGGTCCCGCTGGCCGTGCCGTCATTGACGGTGCCACCATTGATGGTCATGCCCGACAGCGACAGCGTCGCGCCATCGTCGACATTGATGATACCGCCGGAATTGGCGATATCGACTTCAACATTAAGCGTGCCGCCAGCGATCTCCATCGTTCCAGAATTCGTGACGGTGCTCGAATCCTTAAAATCACCCCCCTGGCCAAGGGTAATAAGACCGGAATTTTGCAGCGAACTCTGATTTAAAAGCTCTATTTGGGTGCCGACACTGACGGTGGCCAAATTGTTCAGCACGCCATCGTTAAAAATGGTCAGCGTCTCGCCGATCGTCAGGGTGCTGTCATTGGTCACCTGCCCGCCGGTCGTATCGTTGGCGTTTAATGTTAAAGTTCGTGCAACTGCCGGCGTCTCAATTGTCACGTCGTAAAGGCCGGTGCCACCGGGAATATTTTGGGCCGGAATAATAGCATCGTCAGTTGCGGTAGGAACGTTGCCAGAACTCCAGTTGGATCCGACGCTCCACAAACCTGCGGTTGGATGAATCCACTCTTCGCCGCTGGTACCATTGATCGTGATCGTGAGGGGGACGCTAGCCACCTGATCGAGCGGCAGGTAATTGTTGTTGACCACCGCGTTGTAGGTCAGCGTCAGCGTCTCACCAGCGGTCAGGAAGTTGAAAGCCGTGTCTGCAGCACTATAGGTCCAGGTCGCCGAACCATTATTGTTGTTGCCGGGATTGGGGGTCACCACAAGCTGGGCCGCTATCGCGGCAATCTGCTGGGACGTCAGCGTCGCGGTGATGTCGTTCTGGTGAGCGTCCACCAGTTTCAAAGAAACGAAGTTTGTGCTCGCCGTCGGATCATCGCCAGCATTGATGTCGGCAAAACGGATCGTGCCCGATACGCTATCGAACCCGGTGTTCAAAGCGGTGCCGGTATGCACGGTAAGGGCGGCGTTCCCCGAAACGGCAACGCTCGGCGGTTGGTCAATGTGAAGAATGGGGACAAACGGTGGGCCGTTCCCAGATGGAGGCGAGGAATTGCTTGCAGGCGTGGTGGCGAAGAAGACCAACGGAGTAGCGGTGTCTCCGCTTGCCAGATGGAAAAACGTCAGTCCCTGCGGGGTGATCGTATCGTTCTGGGTGAATAACGACTTGGGATTGGCCGAGTACTTCGACCTGAACAATTCGTCGACTTGGTTTTGCCAATCGGGAGGCAGCGGCTCATTGGAGTAGGTGACGGTGCCCTGACTGATATTGATTTGCTGGTCCGTGAGCTCCGCAAGCGGGGTGAGCGTCGAAGGTTCGTACATCCAGGCGGAGCCGCGATGGCCGTCGGGTTCGACCAGGACCAGGAAATTCCCGGAAGGGGCTAAAAGCGCAAGATCAAGCGGAGGAGCGCCTGGGTCCAAAGCAGGGAGCGGGATATGGATATCAATATGGGTCAGGATCGCGGTGCCGCGGATGCCCATGGTCGCGACCGGCGTGGCGACCTTCATGTCGCCGTGTTTCGCGGTCTCACCGGCAACAAATGAAATGGTGCCGGCTACCAGGCTGAGCAGCGACGAATTGTCCGACCCGTTCGAGTCGTAGACCATCTCGTTGAGCACCATTCGCGCGTCCGCCGACAAGGCGAACACGGTGCCGTCGATAAAGGAAATGATGAGCTTCGAATTCGATCCGGACTGAACGACGTCGCCTTTTTCGACATTGTCGCCGGCGTTAAGAATTATCACGACGCCATTGCGCATGGCGGTCACGGTGCCGACGAGCTTGGTTACATGACCGATGACCTTGCCGGCGCCGGCGCTGCCGTCCGCCTGCGCGTATTGAACATGGCCTGAAAGCGCGTTGACGAGATCACCCGTAAGGTGCGCGCCGTCGGGCGAGGACAGCGCCGCGCGCTTCTCGCCCTTGAAGTAGTCGTGAAGGACCAGCTCGCGATCGTCTTTCGAGATGATCAGATCGACGCCGGACCGCTTGTAGTCTCCGAGGAAAAGCAGATGCGCGTCGGGGACGACGATCGCATCGGAAGGAGCATGGGTGGCGTGAATCGTCTCGGCGTGGCCGTGGCCGCCGGAATGCAGGCCGGCGACATCACTGGAAACCTCGGCGTCGAATTTGCCAGAATAACTCACGGGCCCGCCGATGGTTAATCAACATATAATTTTACAATTCTAACCTTCCTATCATTTGAAAGCGGATAGCGAAACCCTCTCGCGCGCGTGGAACCACCCGCCCAAATTCTGTCGCATTCTGGAACCGTTACTTCCCTGCGTTTTTCGGTAAATAATTGGCATTTCGGCGCTAGGAATGCGATCTCGGCCAGCAACTTTCGAAACAAATTATCCATATCCCTCGAAAGCTCTGCCGACCCTAAACTGATCTACTCCGCGCGACCATCGACACTTTTTTTCAAGCAGTTCACCAATCTCGATAACCGTGCATTCGAGAGACTGACGCTGCGGGTCGGCAATTGCGAGACAAGTTTTCAAAGACGCGCTATTTGTTGGAGTTGATACGAGTCCGGTCCCGATGAGGCATAACGCCCTCTCGCCATCGCAATGAACTCTTATTAGGCGGGTAATTTTCCACCAAATTTCACATGGCGCGCCCTTTAGACGACGCCAACGCCAAGCTTAATGGGCGAGTTTCATTGCGGCGTCGCACAGACCAGCCAAAATGAGTGCCTGCAAAGCCAATCACATTCTCTTATTTTCGCCCGCAAATTGAACCCGAAAACGGTTTGCTACGACCACCGGAAGCAAACCCGAAGGTAGGACCGAAACCGTGGCATCTAGAAAGCGTCCTATATCCAAGCCTAAGACATTGATCAGTGGTTCCGCGAAGCATTTAACCCTTCGCTACGCGGAGTTGATTCACCTTCGACAGGCCCTTCGGAGCGCTGAAATGCAGGCCAATAAAGTCAGCCATTATTCCGGCCCCAACGTGAAACAAGACAAGGCTTCGGCGGCAGCGGATTAAGTTGCAAATGATGCCGCGGCTGATTGATCTACTCCGCCGCTAGTCTCGCGGATTGCTTGCGAGAACTATTCTTGTTCCGTTCCATATCGCTGATCACAAATTCCTCGATCGTGTGACCAGCCTTGAGAGCCGCTGTCAGCCAGCGCGGCTTCTTTCCGCGCCCTGACCAAGTTTCAGAGGGGTCATTTGGATTTCGGTATTTTGGAAAAACCTTCGGATACTTACGGCGCGGGCCCGGAGAATCCTTTTTTAAATCTTGCTTTACCGATTTCGATTGCGGCATCTCGCCCTTTTCGCGACGAAGCTGCGAGAGTCTCTTTTCCAACTCGCGTTTTTCCGTCGTCAACCGGGCGGACAAGACGTGGATGATTTCCTCGTGCAGCTGCCAAATATCATCAATCGACATCGCGTCGAGTTTCAATTTATTACTCATTTGCGGCTTCCCAAGCATGCGTGAGGCAGCCCTACACCTAAAAGGTCTCGCACTGGCCTTTCAAGCCTGACGTCGAAGTGCACCAGGATTAAACTTGCTGGTAGGCTTTCCCCTCGGAGGTTTATCCCAATCGGCAGCTGGTGAACCGGCCCTGCTCAATAAGCATTTCGCTTTCGCAGGACCTCAAAAAACGTCTTGATCAATATATGGAAGTCGAGCCAAAGGCTCCAATTGTTGATGTACCATAAATCAAGCTGCACGCGCTCTGAAATATGATCGATTGATGGCGTCGCGCCTCGCGCGCCGTTGCATTGCGCCCAGCCAGTTATGCCCGGCTTGACGTGGTGGCGATAGGCGTAATCGCTTACGATGTCTTGGAAATAGGTGTCGTGCGCCAGGGCGTGTGGACGCGGCCCGATCAATGACATGTCGCCCTTCAACACATTCAATAGCTGAGGCAATTCGTCAATACTCGACGATCGCAGCAACCGTCCGATGGCCGTCACCCGTGGATCGTCACGTGTCGCCTGTTCGACACATGGCCCATTCTCCTGGACCGTCATCGTCCGAAATTTGAATATGACAAATTGCCTGCCATTAAACCCTTTTCGAAACTGCCTAAAAATCACCGGGCCTGGACTATCAAGTTTGATCGCCATCGCAGTCAGGACCATGATCGGCAGGAAGAATACTAACGCCGAGAAAGCCACGCAGATATCTATCAAACGTTTGACGAAGCGTTGGGGACCGCTAAGGGGCGCCCTTTGGATTTCGATGGCCAATACTCGCTGCCGCGCCGACGATGTAAAATGCGACAACGATCGAACCTTCGCGTCCGGCAGCAAGCGCGCGCTCACAGGAAGAATTTTGATCTGATCTCGGACAAACTCAATACGTTCTGCATCGTCCCAAGGTAACGACAACAAAACCTCTCGGCAATTATAATGCCGCACGAAGTCAGCGACGGAACTCATAACCTGCGAATCTGTCTCTGAACGCGCTAAAGGATCTCGCTCTCGGCTCAAAGTAAACCGGCTGACGTTGGGTGTACCAAAGAAAGCCAAAAAATCCTTCGGTTCCAGTGCGGCTATTTCATTTGAATCGCCAACCAGCACCGAGTCACGCCGGCCGAACGCTCCGCGGGACACAGCTTCCGCCAGGGCAACCTTGGTAATCTTGCGCGCCCCAAGCAAGCCTATCGGCGCAAGGAAATAAAATGTGACAAATGCACCGCGAGAAAAGTCGACGCCAACTTTAAGAAGGAATGCGATGAAAGCGAGCAGCAACCCTGTCGTAAACCAGCAAACCAGTATTTCGCCGATCTCAACCCGCGGCTTGGCACTATCTGGAAATTCGTAGTAACCGCTCCCTTTCATTCGCAGGATGTATACTAAGCCCGCGAGTAAGCCGACAGCGCAATACGACAACAGATTCGTCGTCGGGTTGCCTGTCAGCAATGAATAGCAAATAGCCCCTGCAAGGCTCGAGATCAGAATGATAAGAGCATCGGCCGTCGATAAGAGGTAGGGAATCGCGTCGCTAGAAAGACTCGCGCGGGACGCAAGCGAAAAATCATCAAGCGGTCCAGATTTGCCGCGAATATCAGACCCAATCGACATAGCCACCGCCACTAATTCAACTATTTAATGAACCAAAAGGGCCGATTAAATGATCTTTACCGGATTTAAATTTTGTTAACCAATTCCAGTATAAGGTGATGGTTGGCGCAACGCAACATTAATTTAATTAGCCGCCACCGGTCGATATTCGCCGGGCTAGATTCAGCTATTTTGGTCCGGTTTATCTTGATCCTGCAGATGATTTCGATCTCTAAATCGGGAAATGTTCAGGCCGGTCGGCCCAGTTTTCCTTCGCCGGTGCCGGCGTGATTGCGCGTACGATCCGCTCGACTGACCGCAGCCTGTTCGAATGGACGTCAATTGACAGCCAAAGAGCCGGTAAAGACTAAAGGCGCTGCTCACAAACTTTCCCAATGACGCCTAAATTCTGCCGGTAAACTGGGAACAATTTGATTCGCGAGCGGTTGAAACACCGAGGTGGGCGCTTTCGGTGCTGCACCGCAGCAATACATTCAGCTATTCGTTTCACGAAAAATTAAGGGGTGAGACGAGAACCTAGCTGAAGTGGGAGACGCCATGATGACACTCTCAATAATCAGCTTTTTGGTTGGAGCGGCCCTCGCTCAGCGATTCAAAGTCATGATTTTGATGCCTGCGATCGTAATATTTCTAGGCATTTCATTCACAAGCGGGGTCGCGAACGCTCAGTCGGCATGGTGGATTGCCCTGATGGCCGCTGCAGCTGCGATATGCCTGCAAATCGGCTATTTTGTTGGGATGGGCGTTCGTCAGGTTCTCGCGGCCGCCTTATCCAGAAGGTCTCCCCTAACCTCTCCCACAACGTCGGCACGGCATGCCGCGCGCTAGCGGTATCGGACTTTGAATGTGGTTGTAAGCGAAATCGGCCAACAAAATTTTCGTCTGCCTAGACTAGTCGGGACGACCGGCCTTTTCGCTTGAAATAGGTCTGCTCTGCAGTCCAGCAGTCTTGAAAAAACTCTAGCGCACTTCATGGATATCGGACTGCACCCGGTGTAGCGTCGCGTAGCGGCCGCCCTTGTTGATCAGCTCTTCGTGCGTCCCATCCTCCACCAGCCGACCGCGATCAATGGTGATGATACGATTGCTTCGGCGCACGGTCGACAGGCGGTGGGCGATGACGAAGACGGTGCGTCCCTGGGCGATGCGTTGCATGTTATCCTGAATGATGCGCTCGCTTTCATAATCCAGCGCACTGGTGGCCTCATCGAAAATCAAAATGCGGGGATTGGTCACCAGCGCCCGCGCAATGGCAATGCGTTGACGCTGTCCACCTGAAAGGCTGGCGCCGCGCTCGCCCACGATCGTGTCATAGCCTTCCGGCAGCTCCAATATGAAATCGTGGGCGCCGGCAAGCTTTGCCGCTTCGACGACCCGTTCAATCGGCATCGCCGGATCCGG
>Ga0207011_1054_pt1 | contig 23180 bp, 16 predicted proteins | sample Alteio_BWMinCont_79_FD_153466 | JGI IMG/M metagenome (GOLD analysis project Ga0207011, IMG submission 153466) | Enriched cells from forest soil in Barre Woods Harvard Forest LTER site, Petersham, Massachusetts, United States -... | ecosystem: Environmental > Terrestrial > Soil > Temperate forest >...
GTCGCGTAGAATCGCCGCGTCATGGCTGCCGTCGCCCGCTATTTCGATCTGTTACGGGAGATGAAGAACGGCTAAAATTAGCAATCGTCGCTATCAATTCGTTTCTGGTGATATTGCTGAACTAAAAAGCCGTTGGTGATGCGCTTACGAAAGGCATGGATGCTGTAGTGAATTTCGCAGCGGAAACACATGCGGGTCGCAGTATAGAAGACGCGTCTCGTTCTTCGAAGAAACGTGCTGGAAACATACTGTCTACTTGAGGCCACGAGGAAGGCCCGAGTGGATCGATCACGCGTTTCTGCGTGTACCGAAAATTCTACGAGCGGCATTTACGCACATTGGCAGAGACATCAATGATTACGCTAGGGATGGGAATTAGTCATGGGTTGATACGCTCTTTGAACGATCAAATCGGGATTAATCCTCTCCGTCGAGAAGGAGAATTCGGGTTTCTGAGTGGACGTCGTCCGATGACAAAGTGCCCCGTAGACGCTTGGTCGGACTAGAGACCTGAGATCACGCTTTGAAGAATTACAATATCCTAAGGATGCGAACGAGTTTTCGCCGGACTGACGTGAAGGGCTACTTCCTATCAGTGTCCTCTCGGTCGTCACCCACATAACCGGAGTAATAGCCACCGTAAGACGCGTCCTTTTCGGCGCGATTAAGCACGACACCAAGGAGATTTTTTTTCAGAAATTCTGAGGATGCCTTCTCTGCCAATTCGTGGGCGGTCTCTCCGGCCTTAACAACAAAAAGTACTCCATCGCAGAGATCCGCCAGAATACTCGCATCATGGACAGCCAGGGCCGGTGGTGAATCCAAAATAATCCAATCAAAAACAGGAGTGACGAGGTCAAGCAACTTCTTCATGCGATCGCTAAGGAGCAATTCACTCGGGTTCGAAGTTTCGCTTCCACCCGGGATGAAGCATAGGTTCCCCTCTAGACCATTCTGAATCACGGCATATTTATCTGCTTCTCCTCGAAGGTAGTCGGTGAGACCCGGACCATTGGGAACACCGAACAATTCATGCATCCGTGAGGAGCGGAGGTCCGCATCAATCAGAAGCACGCGACGGTCTGGCTGACGTACGATCGAATGTGCCAGGTTTGCGGCAACAGTCGTTTTTCCTTCAGCTGGGACGCTGCTGGTCACGAGCACGCGCTTCAGGGGACGGGTCGCTGCAATTTGACACAGCCTTGAGCGCAGTGTGCGAAACTGCTCCCTGGCAATCCTCCCATTGTCTCCTTTAAGGAAGACATTCATCCGATGGTCCAATTGCCAGTTCGGATGAGCACAACGTTTTAGAAGGTCATCAAAACTGAGGAAGGACGAACCCTCTGGAGTGGAAGCGTTGTGAGCGGGTGGTGCTGCTACTCGCCTTGTGACATCGGATGGCGACACGAGGCCAGCACCGACATCCTCGAGGTCCAGCACTGTGCGTGTGGCCCCCTCCGATAATCTCTCCTGCGCTGCTTTCTTGAGTGCCTCGTGAATCCGGCTCATTTTTCCCTCGGATACCCTTTTCTAGCAGAACCTTCAGGCCCTCGTACTAATTGGCAAATAGCCATTTTCTCCTAGCGGGGTGTTCTTTCCGATGGATGTCTTTATTTCTAGGTTTGGAATCAGTCCCAGGACCGGAACCTTGAGGCAAAGCTCGACGTCACGTTCCGTGTAGATCGATTTGTCGCTAATTGCAATCAACGCTAAGATTCCCACCCCTAGGGCAAGACCTGTGGCGAGCCCCCCACCCAGGAAATACGGCTTCTTCGGGAACGAAGGCTGATCGGGAAGACTAGGCGGGTCAAGCACACGGAATTGTTCGCCTTCCTGCTGGTGCTGGAGATCCGTAGCCATTGCAGAATTGTCATGTTTCTTGAGCAATTCATTATAAAAGTCGAGTGCGCTCTGGTAGCTACGGGTCATCTCCTTAAGCTGCTGCTCAACCACCGGGCTTGCCTGCACACGTGCCTGCAACACTCCGATCTGATTCTGGACCTGTGCCTGTCGTTTGGTCAGATCCACGATATTTAGTTCGTCTTGACGTAGTCTTGCGCGGAGCTGCTGCATCTGCGGAGGCTCGCTTTTCGACGTTTGGGGAGTCTCGCTACTCGAAGGATTTGGCTTTGGTGCTTCAGCCATCCGCTTTTTCACTTCTTCGATACTGTTCTTGATCTTGATGATGTCCGGGTGCTCGGCAGTGTAGCGTGCCTGCAGCACCGTGAGCTGGTCTTGCAGTGCATTGAGCTGCAGTTCTAGTGTTTCGGGATTCTGGACTGGCTGATGTTGCGAGGTTTCCAAGTTGGCTTGCTGCTGATTGAGCAACGACTCATTGAAGGCCTTATCCTGCTGCGCGCGGCTTAACGCCTGGGTATTCGCTTCAAGCTGCGAGTTCATCCCCATTAGCAAGCTCAAGTTTGTCTGTTCCTCTTCGGGCAATGAACCAAGATATTGTCTCTTGAACTGGGCGAGTCTCGCATCTTGCGCGTCAAGTTTGGCTTTGGCCTCGTCCAGTTGTTGGCTGAGGAAAGAAGTTGTCCGCGCCGCTTGTTGTTCCAGGGCGTGCGCATTCTGTTCCATGAACATGGACGTGATTTCGGTGCAGATCTGTTGCGCAAGTTGCGCATTATTGAAGGTAACAGCGACATAGAAACCGGGCAGGCTTTGGTTCTGGGTCCCCGGCATAGATGCGAGCGGTTTGACCTCAATTGAGGTTCGAAGCCGCTCAACCAAATCTTCGATGTGTACTTTTCCACGAAGTTCCGGGTACAGCCCAAATTTTTCAACGATAGGTTCCAAACGCGTGCGGCTCAGAATCTGCTCTTGCATCGATGCGAGCCGATGATTCAAATCTTCTGTGACGACGGACCTCACAATATCGCTCGGGACCGTGGGCTGTTGAACAAGTATAAGGGTTTGCGATGTATACTTCTTCGGTAAAATCATCGCGAGCAACATCGCGATCGTGCCGCAACACACTACTGTGATCGGAAGAATCCACCAAAAACGGCGAAGAACCCGCTTTGCATCTTCAAGTGTAATCTCACCATTTCGAACCATAACCCGCCCTCGCTAAGAATTCAGCGCCTGCCGACCCTTATCAAATCCCCAGGCCCGATTTGCCATCGCTAAGTACACAGTAGCCCCGGCCACACAAAAATCCCTACACTCCTTTAGGGTGCACGACTCTTGCCAGGAAACGAGCCTCAGATTGACGTTCAAAAGCCACATAAGTCATTGGATTTCAGCATCTTACGGAAAGGTAGCCTGTTCCTCTCAAAGACCAATCTGTTAGACCGAACCACGGAAGGCTAGAGAGTGGAAACATTGTATCCACATTATCCCTAAAATTCTCCCTTCCAAAGGTTAGAGCGTAATCTCTTCTCTTGTCCTGGAAGCGTTCGAAGAGTGATCAATTCCAGAGGTGAGGAAAGCTGCGTAAGTTATTTGTTATCTGTTTATTACGGAAAAGCTGCTCGATCCCAACGCGATTGCTCCTTTGATGACGTTGAGTGGTTCTATCAGCGGCAAAAACGCTGAGTAGAGGCGGAACACGATCGCTATGGGGAGCGACGCCTACGGGATCGCTGCTGGAACTTCGTTGGAGAAGGTGCTCTCGTTGCCGCTAGAATCCACGGCTGTTGTTACGTAGTAGTAGGTTGTGCCGTTCAGGACGGTCGAATCCGTGTAATTGAGCACCGCAACCAGGGACGGATCAATCTTGGTATAGGGACCTCCGCTCACCGTGCTTCGGTAAACGTTGTACCCGGAGACTGTCGAGGTGCTCGCGTTCCACGTCAGCGCTACTGAATGAGCAACTTGAGCTGAGGCAGTGAAGTTGACCCCGCTGACGCTTGCCGCACTGATGTTGACACTCTGATTCGCCGGACTGAAAGTGAACCCACTATTTGCAGGAGTCACCAAATACGTCCCACTCGCCAAACTCGTAAAAGTATAATTCCCCAGGCTGTTGGTAAGCGTCGCGGCATTTGCCGCGCCGGTAAGTGCCACTGTGGCACCGCTCCCCCCGGCCGTCGGGCTGATGGTCCCTGAGATACTAAACGTTTGGCCGGTCTGCGCCGTGGCAGTGAAATTGATTCCTGTTACGTTGGCTCCGCCGACAGTTGCCACCTGGGCGCTCGGATTGAAAGTGTAGCCGGAGCGGCTAGGAGTAACTGCGTAGGTCCCGTTCGCCAGCCCGGCGAAAGTGTAATTGCCCGAGCTGTCGGCGGTCGCCGTGGCAGCTGCCGCTCCACTCAGCGTGACCGTCGCGCCACTTCCGCCTGCCGCGGGGCTAATTGTTCCAGAGACACTAAAAGTTAGAGAAGTCGCCGTGAAACTTAATCCCGTGGTGATACTGGCACCGCTGACGGTTACACTCAGGTTGCTGGGGCTGAAGGTGTAACCCGAACGGCTGGGAGTAATCGTATATGTTCCGTTGGCCAAACCACCAAAAGTGAAATTTCCCGAGCTGTCGGCTGTGGCTGTGGTATTCGCCGCCCCGCTGAGTGTTACCGTCGCGCCATTACCGGCCGTGGCCGGACCAATCGTCCCAGAGATGCTATAGGTTTGCGGGGGCGTCTGAGCAGCCGTGGAGTTCTGGCCACTAACAATACCAGAGCACCCCCACGCGAATACTGCGGGCAGAAGGGCCACTATGCATAACAAGGCTCGCCCTGCTCGAGAAGACAATACCGGTAAGTCAGCAAGCGTGCTTCCGGCACCCCTGTTTTGTTCAATTCTCATCGTCCAGACCCTCAGAACTTTGCTGGACGTAAGCGTACGGCCATAACAAATGTGACGATACTGATTGGAAGTCTAGTTTAAGTACAGGTATTGACCCTGCCCCTCAGGTCCATTAAATCTCGGCTCGACCCGCCGGCGAGGCATCTCGATCAAACACCGAATCTCCCGGCCCCGAATTATCCGGAGCCCGGTAGCATACTCCCCGTTTTTCCTCGTCGCCAGTGGATATTAAGTTTTCCACAGCCTGGTCACCCAGGATGTCCCCTCCCTTAGGCCTCTCAGGCGATTGGGCCCGTAGAATCGCCATTGGCCACTCAAGACGTCTGAATCATCTATCAGTTATCAGTCACTTACGGTATCGGAGCGGTGACTTCATTCGAGAACGCGCTCTCGTTACCGCTGGAATCTACCGCGGTGGTCACGTAGAAGTAGGTCGTGCCGCTCTGTACGGTTGAATCCGTGTAATTGAGCACCGAAACCAGCGCTGGGTTGATCTTCGTGTACGGTCCCCCGCTCACCGTGCTACGGTAAACGTTGTACCCGGATACAGTCGAAGTGCTCGCGCTCCAGGTCAGGGCCACCGAATGCTGTACCGGGGCAACGCCCGTTCCCGAGAGTGTGACCGTTGCAGGCGATCCGGTCGCGTTGCTCACAATCGAGATGTTCCCATTTACAGTCACGGCGGTCGTGGGACTGAACCGGACGCTCAGGGTGAGGTTCTGCGACGGAGTGAGCGTGACAGGTGCGCCGCCACCCGTCATGGAATAGTCCGCGCTCAAATTGATCTGTGAAATTGTCACGCTGGAATTGCCCGTGTTGGTAATCGTGACGCTTTGAGCGGCTGAAGAAGTTCCTGTTGTTACATTTCCGAAACTCAAGCTTGTCGGGTTAATGCCCAGCGTGAGGGTTGCGGCGACTGCCGTGCCGGATAGACCGACAGAAGTGGGCGAAGTGGGCGCGTTGCTCACGATGGAGATATTACCGGGCACTGTGCCTGTTACGGTCGGCAGGAAGGCCACGGTAATTGTGGTCTGTTGCCCCGCGTTTACATTTAGGGGCAGCGTAAATCCACTGACGCTGAAGGCTGAACCAATTTCATTGACTTGAGTGATGTTCAACGTGGCCGTTCCCGTGTTTTTGATGATCAAAGGTTGGGACAAGCTAGTGCCTACCACGCCGTTTGCAAAGCTGATAGAGGTTGGATTAGTTTGAATAGCAGGTGCGGGCGCCGGATTCACCGTGAGTGTCGCTGCCGCGCTGGTCATCGTTCCTACTGTGTTGCTCACTACCACATCGAACGTCGATCCGCTATCTGTAGTCGCCGTCAGCGGCGTGGTGTAGCTCGCTGCCGTGGCCCCCGCGACACTCACTCCATTCTTCTGCCACTGGTAGCTCAACGGCGCGGTACCTGCCGCCACTACCGTGAACGTGGCCGTCTGTCCCGCCGTCACTGTCTGATTCCCAGGCGGCGTCGTGATCGTCGGCGCCACTGGAGCTGGATTCACCGTCAGCGTAGCCGCCGCGCTAGTCACTGTTCCCGCGGTATTGCTCACGACCACATCGAACGTCGATCCGCTATCTGAAGTCGCCGTCACCGGCGTGGTGTAGCTCGTTGCCGTGGCCCCGGCAATGTTCACCCCGTTCTTCTGCCACTGATAACTCAACGGCGCGGTACCTGCCGCCACTACCGTGAACGTGGCCGTCTGTCCCGCTGTCACTGTCTGATTCCCAGGCTGCGTCGTGATCGTCGGCGCTACTGGAGCTGGATTCACCGTCAGCGTGGCCGCCGCGCTGGTCACTGTTCCCGCGGTATTGCTCACGACCACATCGAACGTCGATCCGCTATCTGACGTCGCCGTCACCGGCGTTGTGTAGCTTGTTGCCGTGGCCCCGGCAATGTTCGCTCCATTCTTCTGCCACTGGTAGCTCAACGGCGCCGTGCCCGTAGCCACCACCGCGAACGTGGCTGTCTGTCCTGCCGTCACCGTCTGGTTCGCCGGCTGCGTGGTGATCGTCGGCGCCACTGGAGCTGGATTCACCGTCAGCGTGGCTGCCGCGCTGGTCACTGTTCCCGCAGTATTGCTTACGATCAATCGGAACGTAGAGCCGCTGTCGGTCGTGGTCGTCGCCGGCGTGGTGTAGCTCGTTGCCGTGGCCCCGGTGATATTCACCCCGTTCTTCTGCCACTGGTAGCTCAACGGCGCGGTGCCCGTAGCCACCGCGGCGAACGTCGCCGTCTGTCCCGCCGTCACCGTCTGGTTCGCCGGCTGCGTAGTAATCGAAGGTGCCACCGGCGCGGGGTTCACCGTCAGCGTCGCTGCCGCGCTGGTCACTGTTCCCGCAGTATTGCTCACGACCACATCGAACGTCGACCCGCTATCGGAAGTCGCCGTCAGCGGCGTGGTGTAGCTCACTGCCGTGGCCCCGGCGATGTTGACCCCGTTCTTCTGCCACTGATAACTCAACGGCGCGGTACCTGCCGCCACTACCGTGAATGTGGCCGTCTGTCCCGCCGTCACTGTCTGATTCCCAGGCTGCGTCGTGATCGTCGGCGCCACCGCCGCGGTAGTCACCGTCAGCGTTGCCGCCGTGCTGGTTACTGTTCCGGTAGTATTACTCACGACTACATCGAAACTTGTTCCGCTGTCCGCCGTCGTGGTCGCCGGTGTGGTGTAATTCGCTGCCGTAGCCCCCGCGATGTTCACACCGTTCTTCTGCCACTGATAGCTCAATGGTGCGGTACCTGTAGCCACCACCGTAAACGTCGCCGTCTGCCCCGCCGTCACCGTCTGGTTCCCGGGCTGCGTGGTGATCGTAGGCGCCACTACCGCGGCATTCACCGTCAGCGTCGCTGCCGCGCTGGTCACTGTTCCTGCCGTGTTGCTCACCACCGCAGTGAAGGTCGCTCCGCTGTCCGACGTCGTCGTCGCTGCCGTGGTGTAGCCCGCTGCCGTTGCTCCCGCGATATTCACGCCGCTCTTCTGCCACTGGTAGCTCAGCGGTGCCGTGCCCGTAGCCACCACGTTGAACGTCGCTGTCTGTCCCGCCGTTACCGTCTGGTTCCCGGGCTGCGTAGTAATCGTAGGTGCCACTGGCGCAGGGTTTACCGTCAGTGTCGCCGCACTACTGGTCACTGTCCCTGCGGTGTTACTCGCGATCACTCGGAAGGTAGACCCGCTGTCAGTCACCGACGTTACCGGCGTCGTGTAGCTCGTTGCCGTGGCTCCGGCAATGTTCACCCCGTTTTTCTGCCACTGATAGCCCAGCGGCGCCGTGCCCGTAGCCACCACGTTGAACGTCGCCGTCTGTCCCGCCATCACCGTCTGGTTCCCAGGTTGTGCCGTGATCGTCGGCGCCACCGCCGCGGCATTCACCGTCAGCGTCGCTGCCGCGCTAGTCACTGTCCCTGCCGTGTTCGTGACCACCACGGCGAACGTCGACCCGCTGTCTGAGGTCGCCGTCACCGGCGTCGTGTAGCCCGTTGAAGTCGCTCCCGCTATATTCACGCCGCTTTTCTGCCATTGGTAGTTCAATGGCGCCGTGCCCGTAGCCACCACGTTGAACGTCGCCGTCTGCCCCGCCGTCACCGTCTGGTTCCCGGGCTGCGTGGTGATCGTAGGCGCCACCGGCGCGGCATTCACCGTCAGCGTCGCTGCCGCGCTGGTCACTGTTCCTGCCGTGTTACTCACCACTACATCGAAACTCGCTCCGCTATCCGCCGTCGTCGTCACCGGCGTGGTGTAGCTTGCCGAAGCTGCCCCCGCGACATTCACTCCATTCTTCTGCCACTGGTAGCTCAACGGCGCCGTGCCGGCTGCCACTACCGTGAACGTCGCCGCCTGTCCCGCGGTCACCGTGTGGCTCGTAGGCTGTGCCGTGATCGTCGGCGCCACCATCGCGGCATTCACTGTCAGCGTCGCTGCCGCGCTGGTCACTGTCCCGGCCGTGTTCGTGACCACCACGGCGAACGTCGAGCCGCTGTCTGAGGTCGCCGTCACCGGCGTCGTGTAGCTCGTTGAGGTCGCTCCTGCGACATTCACCCCATTCTTCTGCCACTGGTAGCTCAAGGGCGCCGTGCCTGCCGCCACCACGGTGAACGAGGCCGTCTGTCCCGCCGTCACCGTCTGGCTCACTGGCTGCGTGGTGATCGAAGGCGTCACCGCCGTGGTACTATCCGTGAAATTCACTCCTGTGATACTGAATCCATTTACGGTCATACTCTGACTGCTCGGAGTAAACGTGAAACCTGAGTGGCTCGGAGCAACCGTGAACGTTCCGTTCGGTAATCCTGAAAATGCGTAATTTCCCGAGCTGTCGGCCGTAGTCGTGGCGCTCCCTGCCCCACTCAGTGTCAACGTCGCTCCGTTTCCTCCCGCCACAGGATTAATCGTGCCCGAGAGGCTGAAACCCGCCGTACTGAACTTGTGGCCGCCGCTCTGCCCGTGGTTGCCTTTCGAGTCGCTCGAACTGACTTGGTAATAGTAGGTGGTGCCCGCAGCTAAGCCAGAAACGGTTATTTGGTGGTTCGTGACCATTGTCGAGTCGACCGGCGTGCTAGATCCATACGAAGTCGTCGTTCCATAATCGACTGCTGAATTGGCAGCAACGTCCGTGGTCCAAACGATCTGGGAAGTGGAGGTTGTGTTGGAAGCAACTTGTACGTTCGTGATGTTCAAAGTTGACGGCTGGGTTGGACTGCTGGTGCTGTTGCCGCTAACCAAGCCTGCGCAGCCGCCAAGCGCTATTGGCCCCAACGCCAGAGCTACCGCTAGCAAGACATGCCGCCGCAAACCCCCCTTGCAGAGGGATAGTTCAGCCCGATTCCCCGAACTTGCGTCACCGTCCCTCATCGAGACTCCCCCGAACTTCGTCCCAGAGGAAATGCACGGAGCGAATGGGCACACAAATAGCGTCCACTCTCATTACTTCGTCTGGGTTCTTAGGTCAGCTCGGGGCCTGGGATGGGGTGGGGTCCGCTGAAGCTGAGATAGTTGCTTGCCCGGTTCCTAACGCCACGCGAACGATAGACCGAGAATGGGACGTTAACTACTGGTGTGAAGAACAGTTTTGGTGCAAGGGCCAATACGCCCTAGGCACAATGGGCACACTGCCCGAGGGCCAGGGACTAATTGGCCGGTAGGACGACCGAGGAAAACAAACTCGACAAGGCGGGATCCCTACCGGGAGATAGCTTCTCGCGCGTCACTGGCGCCGTTTCTAAACTGCCTAACCCTTAAGACTCATTGAAAGGGGCTCACGAACAAAAAAAACCCGGCACGTAACGAACGTGCCGGGTCTCAGAGATCTTGCTTGCGCTGTGCCGAATTCCAGCTAGGCGGTAATTAGCTTGCGGCCAGCCAAGCCGACAAGTCCCAACAATCCAATCCCGAGAAGAACCAAACTAGAGGGTTCGGGCGCGCTCACTGTGCTGCCAGGGGTCGTGCCGAACGAGAAGGCAACGTTACTGATATCGGTCGCCGCGGTGACTCCTGCGATATCCAACACAAAATAACCAGTTCCTTGCACGAACGGGTTATGGGAACCGTTGCCGTCTATCGAGGAGTTTGCACTGGAGTATGCCGCAAAGGAGCCCGCCGTACCGCCAATGATGGTCTGGGCTGGAGACGCTAAGGCACCCAACCCGTTCAATTCGTAGTTACCTCCGGAGTTTGCAAGAACCCAGCCAATCAGGTTGGAGGCTGAGCCCGACGTGGAGCTGGCCGTCGTTACCGCCCCATGGATACTACCAATATCATTGACGTTGATAAACGTGCCAGTCGAGGACGCTACGCTGCCCGAACTCGTGGTCGTATCAAGCGTAAAGGACAGATCGCTCAGATTTTGCGCAATGCTCCTAACCTGGGTGGCGGTTAAAAGGTTCGAGAGACTAATTGTGACTGTGCCATTACCAGTCGTAATATAAGCTGATGCATCCACCTGTTGCCCACCGCTCATTGCACCGACGGGCGTGAAGAAGGTAACAGTGTCGGCGTTGGCGCTCGTCCCCAAAGCCGCCAAAGCAGTCAACGCGACCGCAATTCTCATCAAGATTCTCTTCACACTTCCTCCGCGTACACGTCGGGGGGACGCCTTGCCACATAAGAGCTGTGCAATCATCATTCCAAAAGGAAGGGTACAAGCGAGTTTTTGCGTACCGGCTCTGATTGATAATAAAGGGCTTACTGGAACGCTCTAAAGGGGGAGTCATTCCCAAGATCTCTATATGCAAATGTTTACCACAGTTTTGCAGCACTTTGGCTGATCCCGGCAGGAACGACCTCGCTTGCGTAAGTACTAGTATTTACTCGCAACCGCTCACCCATTTACGGGTCCCAGGGGAGGCGAAAAATGGCGGGCGGCGAGAAAGGCCACTCAACTCGACTGGATGTTGCCAATACGTGAGCAAAGTTCCCCCGTGTACCGCGATGGAATAGTGATCGCCCGCGACGCGTTTGTTAGTTTGCATCCAAGAGAAATGCGTGCACGGACGTCGCTAGTCCGCCGACGAATGCGGAGGGACTATTGCGTTCTCTCGCCTTGGTGCCAAATTCCCCGCGCCCTGCTCAAGCAGCCCGGCATCGCGAATCTTATAGATTAGCGCGCGATAACTAATCTTCAGCGCTTCGGCAGTCCTTCGCCGATTCCACTGATTTGCCTGCAGCGCTTCGAGGATAAACCGATTCTCCCTCTCTCGAACAGCTTCTTTGGCGATCTGTTTCAATGGAACGGCTCCCACTCCGTTGGAGCTGCTCCGAGGCGGGTCAAGCCGCTTGGTCTCTGGCTCTTGAACGAACTTCGCTTCCGCCCCAATCAGCACATGCCGAGCCATACCATTCGAAAGCTCGCGAAGATTCCCCGGCCAATCCAGTTTCTGCAAGTATCGCAACATGTCGACGCTTAACGGTTCGGATTGCTTACTGAATTTCTCCTGGAACTGTGCCCGAAAATATTCCGCCAGCACAGGTATGTCTTCGCCTCGCTCGCGCAAATGCGGTAACCGCAAGCGGACGACATTGATGCGGTAATACAAGTCCGCACGGAACCTTCCCAGATCGATTTCTTCTTCCAGATTCTTGCTGGTCGCACAGATCAACCGCGCTTCAACAACTTTCTCCGACTCGCCCCCGATTCGCGAGAAGCGGCCATCTTGCAAAAATTGCAACAGCTTGCACTGCAAATCTAAGCCCAGGTCCGCAATCTCATCCAGGAACAGAGTCCCCTTGTGCGCAAGCTCAACCCTTCCCGGCTTGGATGCATAAGCCCCTGTAAACGCCCCTTTTTCGTAGCCAAACAACTCGCTTTCAAGGAGCGTGCCGGGGATCGCTGCGCAATTAACTTTGACGAATTGGCCAGTGCTTACGGTGGAGTGTTTGTGAATCCATCTGGCCAGGACTTCTTTGCCTGTCCCGCCACTCCCGTTCAGCAAAACGGGGACGTTCGTGCCACAGATTCTCGTTGCCAATCGTCGCACTTGCTGCATTGTAGATGAGCTGCCAAAAATAACCTCATCCGGCGGCAAGATATCGACCGGTTCGGTACCCTTGTGCCTTCTTGTCTTTGCCCCAGGCATGATTGTGCAGAAGTTCCTGTCGAGGGGGAACGTTGCACAGGGTAGGCCATTGCGCCCAGCTCGACTGATTTGTCGCAGTGGCAAACCTGAGAGAATAAGCTGCTTATTTTGAATCATTTGCAGGCGTGAGGGGCGATGCGGTTCTAGTACCGTCAGTAGCGGTGCTGGAGGAAGAGGGCAAGCTATCTAGGAAAAAGCTTGTCCCAAAGGAAGTAAACGAATTTCTCTTTGAGGACCGGCGTCCGAAAGACTCGCGATCGTTTTATCGTTGAATAATTGGGGAGAATGTGGGCCTTCGCAGGGAGGCGACGCCACAACTATGCCCTCCCATTTTCCCCGCGAATGATGTCATACCGCTCGATCACGGCCGCCACACCCATCCGCGAGCTTCCGTCTTCCATGCGCTTCTCTACCCGGACAACTTTACCCAGTGCTCGCACAAAAACATCTGAGCCATGCGTAATCTCTGCCGGAAGCGTTAGGGTCATGTCCAGCTCCGAGCCCGGTTCTAAATCTTGGTCCAATACGAAGTAAACGCCTCGAGTTGAAACGTCGCGGGTCTTGCCTTTTTGGCTGTCAGCGATGCGCTCCGTCGGTACACGAATAATCACGGGCAGCGATAAATCGTAACGTCGTGCAACGCGCCGTTCCGTCATTACCCCCATCCTCCTGGATCCCCCGCAACGGGCTTTTGATCCCCTGCGCCCATTCCTTGCTTCGACTTACTCAGTAACTGCGCAATCCAGCCGAGTTCCCGTGGCTTTAATCTCGGGTGACAATACCGGAATCGCCTCTTTTGCGCTATCGGAAAATTAGCCCAATACCTGCAAACATTATGGTTCCTACTTCATTAGCGCTGGGTGCCGATGTCAAAATATCCGTATGGTGCTATTGGTTCCGAATGGCGCCCACTGGTGCCGTTTCTTCACCTGCAGCCACGGCCGGTACCGACCGGCGCGTTCTCGGCGTGTCTAAGTTAAACTGTCGCATCTTGTAGAGCAGGGCCTTGTAGCTGATGCCCAGCATTTTCGCGGCGTCCTTGCGGCACCAGCGCGTCTTTTCCAGCGCGTCCGCGATGGCCTCCATCTCCGCTTCATCTTTCAACCCGCGGACTAATGCTTTGAGCCCCACTTCGCGCGGCACTGTTGCTTCCTGTCGCGGTGAAGTTCGCTGACGAGCGGCCGACATTTCGATTAATTCGCGCAGGCTCCCCTCGTCGTCCTCCAAAATCACATAGCGCTTCACGAAATTCTCCAGCTCACGCAGGTTACCCGGCCAAGGATAGGTCGCCGCCGCGTCCAGGAGGTGCTTCGAAGGACCTGGTGCCGCCTTCCCGAATTTCTCGCTATATTTTTCCAGGAAGTGGCGGAACAGCAGCGGGATCTCCGACGTCCTTTCGCGCAGCGGAGGAACATTGATGGACAATACATTCAGCCGGTAGTACAGATCTTCGCGGAAGCGCCCCGACTTCATTGCTTCTTGGACCTCGACGTTGGTCGCCGCCAGCACCCGTACATCCGTGTCGATCAAATGCCGCCCGCCAAGCCGCGAATATTGATGGTCTTGAAGGACGTGCAGCAGCTTAGCCTGCAAGTGCGTGCTCATCTCCGCGATCTCGTCGAGGAAGATTGTGCCCTTGTTGGCCATTTCAAATTTGCCCGGTTTGGCGCGCACCGCTCCCGTAAATGCGCCTTGCTCGAACCCAAACAACTCCGATTCCAATAACTCCCCGGGCAGCGCCGCGCAGTTAACCTTGACAAATGGCTGGTTGCGCCGCGACGAGCGCAGGTGAATCATTCGCGCCACCACCTCTTTCCCCACGCCGCTTTCCCCGCAGATAAACACTGGCACATCGACGGGCGCGATCTGCAGGATCTGTTGACGGATGCGAACCATTTGAGGGCTCGCAGCCAAAAAGCTTAAGTCTTCGGTAACCTGGTCGCAGTAATCTCGCAGCGCCTTGTTTTCCTGCGTCAGTTCTTTCTTTCGCCTCGACTTCAGCATCGCCGCGTCCAACTCGGTCTTCTCAAAAGGCTTGGTCAGGTAATCATGCGCGCCGATGCGAATCGCCTCTACCACCGTGCCAACCTCATTCGAACAGCTCAACATGATCACATTCAGGTTCCGGTCCAGCTGCATCAATTCCTTCAGCGTGTCCAGCCCGCTCATCTCCGGCATCAAGACGTCCAAGATCACGAAATCCGGACGCTCTCCAGCAGTAATTTTTCCAAGAGCCTCCTTGCCGGAGCTCACCGTCTCCACATCAAAACCATCCACCTCGAGCAGCGTTTGCAGATACTTTCTTATGCTAGGTTCATCATCGACTACGAGAATCTTCTCTTTCACGGTCATCGAACTCTCCTTCATTCCCAATGCATCTAAATTCTAAATTCCACGCCACTGACCCGTTCAATTCTGATCCATGGGCAACAGGAACGTAAATTTGCTGCCGCCCTTCGGCTCGCTTTCCACCCATATTTTCCCTCGATGCGCCTGGATCAGCCGCTTTGCAATTGCCAGCCCCAAACCCATCCCCGTGGTGTTGCGGTCCACCCGCACAAAATCTTCGAAGATCTCCTGATGATGTTCCGCGGGAATCCCCGGACCGCTGTCCGACACCGAGATCTCCACGCTATTGGGCCGCGGCAAGCGAAACCGCCGCCGCTCCTGGATCGGCGCTACTTCCGCAACGCGCCGCTCCCAGAAATGCGGGCCTGCATAAAAGGCTACCAAGCCCCCCGTCGGGGTATGTTTCAGTGCGTTATCCAGCAAATTCGCCGCTGCTTGTTGTACCTTCTGGTAGTCAAATCGGAAATTTGGTATCGAGGGATCGAAGGAAGCTTCCAGCTTCACGCCCTTGCGCTGAAATGCCTCTGACCATCGCTTCGCTACCTCATCTAGGCAATCTCGCAAATCATTTTCCCGAAGCTGCAAAACGAGTTTTCCGCTTTCTAGCGCCGAGTAATTCAAGAACATCGATACCAGCCGGACCAGCCTTTCGCAGCTTTCCTTCGATTCTTCCAGTATGTCCCTTTGCTTGTCGGACAATTTTCCCAGCGAACCCGCGAGCATCAGATCGTAATAGCCCTTGATTACTGCCAGCGGCGTCTTCAACTCGTGCGCCGCGGAAGCCAGGAACACCGTTTTTTGCCGGTTCACCTCCTGCAACTTCAGGTACGCTGCAAGGAGGTTACGGTAGGTTATTTCTCGCTCTTGCAGAAGTTCCTGCACTGTAATTTGCGTGGCCGCGTCGGGTGCCTGCTGCACGTCTTGCTGGCGTTGGAACTGCGCAACCACCCAGTCCGGCTCTGGCATCCACCGCACGCTGACAAATAATTTCTCGCCCTCGCGCTCCACCTCCAGCCGGACTTCATGGTTTCCGTTTTCAATCTCCCGGGAAATTTCCTTCGCATCAATCTTTAACAGTTCAGTAAACAGGCTGATTCCCGCTTCCGCATTGACTCCGAGGCCCAACAACTTACGCGCGCGCGCGTTCATCAACACAATTCGTCCACTTCGTTCCGCGACCACCAGCGCAGTTTCTACGGTGTCAAGGAGGCCCACAACCAGCCCTCTGGAGAGCCCTGCCGTACCTCGCCAATCGGCCGGCGGCGGATTTGCAATTGTTCCAGTCATTAGCCTATGATCTTGAGTCTACCATGAGCGGCAGGAAAAAATTTTCCCTTCTGCAATGCTGGCCATACTCCCAAACACCTAGTCGCCTGTCAATGGTAAAAGCGTTCCATTTGCACATTTGGGGAAGACGCGTGGCCCGCAAAGTAACCTTTGTGGACCAACGTGTCTCCCGGTCTCGCGCCCCGCTGCTTAAGCTCCTGTATCAATAGCTACTTACAGGCGCTCCCAGGAGCGCATTCCTGGCATCGAATATGCAGAATCGTACTAGTTCCGCGGTACCATCGGGGGGAGTTTGAAAATCGAAATCGAAAACAAAGGCGAGGGTTTAGAACCCGTTCAACGCCGCCAGTCCCCCCGCATTCGCCTGCAACTACCCGTGTTTCTTCGTGGCGTCGATGCCTCCGGCGTTGAGTTCATTGAACTTACCAAGACTCTTAACATTAGCGCGACTGGCGCATGCATCGCCTCAGCGCATTACCTCCGTCCCGATCAGATCGTCAGCATCACCGTCCCGGCTCCTTCGCCACACTCCTCCTCCAGTGTGGTTCCCAACGAAACTCCCCCTATCTCCGCGAGAATCCTCCGGCAGTTTGTCGCGGGCGACATCCGGCTGTTCGGATTGGAATTTTTAAGGCCACTTGAGTAATTTATCTGCCCTTTTGCCCAAGCCGGGATTTCGGGGTGATTTTGTTACGTCCTGATTTTTCTCGGCGTTGAAGCTCCGGGCCCGCCCCTATCTTTATTGTTTACTTTGGGATAGCATCGTTGCTTGATTTTGGGCCTTTGTTGATTCAGGTGCTGTTCCGGAGGTGCCGTTATGGTACGGATGGACCGCCACTTGCTCCCTTGCGGCAGTGAAGTTTCGTTGTCTCCCCATACCCCGCGGGGATAGGCAGAGGTTAGGTAACTACCCAGCTATGCCCAGCCCTGGTGCCCCTGTGCCCCCTCGTCTGCCGGTCGAGGATTCGTATCTCGAGCTCCTCGCCGAGACGCTTGAGAGCCTGGATTTATCCGCGCGCGGACAGTTCTTGCAACGCTACATTCGCGCCATCACTCACCTCGATCTGAGCGAAAGCCAATGCATTCAGCTGTGGGATGAAATGCTTTTGCGTCGCCGCGAACTGAGTGAAAACCTGGGTCGCCAGGTCGCGCTGAAAACCGCCTTGATGGACGTCCTCGCTTCCGCCGGACTCTTCCGCGTCCCGATTGTCATCGAATACGACGATCTGAAGACCTTGCAACTAAATGCGGTGACCGATCCCCTCACTGGCCTCTACAACCGCCGGCTCTTCAGTGAAACCTTCGAAAAAGAACTCAACCGCAGCCGCCGCTACGGGTCGCCTCTGGGACTTGTAGTCCTCGACCTGCATCGCTTCAAGGAAGTGAACGATCAGCATGGCCATCCTCGCGGCGATGAGGTTTTGCGCGCTGCCGCGGCGACACTCAAGAAGGCCCTCCGTACTTCGGATTCTGCCTTCCGCATTGGCGGAGATGAGTTCGCTCTTCTCCTGCCGCAAACAGACGCAGAACAAGCCTTAGCGCTTAGCCGCCGCGTGGAAACGGTTTTTCTCGAAATGCTCCAGCCTTTGCAGTTGAGCGTCGGCGTTAGCATGGACCACGGTGTTGCCACCTTCCCGCAAGACGGTGAGCAGGCGGACCAGTTGATTCGCGTTGCCGATGAACGCCTCTATCGTTTGAAGCACGCCAATCACGGCAGGACTGCAAACGGTGGATTGCGCGCGGGGTCCGACTCGGCTCCGCCGGAGCCAGTTTCGCCTCCGGAGCCTTCCGCGTCGCCTCCTCCTCCGATTTCCATTGAATCCGGGCGCATGCCAGAGCGCCCTGAACCCAAACCCGCACCACCCGACACCGTCGTTTCGGTCGAGGCGCCTATGCCTCCCCAAGCTCCGCCGTCCCGAATTTACACAGTGCAGCGCAAGGCGGAACGCGTCTCCATGGCCGGCACAAATGCCTATGCCACGCTCGGCGACCAAGGCTCGCGGCGCGCTCGCGTCATCGACCTCGGTTTCGGGGGCGTCGCTATTGAACTGGACGCTCAAGAAGATCTCCCGGAAAACATCTTAGCGGTCTTGCACGTCCCCATCCTTCCTCCCGTGCGGGTCAGCCTCAAGCCCGTGTGGTTTCAACGCACCACGCAAGGCAGCTTCCGCATTGGATGCGCCTTCGTCTCATAATCCTTCGCAGGCGCCGAGCTAAAGAGTGGGCTGCTTTCTGCTGGACATGCAAAACGGTTCATAATCCACCATTCGCTTGCTAAAATGTCCTCGCGCCCACTACCTCGATAAGGCAAATCATGCTTGCACCAAAAGCGAGTCATGCGTTCTGGCCAGATGCGCTGGACAAGGCCAGCGACGCCACCTCCACCCTCAAACCCTGGTCCTGGGCCCTCGAACGCCTGGAAAATTCTCATAACTACTGGATCGCCACGTCGCGGCCTGATGGGCGCCCGCACCTCATGCTTGTCTGGGGCATTTGGTGGCAAGACGCCTTCTGGTTCAGCACCGGACGTCGCACGCGCAAGGCGAAAAATCTTGCCGACAACCCTCGCTGCTCCATTGGCACGGAAAAAACGGACGAAGCCGTAATCCTTGAAGGCACCGTGCAGGAAATCAGCGATCGCGCCGTCTGGAAGCAACTGGTCGCAATCTACAACCGCAAATATGGCGGCGACGTCGGGCCGCTGCTCGAATCTTCCGGCGGCTCCGTCTTTCGCGTTAACCCGCAAACCGTTTTCGGCCAGGATGAGCACGCAGAAAATTTCACAGAGGCGGTTACTCGTTGGACGTTCGCGCAGCCTTGACACGGACTTGCGGCAAACGGCTACCCAGCCGTGCGAGACTGCGCTATCGGCGGCAATTTTCCTCAAGGCCGAACCAATTAAATGCTAACCTCTTCCATCGTTGAATCAGGCAAGCATGCTCGCTGACGCTCCGGTCCCCCAGCCCTCCGTGAAAACCAAATCTGCATTCAAGAACCCGCTGCTTTATTCTTCGATGCTCGTGGGTATCGTTCTGCTGTTTGTGGTTTGGACTTTGTTTTCCCGCTGGCAGGATAACCACGCAATGGAACGCCGAGCGCGCGAGGAAAAATCCCGTCAACAGTTGGAAAGCGACCGTGTAGAGCTAGAACGGCTCGGTGGCAAAGAGCTTGCCATCCAAAACTTCTATGCAAGTCCTGGCGCCATACACAGGGGAGAAAGTGTCCAGCTCTGCTATGGCGTAGCCAACGCCAAAACTGTGACACTTGAACCCCAGCCAAATGCGGTTTGGCCTTCCTACGCGCGTTGCGTTAGCGTCTCGCCGGCAAGAACTACCACCTACACGCTGACCATCAGCGACGCCTCCGGGAATACCAAGACGCAATCACTTCAAGTCACAGTCGAGTAGTTCGCCACCTGGCGTCGTTCACCGATGCCCTTAGCGTTCTTCTCCCGCCTGCGCTGCAAACCGTCACATCTCTTGTCGCAGCAATCCACGCGCATCTATAATTAGTCACTTCGCGGGTATAATTATTCGCAGGTATAATTAACTGTTGCCTGGGGCTGCCGTCTCACACCCTCGCGCCCTGTTTGGATAGGTCTCAATTCGCCATGTCTGACCCATTGAAGAAGATTAAACAAAAAATCCAGGACGAGCTTACCGCCCTCGAGCACGAACTCAGCGTCGACCTTCCCAAGGAAATTGCCGTCGCTCGCGCCCACGGTGATCTCTCGGAAAACGCCGAGTACAAGTTCGCCAAGGAGCGCCAGGGTTTTGTGAACGCGCGCATCGGCCAGCTCAAGAAGCGCATGGGCGACCTGGGTATGCTCAACCTGACCAACATCCCAAAGGATCGCGCCGGCTACGGCTCGCGCATCGTCGTCCTGGACACTCGGCGCGATGTCAAAATTGAATACAAACTGGTCAGCACCGAGGAGGCCGACGCCGAAAAGGGATTTATCTCGACCACCTCCCCCATCGGCCGTGCCCTGCTCAATCGCAAAGTGGGCGACGAGGTCCAGGTCACCACGCCCGCCGGCCCAAAAGAGTTTGAAGTCATGCGCCTCGTTACCATTCACGAAGAAGAGTAACGTTTCGGATCATTTTAGCGTCCTAACAAAAGCACTCGGTTCTTGCGAGGAAACATGCATTGGGGTCAAGGTTCGGCGCTCGGAATTCTCACGATTGTGGGCTATTTGCTCTTCGTGTGGGGCGCCGCCCTGCTCTGGCGCGGCCGCGATGAAGTTTACGTTTGGATCCATGACGAGGCGTGCTTCGTGCGCCGCAGCTTTTCGCGCTATACCGTTATCGGTCCGTTTTACGGCCCGCGCCCGGATTCGCGACTCAAAGCCGTCCCGGCCAACTTTGTCGGTTCGTTTCGCCGCATTCCCCGCAACCCCATTACCGGCGGTATGATTCTCGCCTTCCTGGGACCCCTGCTGGTTCTCCTTGACTTCTTCATTTAACAGGGGTCTCCACCAGCTCACCGCGCCGGGTCCGCTGGACAACTGACATCTCGCTTTGCCACTCTCTTTCACTATGACACCTTCGCTCATCGTTCACGGCGGTGCCTGGGACATTCCTGATGAGTCCGTTGATGCCTGCAAGGCAGGCTGCCACCGTGCTCTCGCTGCAGGCTGGTCCGTTCTCAGCAGCGGCGGATCGGGCCTCGACGCCGTCGAAGCCGCCGTCGTCGTTCTGGAAGACGACCCAGTCTTCGATGCCGGTTTCGGTTCCCATCTCACGCTTGACGGCTTTGTCGAATGCGACGCCATCGTGATGGAAGGCGCCACCCTGCGCGCGGGCTCGGTCGCTGCACTCCGCCACATCCGCAATCCCATCCGCCTCGCCCGCCAGGTCCTCGAAAATTGCCCGCACATGATGCTCGTCGGCGAAGGCGCCGAGCGTTTTGCAATGCAGCAAGGGCTAACCCTGTGCCCTCCCGAAGACCTCATCTCCGAAGCCGAGCGCGACGCCTGGCTCAAGTGCCGCAACAGCAAGCACGCCGCCGCACATCATCGCGGACACGAGCAGGGAACCGTCGGCGCCGTCGCCCTGGATCGCGACGGCCACTTGTTCGCCGCCACAAGTACGGGTGGCACTTGCTGCAAACTTCCCGGTCGTTTGGGAGATTCACCGCTGATTGGCTGTGGTTGTTACGCCGACGCGGAGTCCGGCGGCGTTTCCTGCACTGGCTATGGCGAAGCGATCATGAAAATAGTAATGGCAAAAACCGCGGCTGACTTCCTTCGCCCTCCGGCCGGTTCCGGCCCAGACCTCGCGCCATCAATAATGCCGAAGCCGTCGACGCCCGACGCCGCGGCCCGCGAGGCCGTAAGCATCCTCGCCAAACGCACCCGCGCCACCGGCGGCCTGATCCTTCTAGATCGCGAAGGTAACCCCGGCTTCGCCTTCAACACGCCGCGCATGGCCTACGCCTATGTATCCGAGGGAAATTTTGTTGTCGGTGTTTAGAGTGATTCCGTCGCCTACTGGTTCGACGTCACCGCCGCGCTCGCATTTCCATTTCCGATCGCGTCGCCGTTCACCACCAGCTCCACGCGCCGGTTCCGCTGCCGCCCTTCCGCTGTATCGTTCCCCGCCACGGGCTGCGTCTTCCCGAACCCGCGCGCGCTGATCGCCGATCCTGGCACGCCCTGCTGGGCAAGAAAATCCCGCACCGAATCCGCGCGCCGCTCGGACAACTGCTGGTTAAATTCATCGCTTCCCACGCTGTCCGTGTGCCCTTCAATCTGCAAGTTCAGGCCCGGATGCGCCAGCACGATGCCCGAAATCTTCGCCAGCTTCTCGCGCGCTCCCGGCTTCAGCGTGTAGCTTCCGGTGTCGAATAGCACGTCGGACATGTTCACGATCAGCCCGCGCGCCGAATCCCGCGTCTGCAAAATCGAATTGAGCTGCGAAAGCAACTGTGCACGAAGCTGCGCTTTCTCCGCCTCCGCCTGCGCGGCAGCCTGCTTCGCTTTTTCCGCCTCGGCCTCCGCAGCGCGTTGCTGCGACACCGCGGCCGCCCTGTCCCGTGCCGCCTGCTCTGCCGCCGCCTGCGCCACCTGCTGCTGCTGCAACGCCGCCGCTCGAGCTTGCTCGGCTTCCTGCCTCTGGCGAACTGCGTCTTGCGACGCTTGCTCCGCCTCCTGCTTCATGCGTACTGCTTCCGCCTTGGCCGCCTCTGCCGCCGCGCGCGCCTGATCCGCTTCCTGCCGGCGTCTCATCTCCGCGTCCGCATCCGCCCGAGCCTTCGCTTCGCGTTCCAGCGCAGCTCTCTTCTCCGCCGCAACCGCGGCGTTCGCATCTTCCTCGGCCTTCTGTTTCACCGCCATCACGCGTGCTTCTTCCGCGGTCTCCACTACCTCGCGCGCTGCCGCGTCCACGGATTTCTTATCGCGCCCGGAGTGATAGACATCCTCGGCGCCCCTCAGTTGTTGGTCCGCCTTGCTCATGATCGACGGGGCGTACTTGTCCGCCAGCGCGACACGCGCGATTCGCACCGCATTGCGCGCCTCAAACAGCTCCAGCGGCGTCTTGCGGTCGATTCCGAAAATCGCACCCTCAATCTTCGTGTTCGACGACGAATAGACCCCGCGTCCCAGCAACTCGTATCTTGCATCGATATTCTCGACCTTCGACAACGTGTCCGCAGGGATCACGTTCTCCAGCACCACCACGTTCCCTGGTTGCGTCACCGCAAAATAGGGCTCAGCGGTCACAATCATCCCGAACGTCTGCATGTCGCTGATCGCCTTCACGTGCCCGCTGCCGTGATTCAGCGCCACTTCTCCCAAATTCACCGCGCGCCCCTGCGGCGACACCGCCCACAGCACGTACGTCAGGTATTCCAGTCCAAACTTCGTTGCCTCTTCCAAGTTCTCGAATCGCGCATCAATTTCAATCCGGTTGCTCTTGCTTTCCACCTTCGCTTCGCCCGACGCCCCTTGCAGCAGTTCTGTCCCCTGAAAATCCAGCTTGGTCGACCCGCCCGCCCGCCGGAAGTTCACTGCCTTGGTCGTGCGCGACACGCGCGACGCCGCAGGCGTCGAACCAGTGGTTTGCGCAAACGCCGGCGCCACCGCCGACCCTAAAATCGCTGCTGTGTGGAACCGGCTCCGGGGCTTTCGTGGTATTTGGGGGACCCTGTGCGACCTACTGCATCCGGCTGCGCGCCTCCTCCCAAAAAGGGATACCGCACAACCGGTTAAATGCTTGCGTAG
>Ga0207011_1055_pt1 | contig 23146 bp, 13 predicted proteins | sample Alteio_BWMinCont_79_FD_153466 | JGI IMG/M metagenome (GOLD analysis project Ga0207011, IMG submission 153466) | Enriched cells from forest soil in Barre Woods Harvard Forest LTER site, Petersham, Massachusetts, United States -... | ecosystem: Environmental > Terrestrial > Soil > Temperate forest >...
CTCTGGCTTTTGGGCTGATAGGCATCAGCAAAGAGTTTTGCAGTTACCTCGTAAGCACCGGCCGTATCGTGTGCACTGACCGCATCGCGTGTGTCACGTGCATGCTGCGCCTGGTCTGTCATATCAGTTGAGCCTCGTTGTAACAAGCGGGGGAAACATTGGGCTCATTGTCATAGCCGCGACGTTACATTGACGTGACGTGGAATTAGCGCCGCCCATACAAAGATATGGCGAATCTTGAACGATACTTCGGTTGCGTATTTAACTGGTCGTGGAGCCTCTGCGAGCCGGAGTGAAAACAGTCGGATCAGGGCGGTTGCCAAGCTGGGCCGTGGATGGCGAAGGTTATGTCATGCTATACGTGAACGGTCGGAGTCGGAAAACAGTGCCCAAAATGTTAATCGTCGAGGACGACGTTGATTTTGCAAAAGAGCTTCGAAGCGTTTTGGAGGACCAAGGGTGGAAGGTCGAATTGGCCGCCACGGGACCGGACGCAACGCAGCTGTTGAGCAATTTTCGCTTCGATTTCATTTTGCTGGATTGGACTTTACCTGAGGTTTCTGGCGCCGAACTATGCCGGAGATACAGAGCGGCGGGAGGAGAGTCGCCGATAATTTTCGTCACTGGCAGGCACTCTATCAATGACAAAGAGTTTGCTCTTGATGCCGGCGGAGATGACTACATTACTAAGCCTTTCGATGTGCGCGAGCTTCTGGCTCGCATTCGAGCGGTGCATCGAAGACCGGCCAGGCTGGCTCAGGAAGAGCTGTCGGCGCACGGCGTAACCTTAGATCCTCATCTGCGCACCGTTAATCGAATCAGCGAAAGCGTGCAATTGTCCGCCCTCGAAAGTTCGATAGTGGAGTTTCTCCTGCGCAACAAGAATCGTTTCTTTTCGGCAAGCGACATTTTTGAGGCGGTCTGGGAGTCGGACGCTGAGTCTTCCGACGAGACGGTGCGCGTGCGCATGCGCATCATCAGACAAAAATTGGCAAAGATTGATTGCGAAAATCTGATCGAAACAGTGCGTGGCAGCGGCTATATAATCAGAGATGTTTGAAGAGAATAGATTTCGGCTGAGAATAATCCATAAGGGTCTGGCCGTGATCCTTTTCCCTGTTTGTCTGCAATTGCTTTGCATGCTGTGGCTTCATGGCCTCGTGGAGAAGACTGAAAAATTGGCTGCCACTGAAGCGGCAGCATCAGAAGTGGCCAACCATCTGACCGATATGGTGTCAGAATTAGTTGTCTACACCCGCAATATCTCGATAAAGTTTGACCGGGGAGAGAGCCGTTATGTCGAGCTGGCTAAAAACAAGGAGCACATTCTTCACACCACAGGTGAGCTCCATCGCATCCTTGTAAGCGACAAAGACCTCGTCATTACGGAAGAACTGCGCAATAGAATGCTCGCCCAACTTAAGGCGACGGTGAATTCACTCGACAAACTTAGCATAGGCATTGAGCGAATTGAGAAAGTCCAGGTAGGCAACACCGGTATGGTGGAAAAAACTGCAGGCGATGGCAGTGCTTGGTCCGATAGGCGATCGAGTGGCGGTCGACCTGAAGGGCTTAATGGATGTGCGCGACGATTTGATCGAGTCGCTAAAGGTAACGCGACGTGCCGAAACAACTGCGCGCTCTGAGACGAAGTTGCAAATTTTGATTGCAATCGCCATCGAAGTGGCGACTACAATTATTGTATCGACCCTGTTTCTGAAAAACATTGCTGACCGTCTCAATGTCCTGGTCGCCAATGCTAAGCTGATACCCACAGATCAGCCACTTACCCGAAGAGTCACAGGCAGCGATGAATTGGCCTATCTCGATCAGGTGCTGCACCGCTCATCGGTGACCCTGCGCCGAGCAGCCGAGCACAAACGCTCGTTGATGGAGATGGTGGCACATGACCTGAGAAGCCCGTTGATGTCTGCTTCTCTTCTGGTCGAGAGTTTGATCACTCAGTCAAAAACAATGTACAAAGAGCTTACTCCCAGGCTTCAGGATTTGCGACAAACTTGCTCGCTTGTGATCGCCTTTGTCGAAGACCTGCTTACCGTGGAAAAACTGGAAGCGGGCAAGCTCGAGCTTGACTGGGACAGCTTCGAACTTTCCGATCTGCTCCGTGATTCCCTGCAGCAGATCATGCCTCTTGCTGAAAAGAAGAACATCACTTTTACATCGTCCGTTGAGCCGGTGAGCGTTTTGGCTGACAGGCGCAGAATAAACCAGGTGCTCAACAATCTGCTCTCCAATGCCATCAAACACTCACCGACCGGCTCGGAGGTTGTGGTCAGCTCGGAGTTGCAAGAGAAAGTGGTTAAAGTGTTGATTGCCGATCATGGCCCCGGTATCCCCAAAAAACAGCAGTCCAAGCTCTTTGAAAAGTTCTATCAGGCCGATTCTGGCAGCAGCAATGAAGGCTTTGGCTTGGGCCTGGCCATCTGCAATCTAATAATTTCCGAGCATCGTGGATCCATAGGCGTGGACAGCCAGGTTGAGAAGGGCAGCACATTCTGGTTTACACTGCCTTTAGATAAGGACTGAACATTATTGCTCTCCTTACGACTCAACCTGGGCCTTTGAGAAAAATCGAAGGCAGGCCCGGATCTACATAAATAGGAACAGGACTCCTAATTGCTTGGCAAATCCCGCAAAGCCGGAAAGGCATGCCAGGCTTGGCGTTGGAAGCTGTTTCCTGTCGATTTGTTTGCCGTTGCAGCCATTTCACTTCGTTTGCACGCCTCCGGCGGTATTGTGTGCCCATCGAGGCGGGACCCTCACCTTCTTCCCCGTCGCCTCATTTACCAGGAGCGTCATCCCCATGGAACAACATGTAGTAACCGAAATCAATCCCACCAATGGCAATGTCGAGGCCGCGGTAGCGTTCGGCCCAATGCAACAGGAGGGATATTCGATCGCGGTGCCCGCCAGCCCTCAACCAAGCAACTACGGAGGCGACAACTTCGGTGGCTCCTCCCAGTCGTCCAGCGGTCCCGATGTACTGCTGATGACAAACCCGTTTGGAAACAATAGCTAGCTTTGTCGCAGGGCCCCAGCGGCACTGCAAACTTTCTTGAAAGACGAACAGTGGGACTTAGTCCGTAGGCTGAGTAGTTGTTATTCCGTCTGGGCCGACACTGACAAACCCGCCCCCGGCGGTAGGGATGCTTGTTGTTATACCATCCGGCCCGACACTGACATAACCACCACCGGCTGTAGGCGTGCTTGTTGTTATACCATCTGGACCGTCGCTGACATAACCACCGCCGGCAGTAGGCGTGCTCGTTGTTATACCATTTGGACCGTCACTGACATAACCACCACCGGCAGTAGGTATGGTTGTTGTTATACCGTTCGGACCGACACTATCGTACCCGGAGGGGCTGGATGTGTCTGCAGAGGGACTGGTATTAGAGGTGTCAGGATTAGTACTGTCGTCGCTGTCATCGCTGGCATCGGTGGACGTGTCTGCCGGCGGAGGGGCAGAAGACTTATCAGAAGGGGTATTAGCGGTGCGTCCAGCGCCGGAATGATCCGACGCTTTTGCCGGCGCAGGGGAGGAGGCATTGTCCGAGGAAGCGGTTTTGCCTTTTTCGTGAGCGATAGCGCTGAGATCAGCTTTGGTACGATCGGTTAACTCGAAAGCGCCCCAGGTCTTGGAGTCCATGGCTTTGTTGGATGCTTGATCTGCTGGTAAATTGGCCATTAACTTAGAATATTCGTCTCGCAGGTTACTGGCTGCCTGGCTGGCTAACTGGCTATCAGGGCCGTGCATTTGTGCGTCCAGGCCGTTTAGCTTTTGTCCTTCGACTTTAGGATCAAGTGGCGCAGCGACTGGGGTGTCTGTTGCTGTTGGCATATTTGTCGGCCTCAAAGTGGTTGGAGTTTCGTCAGCGTTATCCTACCTTCAGGTTGCCCAGATGTTGTTTCGCAGTTGTTAAGGCCCAAATGCCTTCGGTCACGGGCTCAATCCGGGCCGCGAGCTGCTCTCAGCAATAACTGAAACGATCGTTTGCAGTTGACGAGGGCACAGTTCGTTTGTTCGTTGTGAACAGAGCCGCTTCGTCTTAAGGTGTTAAACTAGCCGTTTGTCAGTGGGTTGGACATAGTACTCGTTTATGGAGGTTTCCATGGGTAACGTTCCTGTCGTGCTTTTACTTGGTGTTACTGGTCAACTTGGTAAGTTGATTGCTCAGAAAATGAGGAACGACAAGTCAATTACTCTGCGGGTCTGCGCCAGAGATGACAACAAATTGTCCAAATTGCGTTCCGAGTTTGAGCAAGCGGTAAAGCTAGATCTTGATGATCCAAGCACATTCGAATCCGCGCTTAAGGGGGTCGATCGCGTATTTTTATTGACCGGCTACACATTTGCAATGGTCACCCAGAGCAAAACTTTTGTTGATGCCGCGCGCAAAGCCAAAGTAAAACACTTTGTGCAGCTGGGTGTGTTTACTCCGGAGTTTGATTGTACAGATCCGCACTTCGCGTGGCACCAAATGATCCAGGTCTATATTAAGCACTCCGAAATTCCCTGGACTTTCTTGCATCCCAACGTTTTCATGCAGAACCTGACCGGCTCATTTGGGCTTGTAAAAAACGGCAAAGTGCGCTGGTGGTGCGGCGATAAGCCTTGTGGTTGGGTGGCGCTCGAAGATGTTGCCGATGCCGCGGCAAAAATATTGACCGAGGGCGAAAAGATCCACGCGTCTAAAGAATATTGGTTCTCTTCGGAAGTTCATACGCTCACCGAAGTTGCCCGCGTTTTGAGCGATGTTGCCGGGCACACGATACAGGCGGACCCGCGCAAACCAGAGCAAGTCTTCGACGACATGGGAATGGATGAACGATATGCCGATCCGTACTTCATCGGTGTCAAAGAATTTTGCCAGCAAGTGGTTGACGGCCGCATGTCTTACATCGGTACTGTTCGAGACGATATGAAGCTTCTCTTTAACCGTCCAGGGCTCTCGCTACGCGATTGGGCCAAATTGCACAAAGAAGAATTGATCGAAGGAGCAGTAAGCAACCGCGCCGCCGTCAGGTAGCGGGTGACCAAGTTGCCGGCAAGCAGCAGGAAAAAAAGGGCCCGCGCCCAGGGCAAAGTTGCTGGGGGTGTAGTTTGTTAATGCACCAACTACTGAGGCGATAGCAGCCAGATCCTCATATGTGGCTTGAGGCGCTCGACTACCTTGCTGCTCAGGCCAAGGCGTTCCGGCGAGACGAGGTTAGTAACCTCATCTGTCTGGTAGGAGCACGTGCCGGTAAAGCCATGCTCACCGACAAAGTCGCTAATTGATTGTTCAGAATCAAAGGCCGCTACGTGAACTTCTCGTTCAGTTGCACCGATTATCGCCTTTCTAAGTCGTTTTCGATGCTCCGATACTTCATCGCTCAATTGCCTGGTTGTAAAATCAGGTGTAATCCAGGCACCTCCGGCGAATTGGCCGAGCAGGTAACGCACGTTGCGAGCCAGAGTCGACCGCTCTTCCGCCGTCAAGTACAGAAGCAAGCCCTCATTGACTACGGCTAGCGGTTGATCGCGCTTGAGATGAGCCGTCGCTGACACTAAATCAGATCTTTCCAGGGCATTGGCTGTGACGGTCTGGTAATTGCCAAAATCGATCAGGTCATATTTGGCCCTGAGAGCCTCAATCAACTTACACTTCTCCTCATTAACACCTGAGAGATCTGACTCAACGTAAGAAATGTCTTTATCCTGAGACATAGCCAGTCCTCGCAGGGAATAGCCACTGGCCAGTTCCAATACTTGCTTGATTCCCGTTTTCAAAATAACTTGGACAATGCTCTTGTATCGAGACTCAAGCAGTGGTGCATAGACATTAACTTGATCGACCGTTTCATTCAGCTTGATCTGCTTATCGTCTTCCTTCTCCATCAGGCTTGCAATTTCATGCAATGCCTCTTCTGCCCTGACAAAGCCGGCTACGTCTTGGGCAAAGGGTATGTCTGAAAATTGTCGAAAATAAGCAACCAATTTTGCTGTGATACTGATCTTGCTGTAATCGATCGATTGCATGCTGTTGATTTTTCTGGCGGGGTAGCTTAATCCAGCCTGACTTCGGCCCTGGGGTATTTATTATAACGTATCTTCCATTTCAGTGGCAGTGGCCACCCCAATGCGACATCGAGCGCTCCTGAAAGCTGAAGCACACAATTACCGCCTGGCACCGTATATAGTGCAGGTGGGTTTCTATTTGGACCGCTTGCCGTCTGTCGTGAGGGCTGCCTTTGGTCGCCGCCTCTTCACATAAGCCTCTTGATTGAGTGCCACTCCCATGCTAGTCTGGCGCTTGGTCGAAGTGTATCGGCTGGCGAACAAGACGAGTGGCGGTAACAACATTAGGATAGGATAGAACCACTTCAATGCAATCTGATGACCCAAAGCCTACCGGCGCTAGCGGTGACAACCGTGGGAAGAAGCCGGGGACATCCGAGCCTCAAGGCAACCAATCACCTGATTCTGACACTCCGGGCGCACCAGTCTCGCCCACGGACGCGGTCGAATTGGATTCGAATGGGAAAACCAAAAAACAGCCATCCGCCGGGCGCGGGAAAATGGAAAAGCAGGTCTCAGATACTGTTCAAAATGATGCCGCGGCAGCTCCAGAGCAAACTGTTGTTAATGCTGCCAAGCTTCAAAAGAAAGCGAAGGAAGCCCCAAAAGTAAAAACGGAGTCGGCAGCTGCCGCGCCAGTCTTCGGCACGCCGCTTGTGACTCTGGCTCTGGTGATCGTCAATATACTGGTCTTCCTGATGATGTATAAGCACGCCCCCGGTGCATTATGGCATCCATCGAGCGAACTCCTTATCAACGCCGGTGCCGACTATGGTCCGCTTTTTGCCGGCGGACAATGGTGGCGATCCTGCACGTCCGGATTCGTTCACATAGGCGTTATTCACCTGGGCATGAACATGCTGGCGCTGTGGAGCATTGGTGGCGGCCTCGAGCCGCGAATAGGTGTGCTCAAGTTTGCCATTATTTATGCCGTCTCTCTCTTTGCCGCTTCCTTTATGAGCCTCTTCTGCCGCCCATTTGTCGAGAGCGCCGGTGCATCAGGGGCAATCTTCGGACTGCTTGGATGCCAGATCGTAACTCTTTTGAGCCTTTGGAATCAGATTCCGAAACTCCGCCTTTTCAATTATCTGGCCGGGGATCTAATGGTGATCGGTCTTTACATAGCAATCGGATTCTTCGTTCCATTTCTTGATGGATACGGACATTTAGGCGGCTTCCTGGGAGGCCTGGTATGCAGCATCGTCTTAATGCCATTAGGATTGCGCACCAAGCTTCCCAATATAATCAACATAGTGGGGATCGTTGCACTTCTTTTCGGGTTAAAGCAAGCAGGCGCGATGGTGGAGCAAAGAACCAAACAAGCGACCGAGGCAATGACGCCTTACCAGACTGCTCATATAAATGCTGTGCTCAAGAAAAACGAGCTGCCGTTCTGGCTGCCGTCACGCGTGGGATCACCGGTCGAGCTTCTCGGCGCCGCCACCATGCAGGCACCTGATTACGAGACAGCAATCAAAATTGCAAACAGCGAAATCGATCTCGACAAGACTAATGGTTACGCTTATTATTCGCGCGCGCTGGTGCAGCACAAATATAATCATGATCGAGAAGCGATGGAAGATGTGCAGAAGGCCCTGGAATTGATTCCGGGCCAGTATAGTTTTGAAATCCTCAAAGCCACCATCGAGCTCAAGCAGAAGCATGTCGGCGAGGCCTCGGCCGATGCTATGGCCTCTCTGAAGATGAAGTCGAAGGAGCACGGTCAGGCATATGACCTTGCAGGCTGCGCCAAGCTAATAGAAGGCGATAGAAAGGAAGCGACATCCTACTTCAGCAAGGCCATAGGAGAAAATTCCGAGCTGGGAAGCGCATATTTCCATCGCGCCATCGTGCGCGAACTCGGTGGTGAGCATTTGAAAGCGCAACAAGATTTTATCCGCGCTCAAGACAACAGTTATGTCCCGGATCGATGGGACCTTGATTATATGAAGAAGATGCATCTGATCATGCGGCAAGAAGGGCAGTCGAAGTAGGCAGGAGAATAATCGGTGACTAAACAAATCCGGGACCCGCTGATTCTTGCCCCATCCAACTTCAAAGAAACACACAGTGACTTTGCCAAGATATCTAATGTGTACACAATTGTGTGGGCCTGGGTGTGGGGGGTACTACTGACTTTGACTATCGGAAGTCTGAGTTATTTGGCCGGGTTGACGGCTCTGGGAGTCATTGTTGGATTTGTTTTTATAGGTTTTGCCATTGCCATCACATATAGTGCCGCGGAAAACAAAGAGGTGTACCGCTATTATACGTATGTTTACCGCACAACCAAGCCCGTTAAGGCCGACCTGCAGGTGAACAAAGTTTATGTTGGGGATTACACCTATTGGACGGCTGACGTATATTTGCAGGGAAAAGACGTTAGTAGAAACGCAATCATTGTCACCGGTGGATGTGACCAGGCTGCTCTGGTCGAAAAATGTGCGGACGTCGATTTGTACCTTTTACCCGAGAGTGGGCAACCGCTTGTGGCTGATTTAGGCGACCGTCGTATTTGGATGGAGCCCTCCACCGTTGGCGCCAAACCGATCTAATCGCCAAACCTTCTTAGTTGCCCTTGCGACCGACTGTGTTGGCTTTCTCTATCAAGACCAAAAAGAAAATCCGGCTTTCGCCGGAAGTTAGATGGTGGGCGAGAGAGGACTTGAACCTCCACGATTTGCACCACTAGATCCTAAGTCTAGCGCGTCTACCAATTCCGCCACTCGCCCTGGGAGCTGTTGGACGCACCTTACTGCGCTGCCAGTCACGCCAGAATATCACAATGCCGCCTGACTTTTTGACGACCCTGAGCAAAAGTAACAGAGGGGGAGAACTTCGACTCAAGTCATGTCTTGAGTCGGGCAATATTGTCCCGAAGGCCAGGCAGTTACATGACTGTTGCGGTTCAGTTGCAGTCAAGAAGAATGCCTCAATCGAGATGGCCATTCTTTTCACTGGCCAACCGTGCCGCCGATGCGCTGAATCGCCAGTATTCAAGGGCATTGACAGCAATATGAAAAATGACTTATAAAGGGTTGGTCCAACCTTGCCCCGTCGGGTTCAAGGGCTGGTTGTCAATTGTTACTATTTGAGTCGTGGCTTATCGTTGCCGGCAGCCTATTAAAAAGTGCCTGGCCCTTTATTTGGGCCTCTTTTCGCCTGCGAGCGCAATGGCCAACGCTATTGGTCATAACAATGTTGCCTGGTCCAGCGGCCCATTGCCTGTTTCTTCGCATTTTGCTGGCCTTCATGGGCCGTCAATATCAGGCTCTTCTGGACACAATCCTTACCCAACGGGCTCTGGTAAGCCAGGCTTTGCTGCGTACACACTGTCTCTAAAGTCTCTGCCGCAGCTTGGTGGTGCCAGCTCGTCTCAATTTGACTTGGGATCCTCTCACGCCAATATTTTGCTAGGGGCAGACATCCTGTCTCGGGGGCAAAGTGTAACAATCAATCTCGGCGGGACGGCAAAGTCGTTTTCGCAAGGCAGTTTGGTTACGGCCGGCGAATACGTCGCCATTTGCCAGGTGCTGGGCGTGGGCCATGTTCAGGACTTCGGCCACACTAAGCAAACCTTGCTCTTAAGTGCTTCTGGCACTGCTGATGGTGGCGAGCTTAGCCTCAGTAGTCAGCTCATGCCGCACATCTCCGAGCTGGTCGTGCCGCAGGGGGTTACTGCTATCGACTATATTTCCAGTGCCAAAAATATTGCCTTTAGCGGAGATCTCTTAAACTACGGCTCGATTTATGCGGTAGCCACAGGCGGTCATAATTCGTCAGGTACGATCTCAGCCAATGATATTATCAATGAACCTGGCTCTATCATATCGTCAATGATTCCCTCGGGACTGGCTGCTCTTGCCGGTGTTGCACCAGCCACTTCCCATGTTGATCTAAATCTCAGCGTCGTGAACGCGCTGATAAATGCCGGCACTATTTCAAGCTCGGGCAATCTTTCAGTCGGTTCGCGGGGCTCGGTCCAAACGCTGACAATTACTAATACCGCTGGCACAATGTCTGCGGCCGGCGGTCAGATTTCGGTCCATTCTTCAGGCAACATCAATCTTACCGGAGGAGATTTTGCGGCCGGTTCGGTTTTATTTCAGGCGCCCAGCGGTGCGGTTCATGTACTGGCAAATGCCATTGCAGGAGAAGTCTCAGTCAAGGCCGACAGTTCAAATGTTCAGGTCGCTACAGGAGATTTGTCCTTGCAGTCGGTGGCCGTAAAGAACGATCCGATTTTTGTAAATGCAACAGGCAACGTCAATCTTCCCGCTACCATTGCAAACGAAGGGGGACCGGTCACCGTAATAGCGGCAAAGAGCATTCTCGGAGCAGCCGGTACCGGCACCACAATCGATACCAGCGGCACAAGCGGAGACAATGGCGGTGCAGTGACCCTGCTGGCAGGAACCGCTTCTGTCTCATCGGGGGGTGGCATAACCGCCTTAGGGCCGAGCGGCATGTCGGGCGACATTAGCGGCATAACCAGCATTACCGCTACCGCTAAAGGCAGTGGCGCTGGCGGTGCTGTGACTATGGCCGCTTATGGTGGTGGCATTAACATCGGCCCGATTGATACCAGTACAAAAAATGGCTATGCCGGGACTGTAATGTTGTATGCACCGGGCAACATTCAAGTGGGCGATATCACTACCCATGGCAATCATCTGGCCTCCACCTACATTGATATCGAGAGCGCCAACCCCAGTCTTGGGAGCGGTATAAAATACGACGCTAGCGGCAACTTGCTCCAGGGTACAGTCAACGTCGGCGCCAGTGGCGGCGGTTCAATCGTCACGGGCAATCTCGACGCCGGCAATGAAATAAACGATGGTTATCGTGGTGGAAATATAAATATCGTAGCCGGCGGCTCAGTAACAACCGGCTCGGTACGCAGCCTTGGTGGCGGCAGTGTCGGCGGTGCGCCGGCGGCAATGGGCTACAACTACGGTTTTGCCGGTGGTGCCGGCGGCAACATCAGTATCGCCGCTAGCGGCGGCTCGGCTCTAGTTGACGGTGACCTCAATACCTCGGGCGGTGGCGGGGGTGGAAGTAATGTCAGCGTTGGCGGTGCCGGCGGCAACGGTGGTAATGTATCGCTTACGGCAACAGGCAATGTCACTGTCAACGGTCCGGTGCTTTCGCCGGGCGGTGGCGGTGGAGGCGGATCAGGCATTAGCTCGGAGGACACACCAGGGGGTGGTGGCAGTTTGGGCAACGGCGGCGGTCCCGATTCAGGGGGACTATTCTTTAGCCCGCCGCCATACAACGGGCCGGGACAAAATTCTTTCGGTCCGACTGTGGGCAATCCCAACCATCCGCCCTTTCCCTACCCCGGTGAGGGTGGGTCAAATACAGCCTATGACGTGGGTTGTTGCGGCGGCGGATACGGAGGAAGTGTCGGCAATTATGGTAACACCGGGAGCAGTGGGTCATTTCAAAAAGGCACCTTCGACGATACCAGCCCTCATCCCGGTGGCGCTCCCGGACTGGGCGGTAATATCAATATCAGTGGCAATAGTGTAAACATCACGCAGACCATTGCTTCGTATTACGGCGCCAGAGCTATATTATCGCCGTATGCTGGTTACAGTGTATTCGCCCATTCGGCTCTGGGAGGGGGGCAAGTCACCATCGGCGCCACCGGTTCTCATGTCAGCTCAAATGCCTATTCGGCTGACGGCGATCTGACAAGTGCAGCTCAGGACACCACCATTAGTATCAGCCCAAACGCGGTGACGTTGTCCGGCAAGACCGAGGGCAATACAGTAATCTTCAATGGCAATGCCATGTCCGGCTCGCTGCCGGCTGGTAGCTTTGCCGGCACTGGTAATGGCCAGATTCAGATTAACGAAAATGGAAGCGGAAAGCTGCTTTCCAACGGCGAAATGGTCACACCCTCGGAGCTGATTGCTGCAATCCAGGTATCCAGCCTCGGTGGTCAGACCCTTGCACTTGGATCTTCGGGACAGGCAGTCGCAGGCGGCTTTGCCATTGCCACCCAAAACTTGCCGGCCTCTGGATTTACCACTCTTGTAATACCGGTCAACGTCAATGCTTCTTTCAGTACGCCGACAATTTCGGTCACGGGTAGCACTGTAATAAGTGGCACAGTGCAATTGCAAAATAGCACCCAACTTGACACCGCAAGTTTACAGCTGAACAACAACGCTTCAATAGGGGGAACTGCTCCAGCTACCGATTTTGGGGTGATAACTTCTCAGGTCGTCCTCGGTGTGGCTTCATCGATTGTGGCGAATGGCAATATAAGTATCAGCGCTCCGGCCGGCAGCGGACTGCAAATAACCGTGCCTAATGGTGCTTCGGCAACGATTGGTACTTCGGCGAGCGCCGGCGGCAGCACCGGGCAAATCACGCTGGACAGTGGTGGGCAGGCCTTTATCATTGCCAATGCTGGCGGCGCAAACGCTGCTACATTGTCCCTTCTGGGTGGTCCTGTTTCAATAAATAGTGGTGTTTTTAGCGTGGCCAGTGCCACCGTTCTTTCAGTCAATAACGCACTGACCATCACATCATCCAGCGGCCAGATTACAAATAATGGTTCCATCATTGCAGTCAGCAAGTCCGGCGGTGGTGGCAGCGTCACTCTGCAAAGCCCGGGGTCACTGGCCCTTCAATTGGGTTCGTTCTCGGTTCTTCCCACGGCTGCTGGCGGGGGGAGCGGCGGCACGCTCAATATTCTTGCCCCCCAGGGGCAGTTGACTATTTCCTCCGGTTCAGTTGATCTGGACGCAGTCGGCACTGCCTCGTTTGCTGGTGGTCAGCTGCAGATTGTTTCAAAAGGTCTTGTTGTGTCAGGCAGTGGCGCCCTGGCCGTGAGCGCAAACGGAGTTGGTGGTGGTGGCGGTGGTCAAATAAGCATCACCAATTTGGCCAGCCAGGATCTGGTTGTCGGAGCGGGGGCGATTAGTATTTCAGCCACCGGAGGCATAAGCGGCAGCCTGTCTGGAGATGGAGGCACTGTAAGCCTTAGCAGCGGCGGTAATCTTTATGTAGGCATGTCTTACATCAAGGCAGGACCGCTCGGCTTGGACGGCGCCGGGGCCAGTTATTCCTTTACTGCTGGTACTGCTGGCACCGCCGGTAATGGCAATGTTTCAATTACTGGCAATATAGACGCATCGGGAATAGGTACAGGAAGTGGTGGCAATATCCTGCTCGCCAGCAACAGTTTTTCGACTTTATGTGTTACCTCAGCATCAGGCAACGGCGTCACCGGCTATCTTGACGCCGATGCCGGGGCAACTGCTGCTAAAGGTGGTGGTATCACGCTAGAAAACCTGGGCAGCGGTGGAGTGACGATTGCCACTAACTCTGTTTTTTCGGCAACCGCACCTCTGTCGGGGGGAGGCGGCGGAAGGCTTACCGTACTGGCTCCTGAGGGATCCTTAACCGTCGCTGCCGCCAGCTACAATTTTGTAGGATCTGGACTTGCAGGCAACGGCGGGCAAATTAATATCACGGCTCAGTCGATTGTGACGACTGGCACAGGTCAGTTGGTTTTGGTTGCCTCCGGTTCTGGTGCGGGCAGTGGTGGCACTGTCTCTATTTCATTGGCGGGTGATACGGCGCCTTTGCTTTGCGCCGGTCCGGGGGCGTCCGATGCCGTCAACGGCAGCATTGCCATCATGGCCCAGAGCGGCAGCCAGGGAGGCGATGGCGGGCACGTGTCCCTAAATACTGGTGGCGCAGTATCAATTGATTCCACGGCAATAGCGTTCAACGCCCAGGGGCCGAATGGCAATGGCGGATCGCTTTCAATTACTGCCGCTACATTTACTAACCCGGGTGCCAGCCCAATTGTCTTTGATGCCACCGGTCATGGCACCGGAAGCGGTGGCAAGCTTAATATCGATCTTTCTTCCCAGAACGACTTATCTTTGTCCAGCGCAGGCGATATGCAGCTCTTTGCCGCCGGCGGCAGCCAGGGCGGGAATGGCGGCTCGGTGTCGGTCAGTATTGCCGGCCAGCTGAGTATCGCGTCGGACGGCAGTGGCATGGTCGTGGCTCCCCAATCGCCAGTCGGCAACGGCGGCAGTATATCGCTTGCGGCAGCAGGTCTATCCGCCACCTCCAGCGCTCCTGGTGGCGCAGTAAACGGCCCACTGATCGTCAACGCTTCGGCGGTCGGCACGGGCAATGGGGGCGCGATAAATATAGCCCTTTCAGCGGGCAACACCATAAACATTGGCACCGGCGTCGGTCAAATTGAGCTGATTGCAGGCAGCGGTATTTCCGGCGGCAACGGCGGGTCGGTTTCTGTTGTCGAAAAGGGCGGCAACCTGATCATCGATCCCTCAGCTATTGCCGTCAGTGCGCTTGGCAAAAACGGCTCCGGGGGCAGTCTTGATCTTACTTTTGATAACATAAGCTGGGCCGACATGGCCACCTCACCACTGGTATTGAGCACCGCCGGTAAGGGCGCCGGTAATGGCGGAGCGATTACAATCGATCAGACCGGACCTGTGCCCACATCAATCGGCAAGGATGCCGGACAATTTACTCTCATTGCCCAGGCGGGCAAAGGAGGCGGCAACGGCGGCACGATAATCGTGCGCAGTGGCGGCGACCTCAGCGTCAACCCCAAATATTTGAGTGCGGCGTCTTGCGGAGCCAGGGGCAACGGTGCGATGATCGAACTTGACGCAGGTACGGCCGGCAGCGGCAATCTTCTCGTAAGCGGCGGCCTTTCGGCGGCCGGTGCGGGCAAAGGCGTTGGTGGCCAGATCACCTTGAGCGCCGCCAGCCCGCTCGACTTTAGTCTGGGCGGCTCCAAAAAAACAATGCTGAACGGAGTTTGCGGATCGCTTTCTACCAGCGGCAGTATGCCAGGCAAAATTGATGTGACCAACTCCGGAGGAGGCATCACTGTAAAATCGGCGCCGGGCAGATTTAGCAGCCTGGTCTTAACGGACGGCGGCCAGGGTGGCGTTTTGCTTGGCTCGGCCATGGGGGGTACCTGGGTGAGCCAGGTTACCATTAACCAGAATGGTACAGGCAATGTTCTGTCTCAGTCTTCATCGCCGGTTATCACAGCTGCCACCATTGAAATCAATACTAACCAGGCGGCCGGCGTCATCACCATTGGCGGTATCATAGCCGGCAAACATGGTGCACCCTCTTCCGATACCGGGGCGCTGGTATTGAATGAGGCTAATCTTATACTGCCCTCTGCCGGTTCGGTTTATATAAAGGATCAAAACAAGGTTGTCACCGTCGAGCAGGCGGGCAGCACATCGAGTTCGTTTCAGTTATCGTCGGCGGGCAGGCTGGTTGTTTCTGGGGATTTGAATGTCGGTGGGAACTTGACTCTAGCAGCTGGTTCGTCCGGATCTATTTTGACTGCTGGTCTGAGCGGCACATTGAATGCCGGCTCGATCCGGCTGGTCTCCGGTCGTCTGGGTTCTGGCACCTTCTCCCAGCCTCTTTTGCTTGACACCAGCACCCTGCAAATCAGTGGCGGCGGGTCGGCATATCTGCAAAACCTTGCAGCCGCACCGCTCAGTTTGGGCGCGTGCAATCTGAGCGGATCTCTGACTGTGATTAACGGCGGTGACATCAATGTTACTGGTCTGGTGCATGCTAATGCCGGTCCGATAAATTTGACGGCCTATGCCAATGGAAACATCAACTCCACCAGTGCCGGAGCGCTAAGAACGGCGACACTAAATCTGGCCGCCCCCGGCGGATCAATCGGCAATTTAGGCGGACTCGGGGGAAGCGGTCCCTTGCTGGCCGAGGTTAAGACAATCAATGCTTCGGCCCTTGGGACAGTTAACATATCCAACGTCGCGCCCAAGACCAATTGGCTAAACATCACCGGTTCGGCGGTCAATCTGCTTTCGACGAAGGGTGCCAATCTTGCCTATGTGGTATCAAGCGCAGGTGATATCCGGGTGACAGTGACCTCAGGGCATTTAGCAACGGTTACCGGCGGCCAAGTCGTTGCCACAGGCGGATCAATCTACTTGAACGGCAGCTCCGCAGGCGGCTCGATTACTATTGGTGCCGGAAGTTTTGTGCAGACGGTTGCGGTTTCGCCGCAGCAAGGCAATATTTTTGTCACCCTGGGAAATGGTCCTCTCCAGACATTCACTGGCAAACTGCCGCCTTCTCTTCAAATATCCACCACTGGTAGTGGGGCCGTATATCTTGGCGCTAAAGGAATCAGTGCATCCGGGGCAGCCAGTAATATCAGTGCCGATGACCAGACTGTGGACCTGGACACCGCCGGAAAGTCAGCCGGCAGCATAAAAATTATGGCAGGCAGCAATTTGATTGCCGGCATTCTCAATGCCAATCTCGTGGCGGCCTCCGTAAACCTGGGCAGGCAGGCGACCGAGGAAAAGGCTGAGCATAAAGCAATCAGCCAGGCCATTGAAGCCGAAGTTCTGACCGATCAGGATCTGGGCATTGCTGGACAGACGATCATTAATGAGTTGCTTGAACCGTCCGAAAGCATGCTTTTGTCATATAGCGACGCTTTCGAAGAGAATAGCGGACGTGTTGCCTTCAATGCCAACGTCGCATCTGCTTCCAATTTAGATGTGGCAGTAGTTGCCGGGTCCAGCTGCAATTCAAATATCGGATCGGCTGCTGGTTTGGCCTCCAACTTAAATGCTGGAACAGCTGCCAATTTTAACCCATCAACTTCCGATTGTGCCACGCTCTCCGGCGGTATCAGTTATGTGCGCCCTCATCTTGCCGGCGCTCGCCAAGAGCGAGATTTACGCAGGCTCACTCTGAGCCAGGGTAATTTCTTGATTGTTCCATCGTCTCCACTGCTTGTATTGACTGCGCATGGCCAGGTCTCGATAGCTGCCGGCTCAGTTGTTTTGCTTGCCCATGATCATTCCAGTCTGGCAATTTTTGACTTTGACGACCATCATGCCGGTTCAGTTATTTTCAGCCAGGGCGGTGCAAAGACCAGCCTGCGACCGGGAAGCCATTTGACCGTGAGCGCTGTTCGTCGCACCTCATTTGAAGAAATCAATTTTGCGCAGTTACTTGGTTACCGCCGGATAAATAGCGTTGATCAGGGAAATGGCCGGGCGTTTTCCAGCGAATTCAATCTGCTCCAGGGCATTTCCATGGTGAGCCGGCTGAGTCAAATTGCTTCTTCCAAATACCTGGCAGCGCGAAAATTAAGCGCTCACCTTTTTAAAACTGCAGCCATTGTTTCTATTTTCAATGCCGGAGCAACGTTCAGGCCGAGCCCGCGCTCGACCCTCGTATTCAATGATGTCGACTAAGCAAAGGCATGCAAAAACCTTGGGCATATCAAAGCACGATCTGGCCAGTTGATCATTAACTAGTGGGTTCGCCGGCCGTGTCCAGCCCATCGAAGATCAAGGCGCGGCTCATGGCAAATGCTGCTGTTGCACCGTCGGCGGCTGCACCAATGGCCTGGAATGGCTTGCCCGATGCGTCGCCCGCCACGTAAACCCCGGGCACCGATGTATGGCCGCTGAAATTGAGGACGGGCAAGCCCCAACTATTGAGTTTGGCTCCCAGGCTAGTGAGCAATGGCGAAGCGTGATTTTCTGATGGTTGGAGGAAGATGGCATCGCGTTTCAATTTCTTTCCGCCAACCAGCACTATTGCCGCAAGAGTTGAGTTTCCCTCGAGTGCTTCTATTTTGTCTTCGATAACATCAATTTTTTGTTTTTTAAGCAACTTGCTTCGCTCTGGTGAAATCTGCCCTTCTCCACCAGTAAGCAAGACGATATCTTTGCTCCAGCCGGTCAAGGTCAGTGCAGCATTGGCGCCGCCATCGCCGGTCCCCAATACCGCAAGCGGTTTATTGCGCACTTCCCAGCCGCTGCAAAATGGGCAGTAATAAACGCCCTTTCCCCACAGTGCGCTCATGCCCTTTATTTGCGGCAGGGAGTCCTTTACCCCGGTGGCAATCAAAAGTTTCTTGCTTGTAATGGACAAGCCACCGGCGGTGGTGAGTGTAAATTGCGCACCATCTTTAGTGGCCGCCTCCACCCTGTCGTTACAGATGGTGATGTCGTACTGGTTGAGCTGCTCTTTTGCCTGGGCAAACAGTTTGGCCTGGGCCATTCCGTCCTCTCCGATGAAGTTGTGAAATGACCCCGGGACGGCATTTCTGGGCTTGCCCGAATCGAACAAAATAACTTTGCGGCAGGCGCGGCCCAGCGTAAGCGCCGCCTGCAGGCCGGCAAAACCGCCGCCCACAACAGCTGCTTCAAAGCTTTCTCCGCTTTTTGCCTCCCTGGCCCGGGCAATTTTTTTGAAATTGCTCGACAGCAGTCCGCTGCTGAGAAGCAGGCCTCCGAGCAATACTTTTCTGCGGCTGATCACTGGGCCTTACCTGATGGCAAACACTACATTCAGGCATAAAAGATTCGCGCCCGGTTGGATTCGAACCAACGACTTTCCGCTTAGAAGGCGGGAGCTCTATCCACTGAGCTACGGGCGCATCATGCAATCGACTCTTTTGAAGGCGGTCAAAAGGCCGATTGGGAAATTTAATTATAACCCACGCATGTGGATGGTCCGGCAGTGACGCTTCTGCCTGTCGGCTCAAGCCCGATTGAAGAGGAGGCGGCGCTTTACAGTGCGTAACCGATCTTGGCCTTCCCCAGCTCGACGGTGATTGGTATTCAAGAGTGTGTCACAAGTCCTTTACCAATGCATCGAGAGGCATCGGGCCCCACTGTAAAGGACTTCTTCGATATCAGTTCAACTTTCAGACCCAACCGATATCGGTTCAACTTTCAGGTCCAACCGATATCGGTTCAACTTTCAGGTCCAACCGATATCGGTTCAACATTCGGGCCCAATCTCAAGTGTTGCCTCAAGGACGCTTTCAAGAGTGCCAGACGCATATGCGCCCCTACCCCGACCTCATGACCGGTGGGATTTGAAAAGGGGGAGTGCGGAACCATCCTAAGGGCGGGCGCCGGATAGTAGTATTTCTTGGACCGGCCACACCCCGGAAGCCAAGAGGGCTGGCTGGTGCCGGCAAGGCCTAAATTTGACTCTAAAAAACACCAGCCAGCTTCTATACTATAGAAGGGCAATAATCCCCCTGTTTTTTAACGGTGCCGATCGTCCTCTATGAATTCAACCGAGCTATCCAAGCACGCTAATTCCCTTGGTCTAATTTTTGACCAGGGGGACCAGGATGGCAGTCCCCTGGGTTCGGCCTGGCTGGTTGATCCCAATACAGTAGTGACATGCGCGCATAATGTGGTGCTCTACAAGGATTTTCTGGCGGCGCTTAAGGTTCGTTTCCCAATAAGCGGCAAAGAGTTTGCCGTAAAATCGGTTACTTTTCACAACAAGCTCGATCTCAAACATCTCATGGCCACAGCCAAACGGGCCCTGAACGAACCTCTTGTCGCTCTTGCACTGGAAAAAAACAATGTCGCCATTTTGAAAATTGCGGCCGGCGTCCAGCCCTTGAACCCGGTGGAAAACAAAGGCCTCAACGATGTTTTTCGCGCCGACAGGGGTGAGGGTGAGTCCGGCCTGGGCGGTAGCCTGGCTGAAATCGAACTGGCCCTGGTGCTGCAGACAATCACCAATGCCCGCAAAGAAGGCACGGTCACGATCGTGGACGAGCGCGGCCGGGTGAGTGGACGTCTCTTTTGCCAGCAAGGGCGGGTCAGCCACGCCTATTTCAAAAACCTGGTCAATGAAATGGCCGTCAATCAGATTGTCGAACGCAAACTGCCCGGCAGCTTCTTTTTCACCTCCGAAGGAGAACCGGATTGGACGACGGTGGCCGAGATCAATCGACCCACCGACAGTCTTTTGATTGAAGCGCACCGGCGTCTGGACGAACTGGACAAATTGGCCGGAATAGTGGGTGGCCCATCCAGCCTGTTCGAGCGCCTCACTCCCGATCCTCGTCTGGACACTTTGCCGGTTGATTGCCGCGAATTTGCCAAATTGATTTGGCCCCTGCTTGATGGCGGCACCCCCCTGGGCTTTATGTGGGAACTCTGCGGCATAGACGATTACAGCGTCTACATGACCCTGCAGGAATTAATTAAGACTCGCCAGATAAGCTATTTTGAAGCTCCATTCGTCAAGGCCGGACCGGCCATTCCCATTCAACTGGGCACCGAAAAACACCTGGCGGTGGGCGATCAAATTAGCGCCATCTGGGTGGACGATCCTTCCATGGCACCGCTTGTGCGCTCAGGCAAAATTTTAGGCAGTTTGACCGAATCCGACCCGGCCCACGTTATTCACACGATTGGCCTGCCTTCTTCCGCCAGCGGTGCTCCGATAATTAAGGAAGAAGTGGTGATTGGTATGCACTGCGGTGCCCTGCCCCCCGACTCAAGCGTCGGTCCGACCGAGGGCTTTCACCAGATGGTCTGGGTGGAAAGCATAGTCGAATGTTTAAACCAGGCCGGCGAACAACAAATCGTCAAAAGGCTCACCATGAGCGGCGATCAAGAAATCACCGTCGGCCACGTGCAAACCACGCCCAAGGCCAAAAACCCCGGCATTAGAGAAGTAGCGCGCATCCAGTGCCCCAAATGCGGCCGCTCCACTCTGGAGCTGACAAATTTTTGTAAGGGCTGCGGGCACCGTCTGTTGAAGGACCAGGCCCCAAGCAAGGGCAAAGCCAAAGCCAGGCCACCTGCCCTTGCGCCACAACCAGTGGTCAAAGTCAAAGGACCGCCCCTGATCTGGGCGCTCGTTATGGCGCTCATAGCTTTCATTGGCGGGTTGGGGGCGCTCGCTCTTATGCCCCAACCTCATGTGGTGAAAACCTGCACGGTGACTATTCCGCAAGTACCCTGGGTTTCAACCACGGTCGAACTCTTCGACGAGGGCAAAAACAAGTGGAACGACACCAGCGTCAACCAGATTTTCATGCCCGGCCAAAAGCTCTGTATTGACGTCCAGGTCAAGAAACCCGGCTATTTTTACTGTCTCTATAAAGGCACCTCAGGCTCAACCTCCCTAATTTTTCCCGGGGAGAAGTTAAAAGACGAGATGATGCAGATCGGTTACAAGTTCTCAGTTGGCGCGGACAAAAACAAAACCGATAAGTACGATCTGAAGGAGTTTACCCCCTTCACCTTTGACGAAAAAGTAGGAAGTGAACAAATGCTCTTCATAGCCACTACGTCAAAATTGAAATACACAGATGAATCTGAGGGTTACAAGGACTTAGTCAACACATGTCTGGATTTGCTCAATAAAAACGATTCGCCCTCAGGTTTGCAAACAACAATTGGGCAACTTGCCCCCGAATCTTTCAAGCGTGGAGACGCTAAAATGGGTGGTAGCGACAGCGATTATCTCAAAGACGATGTCTACCTCTCCTTAGTAAAACTCGATCACGGCAACCAGAATCAATAGCCCTAAAGCAAAAGGGATAAGAGAGCGACTGCAATTACGGAGAATACAATCATGGCCTCTTGCAAAATCAGCAAAATTTCAGGACTCAGATGCGCGGCGCTTTCTATTGCCGCTCTGGCTGTAACCTCCCTGTCTCTTACTATCGGAGTAGGTTATGGCGTCGGCTTTGCGCCGGTGCAGGCAGCCGATGGAATGGAAGAAGGCAAAGTGGAAGGCGCCAAAGGTCTGTTTTTCCAGCAACTGGAAAAGCCGACCGAGAGTCTCAACACCGGTCTGCGTTACTGGATTGAGATGAAGAGAAATGGCGTTACCCAGCGTGTCTCCAACAAAACTCAATTTAAATCCGGCGATACAATTCGCTTCCATGTCCGCTCCAACATCGACGGTTATGCCTACATACTTTTGTCCAACGGCAGCCGCGGTGAGCGAGCTGTGCTCTTCCCCGACGACAAAGCAGGGGAGAAAAATAGAGTTGGTGCCGGTCGCGACTATGTCCTTCCCCAGGACGGTTCTCTCACATTTGACGAAAATCCTGGAGTGGAAAAACTGACCCTGCTCCTTTCCCGCACGCCGATTGACGCCCAGGCCTATCTGGCCAAGCCCGCCGGTGAAAAAGAATTGACCCTGATTGCTTCTGCCTCCGACGGCGCTAAAGATCTGGTGCCTGCGCGCATCTATGTAGCCTACAGCGCACCACATTCGGATGGCCCGCCGCCTATTTTGATTGCAGCCGCCAACAGACATTCTTCCTCCGAGGCGAAGGAGGACAAGTCGGATAAGCCTGAAAAAACTGACAAGAGCGACAAGACCGAAAAAGTAGTTAAGACGCCGAAGAAAGTGAAAGTAGCTAAGGCTGAACCAAAGAAAACCGCCCCGGCCGCCACTTCTTCAACGACCGGTGCTGCCGATAAGCCCGCCGCCGAAACGGCCTCCGCTCCAGCTAAACACCCTTTAACGAAGCACACTACCGCTGTCGCTTACAGCGGTAAGAACAATGCCAGAGATGATGAAGGCACCACCACAGTCGTCTCCGAAAAAGCATCGGGCGTGCTGCATGTGGACGTAGACTTAGAGCACATTTAAACAACATCTAAACGATCTCAAGACCACGTCTTTTGCATGAAAAGGGGTATTATATAGATCCCAGTTTGGGTAATTTGCCCACGCTCTTAACCGGTCCTTAACCACAGGCAAACAACAATTTGTTTTGTCTGATCAAGTTCCGGGAGCAGTGGATGAAACCGCTCTAAACCTGGTCATACACAAGGTAATGACTTCCTCCCCCCACTCCGGAAATCGACCGCTATGATGATCTATATCTTATCCTTAGGGCTAACCATCTTTCTTTTGTTAGGCGTTGTGTTGATCATCAACCCCAACTTGATTTCACCAAGTTTGGCGGCAAGGTGGATTCGTAACCACACGTATAAGCGCCAGTAAAGCCACTCTTAGCAAGACCATTTCAAGCATCGGCCCTGGCTGATCGGATTGATATTGGCTTTCTAAGCGATATCTAAAGCTATACTCTTGTAATCTTTCACCTCTTCTTAACCCAACAGCATATAATCTGTTGACAACGAAGAGGTACAAGAGAAATGGTTGCCGGTTGTGACATATTTTTGATCGACTTCATTTTTCGTCCGTTCGCCAAGATCTACGAAAAAATGCCGTTCATCATGATGA
>Ga0207011_1057_pt1 | contig 22578 bp, 14 predicted proteins | sample Alteio_BWMinCont_79_FD_153466 | JGI IMG/M metagenome (GOLD analysis project Ga0207011, IMG submission 153466) | Enriched cells from forest soil in Barre Woods Harvard Forest LTER site, Petersham, Massachusetts, United States -... | ecosystem: Environmental > Terrestrial > Soil > Temperate forest >...
ACCGTTTTCTGCCTTCAATAATTGTGTGTACTCGAGCTCGACTTTTTTGGTGCCGTGCGCCGGAATCGGGAAGATGCGCGCTCTCACTGTTTTGTAGTCGGCATATTCGAGCAGACCCGGGTCGACCATTTTGCGCACAATCTCTTCGTACTGCGCGCGCGCTTCCTTCGCTTCGAGAATCTTACCTTCCACCGGCTTGCCGTCTATATGCAGAGAGAAGCTGGAAAAAGTTGTGTCTTCAGGCAAGGGAAATAAATAAGTACCGGCCAGATTCTGGTCGCCGTCATTGGCGAAGGTTTGCTGTATATAGGTGCGGGCGACCTGGTCGCCAATTTCTACCTTTATATCCTGCGATTCCAGTCTCAGGCCAAAAGTAACGCCGCCCCGCAGCACCGGCGTTGTGTTTATGGGCGGTTGCACGTTGATTGGCGGACGGCCGGGCCCAACCGGATGGACGATAAAATGGCCAGGACGCACAGGCATGGGATGCATCGGCGCAAAGCCGGGATCGACCATGATAAAGCCGGCGGCCAGTGCCTGACTGCTGCAGCAAAGTCCGATACCGGCGGCCAGTGCCAGTGTGCGCGAGACAGCGGCGGGGCTGAGGCACGAGGCAAGCGCCGGTCTGCGGTGCGAGGCAGGCACCGGGCTGAGGTGCGAGCCAAGCGCCGGACTGCGGTGCGAGGCAAGCGCCGGACTGCGGTGCGAGGCAAGCGCCGGGCTGAGGTGCGAGACAAAATAGTCGCCAAAGCGGGAGAAAAAATTAGCACCGGTACCCAGCCCGGACAACGAGTGAGAGAGCGCCCGCAGGCGGGATAAAGATTGAGAATGCGGCCCCAACCGGGGCAGAGAGTAAGATTTCATAGGCCACGCTCCAGTGAGTTGCAATACACTAACTCTAGCGGCGGCGAGGTCGAGATACAGCGCCAATAAGACTCGACCGTCCCTGGGGTATAGCTCAATCAATATCCAGGGATTTCACTAGACATATAGCAAAATGGCAGCAGATCGGTATTTTCCAGGCTTTTTCCTAGATATTTGCCTTTGCACCCAAGCTAGACTAATCTTGGAGCAGTGAACTGCTTCGAGGAAAGCCATGCGGCTCTCACTGGCGCCATTTAAACGCCAACTGCCTACAATCAAGCCCCCGGGACAACACGCCCTTAAAAGAGATGGGATTTTATTCCAGCGTCTTTTCTGGGGTGCTGCCGCAGGTGGCCTGGCCACCATACTTCTGGCGGAATCACCCGTGCTGGACACAATGGAAATGAACTTACTGGAGTGGCGCTACAAGGTCGCCCACGAGATTGAAAGAAAAATGCCTGTGCTGGCGCCGAGGGCCGGCCGGGCTAACACCGACGACATCAATATCATTACCTACGATGACGAAGATCAGTTCGACCTGGAAGGTGACGCCCAGGAGGGCGGTCCCCATCCCATTCAGGGCGTGCTGGCCCGGCTGATTCCCATCATAGAAAGCGGCAGTCCGCTTCTGGTTGTACTGGATATCGACCTGAGCGGCCGGGCTGATCCTGAACTGGTAAAAACGCTCAAAAGTTATAAGGGCAATATTGTCCTGGCACTCTCGGGCAATCTCGACAATCCCCAGGATTTTCCCGCCGCCGAACTGCGCCAGAGTGTGCTCACCTGTGCTTATGATCATGTGATTAAAGAGCCCAGTGGGCTGGTTTGCCGCATGCCTGTTTCGGCCAATTTATTTCTCGGCAACGACGGCGCGCCCATCAAGAGCGGCACTGCCAATTACGGCGCCTCACAGGGGGCCGGCTACGGCAATCAAAACGAGAGCAGCCTGGGGCAGCAGAGGCTTTCCTTTCCCGGTGAAGCCTTCGACTCACTTCCGGAAGTGGTGGCGCCCCTGATGTCATCGCGGGTGGGCGTCGGTCCGACAAAGTCGCAGATTTCGGACTTCAGCGAGGATCAGCTGCCAATCTATATAAAGTTTGGCGAAAATGCTTATCCCTGTTTTCGCGCCAGTGAAATACTGTCTCCCGGGGCCACCTTTGACGCAGCCCGCTTTAAGGGAAAGGTGGTGATGGTGGGCACAAACTTTTCTCAGAAAGCGGACAATACGCCAAGGGTGCGCACGCCGCTTTCCAACAAGGTGCCGAATGTGTGGATTCAGGCCGATGCCATCTCCACCTTGCACAATAATGAGACTATCAAGTCCTTCCCCCACAATATCCTGCACCACTTGCTTTTGCTTCTGGGTGGCGCACTGGGGGCGGTATCATCCGTGCTGCCTCTGTCCCGGCGCACCACAGCCTTTCTCACCACCGCCATGGTCCTGGTTTTTGCCACCCAGATTTCCTTTATGTGGCTCAATTTGCATTTTCCGATCATGCCACTACTGGCGGTATTGATGCTAACTTATATTTTCGGCACCTTGATTTATCTCGATACCGACCTGCGCTTGCGCAACAAGGAGCTGGCTCTGGCGCGCGAGGCCATGCAAATAAGGGCGGAAGAAGAGCGCCAGCGCATTGCCGAAGATTTGCACGACGAAACCCTGCCCGCACTGTCCTCGGTGGCACGCATGGCTGACCGCCTGGCCCATGATTTGAGTGACAATCCCGTGCCCAGGGAAATGCGCGAAAAACTGGACGGGGCCATATCGGAAATGCGCCGGGTGATTAACGATCTTCACCCGTCGGTGCTCGAGACAATGGGCTTTAAGCCGGCCCTCGATAATTTGCTTTCCATTCTTTCGCGCGAAGGCTCGCTGCGCGTCGAGCTCAAGGATCTGGACAATGACGCCGACACGGACTATGGCCTCAATAACCTGGTCAAGCTGCAGCTTTATCGCATCGTGCAGGAGTGCCTCAACAATGTCCAGAAACATGCCCAGGCCTCCGAAGTGAAACTGGAGATTGGACTGGTCGGTGAGGAGCTGCATATCACGATCAGGGACAACGGCCGGGGCATAAATCCTAAGGAAATCAAGCCTGACTCCCACGGTCTTGTTAACATCCGCCAGAGAGCGCAGTTGATAGGAGCTACGGTCGATTGGCGCAAACCTTTAGAATTTGCCACCGGTACCGAGGTGGCGCTGTCTATAATTGTTCCAGGAGACAATAATCAGGGATCCCATGTCAGCCACCCGGCACACGCCAATACATAGGAAAAAGCATGAGCATACTAATTGTCGATGATGAAGAAAGAGACCGCACCTGGCTAAAAAATTTGCTTTTAAACCATCTGGGCAAGGATCTCTCCATCGTGGAAGGACAGGACGGAGCCCAGGCCGTGGAGCTGAGCCAGAAGCACAAGCCCAGTCTGGTTTTTCTCGACATCAAGATGCCAAATCTCTCGGGCATCAAGGCGGCCGAGCAAATTTTGAAAGATCTGCCCGAGACGGGCGTGATCATGCTCTCCAATTTTTCGGACGAAGTCTATGTGCGCCAGTTATGGAAAGTCGTGCCTCCCAACGGTGTTTTTGGCTATGTCCTCAAAAGCGCTTCCGACGAGCAAGTAGTGGAAGCAGCCAGAGCCGTGATGTCCGGTGACTGTTGGATCCACCCCGGTATCGCCAGGGTGATACAGAGGACCCAGAACCGTGCCACATCGCTCACCTCGGCAGAATACGAGGCACTTGTCTGCATCGCCCTGGGTATGACCGACCACGCCATCGCCAAAAGACTGTATTTGACCGAGAAAGCGATTCAATCCCGTCTCAAATCGCTCTACGCCAAACTGGGCATACCGGGTCGATCCGAGGCACACGAAAGTGAATTTAACCAGCGTTGCCGTGCCGTTTATCTCTCTAACCGGCGTGGCCTTATCAATCAATCGGAGCTGGACGATTGGGAAGCAAAATTGTCCGATGTGAAAGCGCCTATTTAAGCGCGGGTACAAACGAGAAAAACTGGGGAACTTATGTCAGGGCAGTCGATATTCAAAAAATTGTTGCTGGAAAAAGAAAATGCAACCGGTCGCCGGCAGCTGATTAATGCCGGCATTGGGCTGGCCACCACTTTTACAATCAGCGCCCTTGCATACAGCAGCCTCACCTATCTGGCGGCACAACCAGCCCTTTCTCAGGGCCCGGAAGTCTCGCAAGTTGCGGAGGACGGTGATTACTCAAAACTATTGCTGGCAGGAAGGCCTAATGCCAACACCAACGGCAGCACAGACGGCAGCACCAGCGAAATCCTCAACTTCAGCGGCAAGGGCAACGCCGGCCAGGCAATACAGTCTAGCTTTGCCGCCAATGCGGGTAAATCAGCTGCACCGGTTACAGACTTGAGCCAGCCGGAAAGTGGTGTCAAGCTTTTGCTTTCAATCTTCACACGCCTCTGGAATGGCTCGGGAAGCCAGATTGCCATGTTGCAGGATACAGAAAATCGCTGGGCCTACAAACCCAATGCCTGGGGCGGCAAAGCCAAAGCACCGCGCGACACTGAGATCGCGTCGGCTGCCGATCAACTCGGTCAACAGCAGCGCTCCCAATCAGAATCGCAGCTAAGCCAGGCATTGAATTCCAATGTCGCTGATCCGGCCCTTTCGATTCGGCCTCAGGTCAGTAAGCGCGCTGCCCTCGATGACATTTCAGCAAGCCAGTCCAGAGAAAAACCAGCAGCACCAGCTCAGATGGCGATGCAGTCGCAAGCAGCACCCGCCTCGGTGGCGCAGCAGTCCGACCGGGCGCAGGCGGCCAATCGCAATCTCGCAGGGTCAAACTTTTACGGCTCAAACAGGCCGATCAAGATCGTCAGCGAAAGTCCCGACATACGGGAATTTGGGCAGGAAGCAAAACACGACCAGGACTCAAGGCGCGAGCAAACAATAGACACCAGGACAAAAGCACTGGGCAAACGCCAGGTAAACATCGTTGACGAGCCTCTGGGCCGCGCTCGCATGGACCACGCCAATTTGATCGAACAGTCAAAAGAAATGGCTGGCGCAAACGGCAATGGCGATAGTGTCACAGGCATCATCAGACCATCGGAACAGCCGGGGCTATTTAAGTATGTGCGTGAATATTACAAAGAGAACCTCAAAGCTATGCCGCCGCCGGCGGCCGCACCGGCTGGCGCACCACTTTCAATACCACAGGTTTTGGAAGGCGCGCCCATTGTAACCGACGCGAAAATGTCCGAAGAAAATGAGAAGCAAAAAAATGAGCCCACCACCAAGGCGGCCACAACACCGCCGACTGGAAGCCTCCTGGCTGGGTACGGTGGTGGCGGCGGCGGAGCTTCAGCTGGAGCATTGGTTGCAGGGGGCCATTTGCGCAGTGCCAGTGCAAAGAGCGTGGCGGCCAGTTTTGATGTGGATAAAGACATGGGCCGCGGCTTCGATATTTCCAATTTCAGAGCCAACAAAAAGAAAAGCGCTCGGCCGCTGCAAATTGCCTTTTTACCGCCTAACGCCGTGCACGGCATCGCCGGCCTATCACTCGGTGCCACCACATCTGAAACCACTGCCTTTTTCAAGACCCACGGCAACGGTAAATTTAGCAAGATGGCAATATCTGGGTTCCAGATATTTACGCTCAAGGGCGATCACGGGGTAACGGCATTGCAGGCCTTTGTCCGCAACGAAAGACTGGAAGCCCTGCGTGTGTTTAGCTCGACATATGTGCCAACACAATTGGGCATCAATCTGGGTGAGGACTTGCCCAGCATGAAAGCAAAATTTGGAGAACCGGCATTTATTTTAGAAGAACCACGGTTAAACGAAAAAGCACCACCTGTGGTGGCAAAGAATTATGTCTATCCAGTCAGCCAGGTAAGCTTCCAACTCTCACGGCGAAGTGCCAGCTCGGCCCCGCAAGTGCTGAGCATGTTTCTTTTCAGATTTCTCTAAACCGGGCTCTGGCCCGCATATCAGGGCGCCATCGCTCTGTGAACTATCTCAACGTTAATCTTGCACCGCGTCTTATCACAGCGCTTTAATCGCCCCTCGGTTGATTCGAGCTAACTGGCACCGGGTTTGAGCGCAGCGCGTACAGTACACAGGGGTACCGTGCAAACCGTACCTGCTATATAGATCGCAGCTATAGTTTCTTTTCGTAATTACACCAAGCACAGCCAGTACCCCCAGGTGACAACAGTGGGCCCATGTGTTAACTTGGGTTAATCGGTGACCCGAGGCAATCAATCGGGCCCATTTATAGAAAGCTCCGGCTTCCCGGCAACAATATTCAGACACTACTGCATAAAAATGTTCGGCGAGGCCCCAACCACGCCGCCTGTGCAGGCGCGGCGTAAAAAACTCTCCCATTAACCGTAAAGGCATAGGTAAAAGCATGACAAGACTTGACGCACCCGAAGACAGCGCAACAAAAACAGCAATAGACCCCGTTCTGGCCCGCTTTCAAGCTGATACTCAATTCTCAACACCAGGCGGCGATGCCAAATTTGTCAGAGTAGCTGACGCACAGCAGGCACCGGCACAACCGGGTGATGCCCCAGATGGCGACGGCAAAGTCGGTGTAAAAGAGCTTGTGGCAGCCGATCCCAAAGACCTATCACCAAATCTGAAAACATTGCAGGGCCTGGCCGGTCATTTTGACAAGACTGACGACAAGGGCAAAGCAATGGGTGAAGTAAAAGTCGAGGTGGAAAAAACAATCGCCGCCGCCGATGCAGCCCAGGCTGCCGCCATGACTCAAGCTAATACCGAGATGAAAACTCTCAAGCCAAAACTTGACGCCGATCAGGCCGCACTAAAAGCCGCCGCCGCACCATTGCAGGCAGCAGTTGCAAAAATACCCGAAGCCGATCGCGAACACGTTGGAGCTGAGCTTGGCCTGTTGGCTGATGACAAAACCAGCCCGGCTCTGAAAAAAGCACTGGAAGCTGATCTGGCCAGTCATCCTGGTCTTGTGCCCGCCGCCAAAGCAGTAATTGCCGCCGAAAAGGCAGCCGAACCAGACGTCAAACAATTCCAGGAACTGAAGGCAAAAGTGGAAGCGACCGCCGACGATCCGGTAATTGCCCGTATGGTCTATGCCGATATGCTCGATCAGTCAGGCGACAAGGCCGGCGCCAAGCAAGCGCAAGCCGAAGCCATGGCCCTGCAAATGGGCATGTCCATCGATGACTTCCACAAGCTGCAACAGCAACAAAAGAAGCAGCCATAGCCTGACGGGAGGTTGATCACTTAGATGCCGCGACTGAAAGTCGTTGCGAAACAATCAAAAACAGAAAGTCGATCACAAAAAGTTGAAGACAGCATGGCACTGAAATAGCGCCGCTGACAAGAAATTCAAGACAGTGGCCGGCGGACAGGAGGTCACGCCAGGGAAACCAGCCAAATGCAGGACGCGGGACAAGGAGAGTCCGCGCGAAACAAACAAACAAACAAACAAACAAACAAACAAACAAACAAACGGACAAACAACAAAAAAAATCAGCTAAAGAAAGCACTCGGACACGGAAAGTTCGCAAAAGAAAAAAATCGACAGCAAAAAGACGATTTGAACAATCGCAAAGAAAACCAGCTGGTACAGCGAACTTGGAGGATACGCCTCCGACACAAAATTAGCTGACAAAGGCGGAATAGGAGATTCCACCTTCAAAAAAACAAGAGCTAATCCGAACAGGCGGACTAGGAGATTCCGCCTTCAAAAAAACAAGAGCTAATCCGAACTGGCGGACCAGGAGATTCCGCCTTCAAAAAAACAAGAGCTAATCCGAACTGGCGGACTAGGAGATTCCGCTTTCAAAAAAGGACCTTAACACACCGGCAAAATTGGAGAAATCATCAATCAATTAATCAATCAATCGAACAACATCACAATAAGACAAATAAACAAAATTAGTGGGGCCGTGCGCTAGAATCTCCTTCACACACGAAAAGAGATTCTTGATGACCGACCCCACTTTTGCTTGTCTACCTAAAGCCGAATTGCATCTACATATAGAAGGCACATTCGAGCCCGAGCTGATCTTCAAGATCGCAGAGCGCAACAAAGTACAGATCCCGTTTGAATCGGTCGATGCCTTGCGAAGCGCGTATCAATTTCAAGATTTGCAGTCTTTTTTGTATCTCTATTACCAGGCCATGAATGTCCTTCAGACAGAAGAGGATTTTTTCGAATTAGCCACGCACTATTTCCAGCGCGCCAAGGACAACGGTGTTGTGCACGCCGAAATATTTTTTGACCCGCAGGCCCATACGAGCCGGGGAGTCTCCTTTGACACCGTGGTCAATGGCCTTTTCCGCGCGGTCAAATTGTCACAGCAAACTTTTGGTATCACGAGCAAACTGATCATGTGCTTCCTTCGCGATCTCACCGCCGAGTCGGCGATGCAAACGCTGAAGCTGGCCGACAAGCACTCAGATAAAATCATTGCCGTGGGGCTGGATTCGGCCGAGGTCGGAAACCCACCATCCAAATTTAAAGAAGTTTTCGAAGCGGCTCTGGCACAGGGCCTTCTGACCGTCGCTCATGCCGGAGAGGAAGGGCCGCCCGAGTACGTCTGGGAGGCTCTGAACGATCTGCAGGTTTCACGCATCGACCATGGCGTCAGGTCCATGGAAGATCCGGCCCTGATAACGCATCTGCGCGACAATCGTATTCCCCTTACCGTCTGCCCTTTCTCCAATGTAAAACTGTGTGTCTTCCCCAATCTTGAAAGCCACAATCTTAAAAGTATGCTTGACCACGGCCTCGTGGCCACGGTAAACAGCGATGATCCGGCATATTTTGGCGGCTATGTAGACGAAAATCTGCGCGGAGTAGCCAGGGCTCTAAACTTGAGCAAGGCCGAGCAAGTGACTCTGGCAAAAAACAGCATCGAAGCGTCATTTTTAACCCACGCCGAAAAATCGGCCTACCTGGCCCAAATTGACAATTTTTGCAGCGCAGTAAGCTGAGCGCGAGTGCCGGTTTTTGATGGCCCGGGGTATCCGCCTAACAAGGTGAGAAGGATAAGATGAAAATCGGATACCAAAGGCGCTAAAATACTCCTGACCATATTCATTTTCCCCTCCTGAGCAGCAATGGCGGCGCGTTTGGAGACTTATCAACCACTCTATCTAAAGCACCGGCCGCAGACCCTGGGACAACTTGTCGGTCAGCGCACGGTGGTCAAGACCCTTACCAACGCTATCGACAACGATCGCCTGGCCCACGCATATTTATTTACAGGCCCGCGCGGCACGGGCAAGACATCGAGCGCACGCATTCTGGCTAAATCGCTAAACTGCGAAAAAGGCCCGACCGCAACACCGTGTATGGAATGCACGATGTGCGAGGAAATCAAAAAAGGGATTTCACCGGCTGTGATGGAGATAGACGCGGCTTCCAACAATTCGGTTGACGATGCCCGGGTTCTGATTGAGCGGGCCCCCCTTGTGGCGCAGGGTGGACGCTACAAACTCTATATCATTGACGAATGTCACATGCTCACCAAAGAAGCATTCAACGCCCTGCTCAAAACAATAGAAGAGCCGCCGCCCAAGGTTATCTTCATTCTGGCCACCACAGAAGAGCACAAAGTACCGCCGACAATTATCAGCAGATGCCAGCGCCTGATGTTTCGCCTGGTTAACCACGAAGAGCTGACTGCCCATTTGCGCAGTGTAGCCGACAGCGAAAATATTGGCATTGAAGACGAAGCGTTGGAGCTAATCGCCAGACGCTCGGGCGGCGGCCTGAGAGACGCCCTGGGATTGCTGGATCAGGCAAGCCTCCTGGCCACTCCAGAAAAACCAGTGGGAGTAAAGGACCTGCTGGTGCTGCTTGGCGCAATTGAAGAAGATGTGCTTCTTTCCATCAGCGAGGGCATAGCCGAGCGAAATGCCGAACGCGTTTTGACTTCGGTGCACGAACTTCTAGCCCAGGGGCGCGAACCATCGCTGGTGGCACTGGAATTAGCCAAACATTTTCTCAATTTAGCCAAGGGTCAGCATCTGTCAAAGACAAAAGCACCCAGCGCCAAGGGAGAACCGGCCGAGACCAGCCTGGCGCAACAACTAATAACTGGCTCGCAAGATTATATCCAAAGCGTGATCGCTCTTTCTAATTCCTTTGAAGGCTCCGAGCTGACCCAGATCGTGATGGAGCTCGATCGGCTGGAGCAGAGCCTGCGGCGCTCTACCCAACCCTCTCTGGCCCTGGAGGTCGGCCTCTTATCACTGTGCCACAGACATGACATAGTGCTCTTCAAAGAACTGGCCAAGAAGGTCGAGCAACTAGAAAGCGCCATCGCCGGCGGTGCCCTTCCACCTCAAACAAGTCATTCACACAGCCAGGGCGGCTCAACATTCTCGCCAGCCGGCGCTCCTCCGGCCCATAGCCCAGCGCAGGCCGGCGTCCAAAGCCAAACCAAGCCCCCCGCACCGAGCGAAGCACACAGGCCGACCCCGCCCCCACCGCCTGCGCCCGCGCCGAGCAAAGCTCCAGAGCCACCGGAGTCTTCGTCAATAGCAGAGCGCTTGCCAGCACCGGCTGCTTCGTCAGCACCGGCGCCCGCGCCGGCAGCCCAGACCGAGGAGCAGCCAGGCAAGAGCAAAGGCTATGAGGAACCCACCTCCGCAAGCACGGTTCACGAAGACACTACCAGGCCCCCAAGCCGTCCTCAGGCGGCCGATGAATTTGAAGTCAACGAGGACGGGGACGTGGAGCCAATCGGCTCCGGAGCCGACCTCGATAACGAGGAAGAGCCGACGCCAGCATCGGCACCAGCCTCATCGAGTTCCAGCCCGCCCGCGGGAAATGGCGGGAGCGAAAACCATGATTCGGGCAAATCGGAAGACCTGGACGAGTTTTGGTCCAATTTGATGTCGGACCTGCAGAGTCGCCATCTGCCATCTTTCAGCCTTATATCGCAGTTTGGCTTCCCCCTTTCAATCAGACAAGACGAGCTGGTTATCGGTGTTCTGAAAGAAAACTTCCAGAAAATGATTGAGGGCAAGGCTGAACAAATCAAGACCTCAGCCAAAATTATTAGCGGTCGCGACTTGTTTATTAAAGTCAGAGTTGCGGCCCAGGACACTCCCCCCCCTGCCAAAACAACGAACACCGGCAGCAGCAGACAAAAAAACGACGGCCCAAACGGTGCCAATCGCGGCCAAACCCAGGAGCGCTCAAGCTCCCCGGATCGTTCTGCTATCGGGCATGAGGACGATGAGGAGCCTGGTGAGCCGGTGCTGGCCGCCCAGGCCAGCGCACTACGAGCAAACACAGTCGGCGATGAGCGCCGCCCCCCCGCCGAGAAGAGCCCAAGCCCCAAGGCCGCGGGTGATAACCAAAGGCCCAGCTCCGCCGACCTTTCGCGCTCTGATTATATTGACGTCCCGCCCACGGATAACCAGCTAATGGTCAAGGAAGCTTATAAGCTTTTTGAAGGTCCAGGCTCCCGCCGGGTAGGATAAGGCAGCTGGTTTTCAACCGATATCGGTTCAGTTTTCAGGCTCAACCGATATCGGTTCAGCTTTCAGCCCAACTACCACCCTCCCGGCCCGGTTACCGAGCTTGAAAAGGGCCTGTGAATTCTCGCTCATATTGCTCGTCCGGGAGCTCTATCCAGCGCAGATCCACGCGATCGACAGTGGCTCTGGGCGGGCCCTTTCGGCAATATTCAACCAGTTTTTCGACGGCTTCACGCTCTCCGCCTATACAGGCCTCGACCGAACCGTCCTCCAAATTTCTTACAAACCCGCAAACACCTAGTTGCAGGGCCTCGCTTCGAGTGCTCTGGCGGAAGAAGACACCTTGCACCCGGCCATAGATTTGTAGTCTTGCTATCAAGGGCATAATCTTTGATTACAGGGTTATGTCAAACAGGCTAAAATGAATTGGTCAACAGTGTAACAGAGCGAGTTTCTCTGTTGGACCGGTTCCGTGCTTTGCCTGCAGGCACTCCACGGCAGTATTAGCGACAAAACGAAAGAGTAAATGGCCACTGAATCGGACGAAAACCTAAACTCGGAGCCGACAGCAACGCCGGAGCTGGTTAGCTCGGCTATTGAATCGGCCAAGAGTCAGGGTCTGGACATAAATCCATACAGTGTGGCACTGGAAGCCGGTATAGCGGCGCAGACATTGTTTACGAACACCGAGTTAATGAACCTGGTGATCGCAGCCCGCGGCGATCAGACCACCTTTTCTATTGACAGCCATCTGCTTGAGCGCTGCCAAGAGCTGGAAGCCGAAATGGCAAAACTTCTTGATGTAAACCAGGAAATATACGACCGGGCCCTGGAAATGGAAGAACGGGTGATCCAGCTCGAGGCTAAGGTAAGCGAGATGGAGGAGGACACTGAGCATCTGACGATGCAGCTGCAAAACTCCTGGCATCTGGGCTACAAAAAGGGACTCAATGACGGTCAGAGCCAGGAGGTCAAAGCCAGCCAGAAGCCGATGATCGACATTGAGCTGCCGAAGGAGGAAGTAAAGCAAGAAGCAAGCACTTCAGACACTGGGCCAATAAAGGCTGTCATAGACATTGAGTTGCCCAGAGAAGAAGAGCAGGCGCCGTCTCTGCTCGATATTGAACTTCCTGAAGCAGTGAAAGTGCCCAGTTCCTCTCTCCTTGATATTGAATTGCCGGAGGCACAAAAGCTTTCTTCCAAATCGCTTTTGGACATTGAGTTGCCTGAGGCGGAGAAACTTGCGGCCAATTCGCATATCGAAGCCGAGCAAGTTAAAGAGCAGCCTTCGATCAAATCATTGATCGATATCGAGCTGCCTAAAGAAGAGAAACAATCGATTAAGTCGCTTATCGACTTTGAATTGCCAAAAGAAGAAACGCCATCGCAGACTGATTTCAGCACCGCAAAGAGCGGAGAAGCCGCTTCCGGCGCCGCACCACCGGCGGGGACAGCACAGGAAGGCGGCGCGACTCCAAGTTTCAATGACCGGGTCTTTAATGCTGTTTCGGACAGTGTGACGGCAAGCAGTGCCGTGGAGTCGTACGGATCCATGTCCTGGCGTGAAGTAGAAACAATCTATCAGTACAGCGCTACGGGAGGGGCATCAGCCTCCAGCCCTAATATGGTTTTTGAGCCGCTGGCACCGGGGCAGACAGTTGGCGCAAGGTCTGGCGATGCCGCCGATTCCGCCGCAAATGCGCAAACAGCGGAATCTTCCGGCGGGCAGGCGAATGTACCTGTGGGTGACGGGGATATTAGTGCTCCCTTTAGCCGGGGCGATACCCAGCCGATGCGCTCCGACACACAGCCTATAATAGTTTCGCAACCCGGCACCGGTGAGAATGCATTACCACCCATTTTAAAAGCAGACGCTCCGGCGCCTAAGGCCGAGGGTGCATCTGCTGCTGCTGCAGGCAGCGCAGCCAAGACCAATCCGCGCAGTACCTTTACTGGCTTAAGCTCCAAGTCCTTACAAGACCCGGATCCGCCTCTGGAGCGGACAATGTCGCAATATCTGGGTGATAGCAGCGCATATTTAAATCTGGACAGAGTGTCCATGGCACCGGAAAACGAAGACTTGCTGTCGCCTCTGGCCGAGGCTTCGAACAAGGCAGCAGCTCAATCAGCTGCAGCCGCAGCAGAAGCAGCCGCACCACCGGCGGAGGCAGGAGCAGCCGGACAGACTCCTTCGCTGGCAGCCTCTCAAGCGGAGACGCAGACCCTGGTAGGAGCCAGCCAGGCTCTGAAAGCGGAAGCAAGGGCTAAGGCGGAAGCTTCGGCGGAGATCGCCAGCTCCCATCCTTTCAACCCGGCAGCATCGCACTCTGCCGAAATCACCTCTCAGAGCAACTCACAAACCAAAATCCGGGCTACGACCGGGCCGGGCGAGCCAAGATGGGCGAAGCGAGAAGCCGACGTCACTTTTGATGGACTGACGGCGATGGAGAATGATTCCACTACCGACGTCCTGGATTTGGACAAGCTCGATATTTTTGAGGGCATGGAAGACATTGACGAACTCAATCAAATTGAAGTGATTGAAGACGTTGTACTTCCGGGCACAACACAGCCGACTGAAGCGCAGAAGAAATCTAAGTACAAGAGTTCGGAACACATTCCTGTCGTTTCTTCCGATGATCTGCACGACCTGATTAAGTCTCGCATTAAGAAGGCGGGGGACACCCATGAACCGCCGCGCTTTGATTCGCTAAAATCACCCGCTGGTGCGGAAAGGTCGACCGTCTCCGGCACCTCGAACCCCGTCGCCGCACCGGGAGCTGGGGCCGACGCCAGTCAGGATGCGGCGGGCGCCTCCGGTGCTGACTATAGCGGTGCTGTGCCGGGTACTGCCTCAAGCGCCAAAAACGAAGCCGTCTCACCGCCGCCGGTGCCTTCCATCAAAGAGCTCGATGCTCTGCGGCAGGGTGCTCGCAACAAGTTTGTCGGCGGCAAAGCTGCAGCTAGCCCCCTCAGCCCGCCCGGCTCGACCAGTAATCCCGACAGCCCGATTGGCGCTTCGGCATCCAACGCATCGATGCTGCTCAGCACCCGTGGGGTGCCGCCTGAGATCCGCAAGGCCTGCATGATTTTAGGAGTGCGTCCGGAAGACTTGACTCTTAAAGAAGTAAATGAAAAATGGAAAGCTCAACTAACCGCACCTGGCGTCCATCCTGACCAGGGCGGGGATACGGAGTCGGCCATCTATTTGAACACAGCCAAGGACACGCTGGTCAAATGGATAAATGATCAAAACTCCAAGATGGGCAAGAAATTTGGCAAGAAAGACGGACCGGACCATCCACCGAAAAGAGACGAACCTCCCCATCCTCCGCAGAAATAATGGCAAAACCAGTCGTAGTAATTGTAGGTCGGCCTAACGTCGGCAAGTCCACTTTCTTCAATCGTTGCATAGGCGAGAAGCATGCAATCGTTGACGACCAGCCGGGAGTAACGCGCGATAGAATCTATCGCGATTGCGATTGGTCGGGGCATGATTTTCTCCTTGTTGATACGGGCGGCATTTTGGCGTACGAACACAAAGGCGAGCCGCTGGGCAAGGAAATTCTCGAGCAGGTTAAGGAAGCCCTGACCCAGGCCGACGTGATTATTTTTATGGTGGACGGCAAGGAAGGCCTGAACGGGGCCGATGAAGAAGTGGCCGGCATAGTCAGGCGCATAAAAAAACCGGTGATTCTCACGGTCAACAAAATCGACTCGATTAAAGAAAACAACAACATCATGGATTTTTACGGCCTTGGCCTGGGAGAACCCATGCCCCTGTCGGCACTGACCGGTTCCGGGGCCGTTGGTGATTTGCTGGACAAAATAATCTCTTATTTTCCTCCCAAGAATGGCAAGAAACTGACGCGCGATGAAGAACTTTATGGTGTTGAAGGTGAGGAGGGACCGCAAGAGGACCTGACCACCAAGCCAATCTCCATAGCCATTATCGGCCGCCCCAATGTTGGAAAGTCATCAATCACCAATATGCTCTGCGGTCAAAAGCGGGCGATCGTTTCCGAGGTACCAGGCACCACCCGCGATGCCGTGGACACGACATTTAACCATAAGGGCCGGGAACTGACCTTGATAGACACCGCCGGCATCAGGCGCAAGTCCAGGGTCGACTATGGTATTGAGGCATTTTCGGTCGTGCGCTCCCTGCGCGCCATCGACCGCGCCGACGTGGTCGCCCTTGTGCTTGATGCCAGCCTGGAAATAAGCGACCAGGACCAAAAACTGGCATCCAAAATAGAGGAGGCCGGCAAGGCCTGCGTCATTGTTCTCAATAAATGGGACCTGGTGGAAGACAAATCCTCCGGCTCAATGAAACGAATATCCGATGACGTCAAGGCGCAGCTGCGCAGTATTTCCTATGCCGAAGTCGTTTTCACCAGCGTCTTGACCAAGGTGCGGGTGCAAAAAATTATTGAGGCCTGCGAAAGGACTTTTCTCGAATCGCACAAAAGAGTTACTACCGGTCTTGTCAATCAGATAATCAGCGAAAGTGTGGCACTGGTGCCGCCGCCATCAAGCAAGCGCGGCAAGCGCCTCAAGATCTATTACGCCACCCAGGTCTCGGTGGCGCCTCCTACCTTCGTTCTAAAAGTCTCCGACGGCAAACTGATGGCCCGCAACTACGAACTTTATCTGGAGCGCAAGCTGAGAGAAGCCTTCGGCTTTGTCGGCGCCCCGGTGCGCATTATTTTGCGCTCCAAGGAAAAACGCGATTAGGGTGGGGAGAAAATCGAATCAATGATCACTGCCATTCTTCTAATCATAGCCGGCTATATATGCGGCTCCTTGCCCTTCGGTGTCTGGGTGGCGGCGAGCCAGGGAATAGACATTACCAAGATGGGTTCGGGCTCCACCGGCGCCACCAATGTTTACCGCTGTGTCGGCAAAAAAGAAGGAATTCTCGTCCTCTTGCTGGACGCATTTAAAGGATACGCGCCTGTAACCGCCGCCATCATGCTCGATCACGGCAGCATGGCTCTCAGCCTGCCCATGGGCTCGCTTAACTTTGTCTTGCCGGATATCGTGCCCTGTGTTGTGGGAGCGATGAGCATGATCGGGCACAGCAAATCGATGTTTCTGCATTTCACCGGAGGCAAGAGCGCTGCCACCGGACTTGGTACCATCACCGCCCTCAATCCTGCTGTCGGTGGACTTGTTTTTCTCTCATTTATATCTCTTGTCTACTTCACCCGCATCGTCTCGATCGCTTCAATGGGTGCAGCAACTCTTGATGTGGTTTTCATGGCCCTCTTCAAAGCGCCGCCAACTTTTATCGGTTATGCTGCATTTGGTGGTCTGATTGTGATCGTCCGGCACAAAGCCAATATCAAGCGCCTGTTAAACGGCACCGAGCCGCGTTTTGGACAAAAGTCATCAGGGACCACCGCAGAAGATGCAGAGCAGGAAGTTGCCGCTGGACAACGTTTTGAGGCGCAAGCAAGCGCCGGCCATGATAGTGCCGGAACCGGTACCGCCCCACAAGACACGGCCAGACAAAATTCTCCACCGCAAACTGCACCTTCTCAAGAAGCTCAATCGGCAAGCCACAATCCTACAGATCAGGTAAAACCCCAGTGAAAGTAAATCCTAATATTGGTCAAAGCCAGCCCCGCATTACAACCAGCCAGCCCCGGGGCATTTCTCTGGGCCTGGTTGCTGCACTGGTGCTCTCCTTAGCACTACCAGCAATACCGCCGGCGCATGCCGTCACCGGTACAAAAGATCGTGGGCTGAAGATAGCTAAAAAAGCTGATGATGATGCGCAGAGCTCATCAATAAAGCCCGATGCCCCACTGACCGAGGACGAAAGGGTCAACATCAGGGTGTATAAGACTGCCAACCGCGCAGTAGTAAACATTTCCACGGTAGCCTCGGCCGAAGAAACTATGATGAACAACGGCATAGTAAAAGAAGGATTTGGCTCCGGTTCAATTGTCAATACAGACGGCTACATCTTGACCAATAACCACGTGGTTGAAGGCTTTCAGAATGTGCGGGTGACACTGTGGGACGGAACCAATCTGCAGGGTCAGGTGGTGGGGGTCGACCCCCAGACCGATCTGGCCATAGTCAAAGTCGAGCCGCCCAGGGGCACCAAGCTGACCGTCCTCACACTCGGTGACTCGGCCCAAATGGAAGTAGGGCGCAGGGTCCTTGCTATTGGCAACCCGTTCGGCCTTGACCGGACAATGACCGTGGGAGTTGTGTCCTCGCTTGGACGCACGATGAACACGGCGCAGGGACGGGCTATTAAAGGCATTATTCAAACTGACGCCGCTATCAATCCAGGCAATTCCGGCGGGCCGTTGCTCGATTCGCAGGCCAAAATAATAGGGATAAATACAGCAATTTTCACAAAGGCCGGACAATCAGCAGGAATCGGCTTTGCCATCCCCATAAATATCGCCAAAAATATCATTCCCCAGCTCATTGCTCACCACCGTGTACAGCGGCCGGAGATTGGTGTAGACGTTGTGGTCTTCTCCGACAAAGGTCTGAAAATTCAAAAGGTAGCTAAGGGCAGCCCGGCTGAAGCTGCCGGCCTCCAGGCCTTCCGAATTCTTCAGTACAATCTTGGCAACTATGTGGTGAACCAGGCAGATTGGGCCTATTCCGATTTGATCCTGGAAATTGACGGCCAGCCGGTCAAAACAATCGACGCATTCTTTTCCTATATAGAAAGCAAGAAACCGGATCAAGTGGTTACACTGACAATTCTCAGAGCCGGAAAGAAAATGAAAATTCCAGTAAAATTAACAGTCGGCACATCGTCATAAGATTTGTCGCCGATCAGTCGGTCGGAAAATTGCAAGAACGGAGAATACATTGTCTAGAATCCTCGTAATTGAAGACGAACAAGCAATCGCCGAACTCGTAAAAATCAATTTGGAATTGCTCGGCCACCAGGTAATCACCGCCCCCGACGGCATCAAGGGACTGGCCATGTCCCAGCAAAATCGCCCGGACCTGATCGTCCTCGATGTGATGATGCCTGATTTGGACGGTTTTACTGTTTGCCAGAGACTGCGGCAAAATCCACAGACCAATCACATTCCAGTGCTGATGCTGACGGCCCTGTCCACAACCAAGGATAAAGTGGCCGGCTTTGACGCCGGTGCCGACGATTATTTGCCCAAGCCTTTCGATATCCCCGAATTGCAGGTGCGCGTCCGTGCCCTCTTGCGCCGCGCCGGCTCGGTGCCCAATTCCTCATCCCTGCCTGAGATTTTGACCGCAGGTGAAATCACCTTAATCCCTGAAAATTTGCAGGCAAAAGTAAGCGAGCGTATCGAGAAGCTCACTCCAACAGAATTTGAAATTTTGCATTGTTTGATGCAGCATCACGGACAGACAGTATCGACAGGCAAATTGCTGGAAGAAGTCTGGGGCTACTCGCCCGATGACGACGTTGATACGATCCGCGTGCATATTCGCCATTTGCGCACACGCCTGGAAAAAGGTGATCGCAAATACATAAAAACTGTCTATGGTGGCGGCTATCAGCTTGTGGCCGAAGGCTTCACAAAGGAAAAAGGCGGCGAATAGCCTTTGCCCGAGGACCATCCGCGGCGGCGGACAGCTTTTTCACGATCTTTTTTGGCGGCGAATAGCCCTTGCCTGAGGACCGTCCGTGGCGGCGTACAGCTTTTGCACGATTTTTTTCGGCACGATTAGCCTTTGCCCAGAGCCTTCCCGGGCCAGAAGACATCGATCAGGCCGACAAAATATATACAGCACATAAGTGCTTTCTCACAATGCTGATGCAAGGCCGTTTTGAGTAAAAACATAATATGCAATTGTCAAGCTCTCGTTTTTAGCAGCCTGTGCCGTGTAGCACACTTGTAAGAGCGGCGCACTATAAACGTTTTAGGTTAAGGAAAGCCGCTGTATGTGGACATATTGGAAACCCACCTTATATCATTGAGTTTGCCATTGGAAACCAATCTCGATGGTGTTTAGACGGGGCTTTTCAAATCAACGTCGGCCCGACCAAAATTCGCGACACCGCTCTCAAAACGAGCATGCCTAAAGCATACAGAAGATTGGTTTTCTAACAGAGGAGTACTTAGTTTGTTATTCAACAGTCTGCAGTATCTAGTCTTCCTGCCCATTGTTTTCTTGCTGTACTGGGCCACGCCGCACCGTTTGCGGGTGCCACTGCTTTTAGTGGCAAGCTATGTTTTTTACATGTCCTGGCGGCCAATCTACGGCATCTTGATCTTTGGCCTCACCCTGGCCAACTTTCTGCTTGTGCCGTACATCGCTAAGGCAACCCAGGCGGAGGGCGGCAAGTTTATATTCGGGCCAAAGACCTGGGTCGGCATTACCGTAGCGGTCAACTTGATCTGTCTGGGGATTTTCAAATACGCCTATTTCACCATGGACACGGTCAAGGCCGGTCTGGGCATGGCCGGCATTGATTGGAAAGAGCCGCATCTGCATATCATCCTGCCCCTCGGTATTTCATTCTTCGTTTTTGAATTTATCCACTATGCCGTCGAGGTTTATCGCGGCAAGCCTGTGATTAAGTCCTTCCCAGCTCTCGCACTGTTTGCCGGATTCTTCCCCACTCAAATCGCCGGCCCAATCAAACGCTATCAAGACTTTGTGCCGCAGCTGACCGAAAAAATCAAATTCAAATGGGAATACCTGGACCAGGGCATGCAGATGATTCTCATGGGTCTGGCTAAGAAAGTGTTGATTGCCGACAATCTCGCTCTCGTTGCTCAGGCGGGCTTCAGCCATCCTGAAAATTTCAGCGGCCTCGATTTGTGGATGATCACTTACGCTTTTGCTTTCCAGATTTTCTTCGACTTCGCCGGATACACTGATATCGCCCGTGGTTCGGCCCTGTTGTTTGGCTTCAAGGTGCCAATCAACTTCAACCTGCCCTATCTGGCCGGCAGCGTCGCTGATTTCTGGCACCGCTGGCATATAAGCCTTTCCACCTGGTTGAGAGATTATCTCTTCATTCCCCTGGGCGGATCGCGCTGCAGCACAATCAAGCAATATCGCAACCTCTTCATCACCATGGCCCTCGGCGGCCTGTGGCATGGAGCGGCGACTCACTTCCTTATTTGGGGAGCCTATCAGGGCGTAGTCCTGATATTGCACAAAGAGTATCTGCGCGCGCGCTCGGCTGTTGGCTTGAGCACAGCCCTGGAGAAATCGCCCGGTCTGGCTAAGGCCTATCACTGGGCCTCGGTTGTGGTCACCTTCCATATTGTTTGTATCGGCTGGGTATTTTTCCGGGCCGAGGATATGAAGACTGCCACTTCGGTAATCGGCAAGCTGCTCATGGCTCCTTCTGAAATAATCAATTTCAGCGCCGCCAAGCTGGCTATATTGCAAATCCGCGATCCGATTATCTTCCCTGCTCTTGTGCTTCTGCTTCCTGCACTGATGATCTCTCATGTGGTTGTGGGCTGGCTCAATAACAAGAAGTTCTACCTCAATCCACCATGGGCGGTGCAGGTAGGTGTGATGGTGGCGCTCATGTGTTTGATCACCATCTTCAGCCCTGACAGCTCGCCACGCTTCATATACTTCCAGTTCTAAATCCCGGCCCTCGGGGTCAGCCCTCAGGGTCAGGTAAAGTCGGAACTCAGGAAAAAGTGCTGATGCAAGTGGAATCCACAGTAACGCAAAACAAACCGGCGACGCAGACCAAGGCGGCGCCGGTTTTGAGCCGTTTTGTGGCGGCATTTCTCGTCTTTATCTTGCTCTGCGGAGCGATGGCGGCAAGCAGTTTCGACCGACTCAAGCCGGCTGATTTTGCTTTCAACACCTGGACTACCTGGGCAATAAGAGACTTTCTTGCCCGCCCTAAAACGCCTGACGTAGTCTTCCTGGGCTCATCTTTGATGCTGGTGCCCCTCGATGGGGTGGACGCCGATTTTATCGGTAAAACCATTGACGGTGCAGCGCATCATCAGAGCCTTTTCTTTGAAAATCATTTCAAAAAATACAGCGGCAAGGAGATAAGCTCATTCAACTTTGCTCTCCCCGGCGAGATGCCCTCCGACGCTTACCTGATCACGCGCTTTTTGCTGGAAGGCAAGCACGCACCCAAGGTTCTTGTATATGGTGTGGGACCGCGGGACTTTATGGACAATCTTTTGCCCTCGCCCAGTGCCACCGATCCTTTCCAGTACCTTTCGCGCTTTGGCGACTGGAGCGACCATGCCTCATTGATCGTGCCTGACTGGCAGGAACGTTTCAATCTGGAGCTCTCGCGCCTGGTCTATACTTACGGCCAGCGCAGCCAGCTGGCCCTTGACGCCAATCGCATAGCCGACCTGGTTATGGACAAGGTCTGCCCCAAACCGCCGAGCAAGATGACCGATCTGGAAGTCTACAGCCTGCGCCGCTCCATCATGCCCGACTATCGTCCTTTTGAAGTGGCGCCTAAGACCTGCCTTTTCCGGCCCACAACCGACGCCAACAGACCAAAGTTTCTCGATAACATCGCCGAATACAAAAAGCGCTACAAGACGCTCAAAACAGAAACATTCAACGGTCAGATGAGTTTTCTTGGTGACATTTTGGCCATCGCCAGAGAGCGCCACATCCATGTCATGCTCTATGCCATGCCGATAACCGATATCAATCGGGGACTTCTATCCGATACGTCCTGGCAGCTTTACCGCAGCCGCCTGCGCTCGATTGCCACCACATCCGGTGCTAGCTTTTTTGATATGCAGGAAAGCGGTGCTTTCCAATTTACCGATTTTCAGGACACAGTGCATCTGCACTCGGGTGGCGGCGCCAAGCTGCTCGATTTGATGGCACAGACAATGAGCAAGGACGACCAGGCCGGCAAGCAACTTGATCTGGCGGCCCAAAATACAGACAGTGACAGGCAAGCAAAAAAGACTCTCCCCACCTCGGCAAGGCCTTCGGTTAATCTGGCAGGCAAGCAGGGAGGGCCGCTATGAAGCGACAGTTCAGCGCCTTTACCACTGCTGTAACAGTGTTCTTTGCCGCCAATATAGCGCTTTCATTCTTTTCGCCCTTCAATTTCGACCCTTTCAAATTTCCTTACCGCGGCTGGGCCTGGTGGACTTTTGATGGTCTGAGAAAAGCCAACAACGATCGCCAGGAACATAATGTGGCGCTGCTTGGCTCATCTCTCATGGTCAGCGCCATTACCTGCTGCGACGCCAACTACCTAAATAAAGGCCTGGATCTGACCGAGCATCATGGTGCCGAATA
>Ga0207011_1059_pt1 | contig 22519 bp, 14 predicted proteins | sample Alteio_BWMinCont_79_FD_153466 | JGI IMG/M metagenome (GOLD analysis project Ga0207011, IMG submission 153466) | Enriched cells from forest soil in Barre Woods Harvard Forest LTER site, Petersham, Massachusetts, United States -... | ecosystem: Environmental > Terrestrial > Soil > Temperate forest >...
TGGTAGCGGCTGATTACGAAAAGCTGCAGCGCATTCTCGTTAATTTGCTGGCCAACGCCATCAAGTATGCTCCGAAAGGCACAGAAATAGACCTTTTAGCGACCAGGCAGGCGGGCTTCGTCGAAATCTCGGTCAAAGACCGGGGCAAGGGCATCCCGCCCGATCAGTTGGGGGATGTGTTCAAACGCTTTAAGCAGCTGGAAAATCAACCGGGGCAAGATAACGGCAAATCCAGATCGCCGGCCGCTGCCGAAGGTCAAGGACAGAGCCAGACCCCTGCCGCTTCTCCTGCGGCCAGCCCGGAAAGTGGGTCGGGGTCCGGCCTGGGGTTGGCCATCTGCAAAGCATTTGTAGAATTGCATGGCGGCACTATATCGGTAAAGAGCCAGCAGGGTGAGGGCACAATATTCACTTTCACCCTGCTGGACACCCCAGCACCAACGGTTGAAGCGCATGGCCGATAAAGCTGATTGGCGCAAGCAAGGTAAGATTTGCTCTAAATGCGGCAAACGCATCACCAGCGCCGAGCAGGCAGGCTCACTCACTTCCTACTTGTTTCAGCCATTTAACTGCACTTGTTCGGAGGGCAGACTGACAGGTGGGCCTCAATCCGGTGCCCAGGCGGCAGGCCAGAGTGCGACAGGAGACAGGGCTGGAAGACTTACTTTTTGCAGCGATTGCGGATTGCAAAAAGTGAGCGGCGGGGCAGTTGGCTCGATTACTGCCTTTATGTTTCAAGACACACGCTGCAAATGCCCGCCCAAGGACCGCACGGTCGAAAACGACATGGCCGAGAAGTTTTGGAAACTGAAACAAGCTGAGGCCGGCCGCACCTTTGACCATTCCGGCGGTAACAAGGCAAAGGATGTCTCTGACGACTCTTCCATAAATCTCCTGCCAGGCGCCATCATCGGCGGTGTGTACAGCATAATCGACCTGATCGGAGCCGGTGGCATGGGCGAAATTTACCGGGCCAATCATCTCACTCTCGGCAAGGTTGTGGCCCTCAAACTGATCCCGCCGGGCCGGGTGACGACGAGCAGCTGGCAAAGATTTCAAAACGAGGCAAAAGCCATTGCCTCCCTCGACCACGCCAATCTGGTCAAGGTGACCGATCTGGGCATACATGAGGGCTGCCTGCCTTTTTTAGCCATGGAATACATTGACGGGCGAAGCCTGGCCGAAATGCTGGCCAGAGAAGGAAGGTCGCCACTAGATGTGGTGCTGGATATCTTTATGCAAGTCTGCGAAGGGGTCGATTTTGCCCACCGAAAAGGGCTTGTGCACCGTGATTTGAAGCCAGCCAATATTATGCTTACCAGGACTGAATCAAACAAACTGCAGGTAAAAATCCTGGACTTCGGACTGGTCAAGCTGGCACAAAAAGACCGTGACCAGCAAAGTCTCACACGTGTCGGAGACGTAATGGGCAGCCCATATTATATGAGTCCCGAACAATGTATCGGTGACAAAGTAGATAACCGATCCGACATCTATTCGATTGGTTGCACAATGTTTGAAAGCCTGACCTCGCGTCCGCCCTTTGTTGGCCCTACGGCCGTGGAGATACTGACTCGCCAGCACAGCGCCGATCCACCTACCCTGGCCAGCATCGTTGGAGCAAAAGTTTATCCCGAATCGCTTGAGGTCGTGATAGCAAAACTGCTGCGCAAAAATCCGGCTGAACGCTACCAGACCCTTCTGGAATTGCGCGGCGATCTGGACAAAGTTGCGCGCGGCCAAGAGGTTGCACCATTTTACTTCAGCCGCACCAACCCGGCTGCGGGGGACATCCGCCAGAATGCCCGGGCAGAGGCGCAGGATGGTTTTGAAGTATCATCATCATCAAAGCAACTGGTCAAACGAGCAATGCTGGCAGCAATTAGCTTTGTTGTAATTTTAACAGCAGCACTGGCAAGCATCCCTCATCAAGCCCAAAAACAGCCAACAACAAAATTTGACATAAGACCTCTCAACCCGATGTTATCTGTGCCGGCACCGGGAAGCATTACCGGCAGTGCACCGCCATCGATAAAAGACAGCTCGCCCTTCTCTTCAATTGTGCGGGAGGGCGGGATTAAGTGGCGCTCTTTCGACTTTCCTAAAGACTGCGATCTGGGTCAAATTTCGGATGGGTATGGGCAGAATATGCGGGCAAAAGATGTAGTAAGACTGCGCCTCAATTTACCATTGACCTTTATTCCCGGCGAGGTTGCCGTGAAGTATCCCTCCTACCTGAAACGCTTCAGACCAGGCGATATTTATGAAGTGAAAATTTCAAACGCAAATTTTTTGGAAAGCAAGTCTGAGGACGACACCCTGGCGGCGCTTTCAAACGTACCCGGGGTGGCGAAGTTGAACCTGAGCAGCGGTGACGAGATCACAAACAAGAGTGCTGCCGTAATCGATAAATTTACATCGCTGAAACAGATCGTTATCGGCACAAGTGAACTCGATGTCGACGTCATCGCAAAACTACATGTGCTCAACCAATTAGAACTTATACGCTTGTGGGAGCACAAGGATGTAAGCGATGTTTTGAAGGCCTTGAGAAAGTCTCCATCGCTTAAGGCACTGGACCTAGGTAAGGCCACGACAAATCTTGATGGGCTGGCTAGCATATCAGCCCTGCCTCAGCTGGAAGAAGTGGTCGTGGGCAAGATTATTCCGGACAACCCCGAAACAATAAGTCAGAGCTGTCGCATATTGAGCAAGGTCAAAAAGCTTCGCGTCCTCACCCTGGGAGAGCAAGCTCTGTCGCGTAAGGACGTGGAGACAATTTCTACCATGCATTCGCTGGAAAAGCTTCACTTCCTGCGCACCAACCCAGCCAGTCCTGAAGAAAGCGCCAATTGCCTCCGCCTTTTGGCCAGACTGCCCAATCTAAAGACTCTTTCCTTTTCATACCTGCCCCTGTCCGGCGACTGCCTGGCATTACTCAGGTCAAAATTTGCCAGGCTGCAGATATTGACCCTTGAGGACAAAACGCATTGGTCACAGCTTCCCCAACTGATACAGGCATATCCCCCCCTGACCCTGGAAGGCTACAGCGCCACCGCCCCGAAAAAAACCATCGACATAATAGTACGCAAGGGCCCACCAGTGCCTTCCCTCCTTTATCAAAGTCCAGGACCAGTTAAGGTGCCCGAGCAGGAGTGATGTGCCTTGACCGGCTCAAGCATGAGGCGGCAAAGACAAAGGTGCAGAGCCTGGGGCTAAAACTGGAAGTAGATGAAGGGCTGCGAATTATCGGGCAGGAAGGTGATGATCGCCAGAATAACAACGGCGCAATAAGCGGCCTGGACAAAGGCCGGCATTTTGGTGAACGCTTTCTTTTCGTTGAGAGCGCTGACCGGCCAGTTTGTAATGATCAAAATAGCCACCATGATCATCACCACCGGTACTACCACCGGCAAATCCGGCTTCATCACCAGGAAGTGGTCCGGTGCGGGCATAGAATAGAAGGGGCGAAGGGTAAGCATACGCCGCACCATGGCGCAGGCAGCACCGATATTTTGCAGTCTGAAAAAGACCCAGCCGATACAGACAGCCTGGAAGGTCAAGAACAGGGCACCATAATGATAGACCTGCGCCACCACAGGCTTTTGCAAAAAGGACATGAGCCAGGCCTGACTGGTTTTCCACATGGCAAATTCGCGGTGGATTATTAGCGCCAGTCCATGATAAATGCCCCAGACAACAAAGTTCCAGGCAGCGCCGTGCCAGAGGCCACCCAGGGCCATGGTGAGAAATAAATTGCGATTGGTTTGCCAGCGGCTGCCCTTGGATCCACCCAGTGGAATAAACAGATAATCGCGCAACCAGGTAGACAGCGATATATGCCAGCGGTGCCAGAAGTCCGACATGTTGCGGGCGATATAAGGCATGTTGAAGTTTATTGGAATGTGATAGCCAAAGAGCATGGCTGAGCCGCGCCCGATATCGGTGTATCCGGAAAAGTCAAAATAAATCTGGAAGGCAAAGGCATAAGCAAAAAGCCAGAGCTCGGGGCCGCTGTACATTGTCGGAGCGGAGACGCCCATCTGGACGAAGGTGGCGAGATTGTCGGCAAGCAAAAGTTTTTTGGCCATGCCGATGATAATCAGGGGAATGCCCTCATCAAAATAGCTCAACTGCAACTTGGTTTTTGCCTGCATCTGCGCCACGAAGTCGGGATAGCGCTTGATCGGTCCGGCAATCTGAGTGGGGAAAAATGCAGCAAAGAGCGCGAACAGCACAAACGAATCGATCGGTTTGTTGCCGCGCCGAATCTCGAAGAGATAGTGGATATATTCAAAAGTAAAAAAGGAAATGCCCAGGGGCAATATTATATTGAACGTCCAATTGGGATCGGCGCCGCCTGTCATTTTGATGATATGGGCAAAAGTGCCGGCAAAGAAATTGGAGTATTTGAACACCGCCAAAATAATCAAGTTGACGGCAATACCGATGGTTAAAAGACTGCGGCTGGCAGGATCCTTATAGAGCACCTTGCCCCATAGCCAGTTAAACAAAGTCATCGGCAGAATCAGTAAGATAAAGCCGGGGATAAAGCTCATGTAGAAGCCGTAGCTTGCCACAAGCAGCATCGGCAGACGGAAGCGCGTGGGCAAAAGCCAGAAGAGCGCTACGATCGCCGGCAAAAACAGAAGGTACTCAGCGCTGGTAAAGAGCATCTAGATATACAGGTCCTGTTCGAAATGGTTCAACAAATGTTCGGGCAATTGATTGGGCAAGTGATTGGGCAAATGTTTTGGCAAGTGATCGATCAACTTAGTGGTCAATATTGCCATAGCCTGGAAACACTTTCAAAGAGCAGCGTTGATAGTACCACTGACGGGCTTATCAAGAACAAAATCCATCTAATGTATACAAGCGCGGTCGAGCCATGTTTGCTTCCGCTATAGATGCCTTCATGATTTCAAGGTCGATTTAATAAAGTTAAGGATGGCTGAGCAGGGCCTTCAACTTATAGCTGGCGATGCGCACATAGGCCAGAGCCATGAGGCCGCAGTAAGCCACGGCATCAAGCCACCAGCGCCCGCCCCGATAGTGTTTGTGCCAGAAGCGATAAAGCCCCCGGTGCGACGAGAGAATCATCGCCACTTTTACCTGCTTAATAGATTGGCCGTAATGATGCACCACCTGAGCTCTGGGGGTAAACCAGATCTCATAGCCGGCTTTCTTGACGCGGTAGCACCAGTCAACTTCTTCAAAGAGCATGAAAAAGCCTTCATCAAGCGTGCCAACCCGATCCAGCACCGCTCGCTTGATCAGCAAGCATGCCCCCTCGGGCTGGTCTACCTGGCGCTCATCATCATGATTCCAGTCGAGCATTTTGTATTCGCGAAACTTTATCCCCCGCGGGGAAGAGGCCGGGAACAGGCGACTGAGGCCGATCAGTTCGTAAAGCATGCCGACAAAAGTAGGAAACTGGCGGCAGGATCGCTGCACGCTGCCGTCGCTATTCAACAGTTGCGGTGCCACCACCGCCGCCTGGGGATGGGTTTCAAAAAAATCAACAAGAGTCTTGAGGGAGCCGCTTTTTACCTCGGTGTCCGGGTTGAGCATCAGAACAAAATCACCGGTACTGAGCGCAAAGGCTTGATTGTTGGCGGCGGCAAAACCTTTGTTGTCTTGATTGGCAATTAATTTCACCCAGGGATATTTCTCCGCCACCATTTGCGCCGAGCTGTCAGCCGAGGCGTTGTCAACAACAAACACCTGGCCCCTGTCCAGGCCGCCAAAAGTGGCAGTAAGCTCGCGCTCCACCGAGGCCAGGCAGGCGTCGAGCAAATTCCTGGTATTCCAGCTAACAATAATGATGGAGAGAAGCATCAACTAATTTTAGACCCCAGCAAAGCGTTTACTCTAAAATGGCTATTTGACTGTGATTTCCGCACCCCGCCAATGCTTGCAAAGAGACTGACCGACATAATTGTTTCCACTGTAGCGCTCGTGCCTGCTTCGCCGATCCTACTTATTGCCGCCGCCGCTATTAAGCTAGACTCATCCGGCCCGGTAATTTTTAAACAGCGGCGCATCGGCCTCAATGGCCAAATCTTTGAAATTTATAAATTTCGTACTATGGCTGCCGGCACGCCGGATCTGGCTACAGACCAAATGTTGAAAATGCCAAGCCCCATTACCAGGGTCGGTCACATGTTGCGTAAAACCAGTATCGACGAGCTTCCGCAACTATTTAACGTACTCTCGGGCCAGATGAGTTTAGTAGGACCGAGGCCGGCTCTGTATAATCAAACCGAACTGACAGACAAACGTCAGTCCTGCGGTGTATTGAAGTTTCCCCCGGGGATAACCGGCTGGGCCCAGGTAAACGGTCGCGATGACCTGCCCGATGACGTCAAAGTAGAGCTGGATAAATGGTATTGCGAAAACTGGAGCTACTGGCTGGATTGGAAAATCATTGCCCTGACAGTCAAAACTATTTTTAGCAGTCGCGGCACCTATTGATACCAGAGACACAATTTAAATTAAGGGGAAACTCAAACCATGACCGAGCCCAAAAGCCCACAAGGCTCCGCACCAAAGACCGGTATGAAAGGTCTGATTTTAAGCGGCGGCAAAGGCACCCGCATGAGACCAATTACGCACACCGCAGCCAAGCAACTCTTGCCTGTGGCCAATAAGCCGATTTTGTTTTACGGTGTGGAAGCGCTCGTCAGCGCCGGCATCAAAGAAATAGGCATTATCATCAGCCCGGAAACAGGCAATGATGTTAAAGAATGCGTTGGCGACGGCAGCCGCTGGGGCATCAAAATCACATACATCCTGCAGGAGCTGCCCCTCGGGCTTGCTCATGCGGTCAAAACAGCGCGCCACTTTCTGGGCCAATCGCCCTTTGTAATGTACCTGGGAGACAACCTGATCAAGGACGGCGTCGGCCCGCTTGTTGAGCGCTTTTCCAAAGGCAATGCCGATGCCTTTATCTTGCTCAAAGAAGTAGCAAACCCGAGTGCATTTGGTGTGGCATTACTGGAAAAAGACGGCACCATCAACTGCCTGGAAGAAAAGCCGGCCAAGCCTAAATCCAATCTGGCTCTGGTTGGCGTCTATTTGTTCAACGCAAAAATCCATCAGTCTATTGATGAAATCAAACCCAGCCGCCGCGGCGAGCTGGAAATCACCGACGCTATCCAGCGTTTGATTGCCACCGGTCACCGGGTGGACAGCCACATTTTGAAGAGCTGGTGGCTGGATACCGGAAAGAAAGACGACATGCTCGAAGCCAATCGTGTCGTCCTGGACGAGATGACCGATATGGAAATGCTCGGCGAAGTGGACGAAAATTCACGTGTGTCAGGCCGCGTGCATATCGGCAAAGGCAGCAAACTGATCAATTGCATCGTGCGTGGACCGGCAGTGATAGGCGAAGATTGCACTCTGGAAAACAGCTATGTCGGCCCCTTCACCTCAATAGGCGACGGCGCCAGGGTCAGCCATGCTGAGCTTGAACACTGCATCTTGAGAGAAAGGTGCCAGATCCTCGATTTTAACGGCCGCATCGCCGACAGCCTTATCGGCGTCGGCGTGGAGCTCACCCGCTCTAACGGCAAGCCCCAGGCCTACCGCCTCATGCTCGGCGACGACAGCAAGGTGGAAGTGGTTTAGCCCCCCTGGGGGCGCCGCATCCTGGCGGCATCTTCATTCAGGGACCACTCTGGGGGCGCCGCCATCCTGGCGGCATCTTCATTTAGGGACCACTTTGTAGACAGCTTTTTCGAAGCCTGCTGGAAGCAGGCGCCCCCAGGAGGGCAGCCGTCCTTCGTAACCTTCAATGCTTAAGTAACTTTCACACGCCTCGGGCGTTATATTATCGCCCTCAGGTTGATCAAGCAGCCCCATAAACGAGAAAATCAAGGCACAACACAGTACGAGGATTCATGATGCGACTTCTGATCACCGGCGGACTTGGCTTTATCGGCAGCAATCTGGTGCGCCATCTAATCAACAGCCACACAAGCTACGAAATTATCAATCTCGACGCTGAGACATACGCAGGCCACCGCGAAAATCTCACCGACATCGAGAAAAATCCACGCTACAAGCTTGTGGTCGGCCGCATCGAAGACGCAAAAATTGTAGATGAAATTGTATCGGGCAAAAAATTCGGACCGATTGACGGCATCATCAATCTGGCTGCCGAAAGCCATGTAGACCGCTCGATTGAAGATCCATCCATCTTCGTCAACACCAATGTAGTGGGCACACAAAATCTTCTCCAGGCAGCCTTTAAGTACGGCAAAAAAGAAGGCGCCACCCTGCCCTACAAACTGGAAGACTATAAGATTCGCTTCGTGCAGGTTTCAACCGATGAAGTTTATGGATCGCTGGGAGCCACCGGTTTGTTTACCGAAGAAACTCCGCTTTCCCCAAACAGCCCATATTCGGCCAGCAAGGCGTCATCTGATTTGCTTTGCCGGGCTTATTTCCACACCTTTGCCATGCCCGTCGTAATCACGCGCTGCTCCAACAATTACGGCCCGTATCAGCATCCTGAAAAACTGATACCACTCTTTATCACCAACCTGATCAAGGGTGAAAAAGTGCCGGTGTACGGAGACGGCCTCAACGTAAGAGATTGGCTCCAGGTCGAAGATCACGCCCGGGCAATTGATCTGGCCTTCCACAAAGGTGTGGCCGGCGAGGTCTACAATATCGGCGGCAATAACGAGCGCACCAATATGCAAATCACAAAGTTGATTGTAAAAGAGCTGGGCAAAGGTGAAGAGTCCATTCAATACGTGCCCGACCGTCTCGGCCATGACCGCCGCTATGCCATCGATGCCAGCAAGATCGAAAGAGAACTGGGCTGGAAACCGAAGCATACGTTTGAGACCGGCATCTATGAAACAATCAAATGGTACCAGGCCAATCCCGACTGGGTAAAAGCAGTCACAGCCTGCGGCCACGACGATGGCAAGGCACTGGTGGCGGCATCGGCTGCCAAGTCAAACGCCCATAAATGATGACCGCACGTAAGACTGCGGCAAGTGGTATTTCCCTGGAGCGATGATTCTGAAACTAATATGTCTGCTGGTCGCAAAATGAATCTGCTCATCACCGGTGCTGGTGGCATGCTCGGCAAGGCTCTTGCTCCCTGCCTGGAGGCAAGAGGCCACAAAGTGCAGTCCGTCGCCAAAGAGGTGATGGATGTGACCAACTTTGCCCAGGTCAAAGAAACGCTCACCAGCGCCGCACCGGATTTGGTGTTGCACTGCGGCGCCTACACCAAGGTCGATCAAGCGGAAGCCGAGGCTGGTCTTGCATATCTCATCAACGGTTTTGGCACAGAAAATCTGGCGGTGGCCGCCTGCGATTTGGACCTGCCTGTAATGTACATCAGCACCGACTATGTCTTTGACGGTGAGAAAAACCATCCTTACACAACCTGGGATCAAACCGGCCCGCTGTCCGTTTACGGCAAGTCCAAACTGGCCGGTGAACTGGCTATTCAAAGACATTTAAATCGCTTTTACATTTTGCGCACGAGCTGGCTGTATGGACCGCACGGCAAAAATTTTGTCGACACGATTTACAATATGGCGGAAGAAGGCAAACCACTGCGGGTCGTCGCCGATCAATTCGGCACCCCCACTTGCACCCTCAGCCTTTCTGAAATAATCGCCGACTTAATCGAGACCGACCGCTGGGGCGTCTATCACGCCACCGATGCGGGCGTGACCAACTGGTTTGAATTTGCCCGTGAAATAGTCAAAGACATAAAAGATCTGAAGGGCAAATCTACCGAAGTCGCGCCCATCGAAACAAAAGACATGCCAAGACCAGCGACCCGGCCCAAATATTCTGTCCTGGACAAAACCACGCTGGTGCACACAATCGGACGCGAACTTCCCAGCTGGCAGGAGTCGCTCGCCCTCTACCTCAAGCTAAAAGCCGTTAAGAGTGCCGTTCCCTGACCTTGGCAAGAACCCCGGGAATAGGTAAAATCTGGTATTGTAATAAGTCGTTGTCAACCTGACGCCGACTTACCTCCAGGTAATTGGCCGTTTATAAGTAACCGTTAATCCAAACATGATGATGCTAAAACCACTAAGCCCAGAAGCAATCGGTCAAGAATACGAGAAAGAACTTTCGGTTCAGGACTATTCGAAAAAAACAGTGATTGAGGGCGTGCAGCTCATCAATCTAAATATGTTTGTCGATGATGGCGGCTCACTGGCTGAGATTGTCAGATTTGACGACAACGGCAACTTGCAAATTTTGCCTGAGTTTAAAGTGCGCCAGACAACTTTTTCTCAAATGCTGCCCGGCACGATCAAAGCATTTCACCTTCATTACAATCAGGAAGACGTCTGGTTTATCATGCCGTACGACCGGCTGTTAATAGGCCTTTTTGATTGCCGCAAGGACAGCCCCACCTACAACCAGCAAATGCGTTTTGTACTGGGCGCCGGCAAGGCAACAGCGCTCTATATACCCCGCGGCGTAGCCCACGGCCTGGCAAATCTATGGAGCCAACCGGCCAATATGATTTATCTGGTCAATCAATGTTTCAACGCCAGCGAGCCTGATGAAAGGCGCTTGCCCTGGGATATATTGGGCGAAGACTTCTGGACAATCCGCAAGGGCTAGGGATTAAGCAAGTTAGGGATTAAGCAAGTTAGGGACCAAACAGGTTTGGCACCGATCGTGTTAGGCACCGGGGACATAGGTTTTTAAAATGAAAATCTGTCTGCTCTCGCGTGAGTATCCTCCCGAGACGGGCTGGGGTGGCATTGGTGCTTATACCCAGCAGTTTGCCAGGGCCCTGGCCGACCTTGGTCACGATGTGCATGTCGTTTGTCTGACCAAGCGCGAAGCCAATACCTCAGAATCAGATTATATGGACGGCAAGGTATCGGTGCACCGGGTGCCCTGGGCCGAAGTCCTGGAAGAGTGGGTGCTCGTCCTTGCCACCCTGCCCAATAGCCACCACCTGCTCAAAGCCGCCGTGGCGATGTGGCAAAAGTTTCTCAGCCTGCACAGACAAATACACTTTGATATCGTCGAAGCCCCGGACCATCTGGCAGAAGGACTGTTTGTTGCCCTCACAGGCGTGGCACCATTGGTGGTGAGGCTCCATACCCCACATTTTAAACTTGTTGCCGACGGTTACCACAATCTGAGCCGCGATCTGGATAACGACGTCGTGGCAAACCTGGAAAGACTGGCCATATTGGAGGCGGACCTGGCATCGTCGCCCAGTATCGACCTGGCCGGCTTTGTTGCCACAAGCACCGGCATGGCCCTGGAAAAAATTGCAATCGTGCGCAATCCGGTAGACACGGAAAAGTTTTGCCCTGACGGAGAGCGTGCCTGCCCGCCCGGTGTCATCCTCGATGACGCAGAGGCGCCAATTGTCTTTTTTGCCGGAAGGTTGGAAGCACGCAAAGGCATCAAGTACTTGATCGATGCCGTGCCCCAAATAGTAAGGGAATTTCCCCGCACCCAGTTTGTCGTGCTGGGCTCCGATACTTTGACTGAGGAAGGGGGCGGCTCGGTCAGAGAAGCAATGAGAAACAAGCTCAAGGCCACCGGGCAGAGCTCCAGCGTCATATTTTTAAATCATGCCCCCCTGGCCGAAATGCCAAATTATTACCGCATGGCCGATCTCTGTGTCGTGCCTTCACTGTACGACAACGCACCATATACGGTACTGGAAGCACTGGCCACAGGCAGAGCGGTAGTAGCCAGCAGCGCCGGTGGTACACCCGAATATATCAAAGCCAATATTAATGGTCTGACCGTGCCCAAGCAGGACAGCATAGCCCTGGCCCTGGCAATCATCAGCCTGCTTAAAGACCGGCCCAAATTAAAAGCATTTGGAGAGGCGGCCCGAGAAACAGCATTGAGCGATTATGCCCTGCACTTTGTGGCAACCAGGGCGCTTGAGACATACAGGCAGGCGGCAATACGACATAAGGAACGGGGTGACCAGCGCATCTACCGTAAGAGAGCGGAAGATCTGGTTGACGATCTAGGTGGACTCCTGTCCCTGTATCACAATCGCCTGCACCAATTTGGTGAGGACCTTTCCATTAGATACCGGTCGCGCAAATGGATACACATGTTAAAGAGCCGTCCACGCCTCCTGCTTGGATATGCCGGTCTGACAATCGGCAAGTTTTTTGCCGCCTGCCTGCGGCCAACTCCGGTGTCTTTTAAAAACAAGCTTGCCCGTCTGGAAGCGCAGCTCGATCTAAAAATGCAATCGCCGCCCACCGAAGTGCCGACCGCAGAGCAACTAAAAGAGACTCAGAGATTGTAGTTTCAAGATTTTGCACTTCTACCACCAGACAATAGGACCAACCCGGCAAGCAAGAGCGACCAGGCGGGTAAGTCAACCGGTGAGTAAGACCAACCTTGCCAGTAAGACCAATCCGGCGAGTAAGAGCTACCCGGCGAGAACGATCAAATCAGCGAGCGAACGATGGCCAAATATACTCTTCCAGAAAGACTTACTACGAAGCGATTATTTTTGCGGCGATGGATCGACTCGGATCTGGAGCCCTTTGCTGCTCTCAACAGCGACCCGGAGGTGATGCGACATTTTCCCAGCACGCTTGACCGGGAGCAGACAGCGGCCATGATTAAACGTATAGAAAACTCCTTCGAGCAAGATTCGCTTGGCCTCTGGGCCGTGGAGGAGAGTGCCGGGGGAGAATTTGTCGGCTTTGTCGGACTGAGCAAACCAAAATTTACCGCCACGTTTACGCCCTGTGTCGAGGTTGGATGGCGTCTGGCAAAACACCACTGGGGCAAGGGCTATGCCCTGGAAGCGGCGCGCGCGTCCCTGGCCGACGGATTTGAACGGCTAGACCTGGCGGAGATTGTTTCTTTTACATCCAGGCTAAACGTCCGATCTATAAAGGTAATGGAAAGGCTGAAGATGACCCGCGATCAAGATGGAGATTTTATGCACCCTGTCCTGGCTGAGGATCATCCCCTTGCGCCGCACGTACTTTATAGAATGACGGCGCCGGACTTTGGCCGTGGCAAAATCGATATTTAGTGCCGGATCGACCCGGTAGGCAAATGTAAAACTTAGATCACTACGAAATTTGAAGTGCGACTAAATTTTGTCTTTTTAGTGCCCGGCCAGGGAACATTTCAGGGCGCTCATACATCAGGCCACAATCTGGCCGGTAAACGCTGCCAAGCCAGACTCGCTCAATCGCTTGCCCCAAGCGAAGATACAGCGCTTGGCATCAGTCTGCCATTATTTGCTCGACCGATCAATTTGCCTCGTAAGTCGATAGCACGGTCACTATTCGTCTTCTAAATTATTTCCCATAATCTATCACTTTAGCGAAAGGGTTACAGGGGTGCAATCTAGGAGCAGCATATCTGATATATAATCTTCCTCCTGAACTGGGCGCGCACGGGCGCGGCAGTTACTCAGGTTTTGGAGGATTATTTTATTTATGTCAGGTAAAACAAGGCGTACAGCCTATCTCACCGCTCTCACTCTAGTGGCCCTTGTCCCTTCCTGCGTAAGCAATCCTGCGTACGCTCAAAAAAGCGCCACCCAGATCAACGTTAAAGTCGGCTATGTCAACCTCGGTATGATCAAGGCCAACACCCCGGCATCCGCTTCTTCTGAAGAGCTGACCCACAAAGCTGAAGCCTTCCTCAAGGCCTCTGTGGAAGAAAGCAACAAGAGATTGCAAAAGGCAATTGAAGAAAAGAAATCAGAAGCTGACATCAAACAGCTGAAGGCTGATCTTCAGACTCAGATCAATGCCAAGCAACAAGCCTATGCTGAGCTGGTGCAATCATCGCAAGCTCAAGCTCTGCAGGCCATCAGCGCAGCAGTCAATTCTGTTGCTCAAGAAAAAGGTCTCGATCTTGTTGTTGATGGCGGCGGCGTTCTCGCCGGCGGTCAAAAGCTGCTCGATAGCGGCGTAGACATCACTGCTGAAGTCGTCAAAAGACTGGACAAAGGTGGCGAAGCTCCTGCTCCTAAAGCAGCAAGCGCTCCCGCCTCTAAGGAAGCCACCAAGTAATTGCATCACTGCACTGCTATCTGGTTGGTGGCAATGACCAATCAACCTGAATAGCTCAGGGAAACAACAAAACAATAGCCCTTGATCAAGAAGGCCCAGTCCTGAAGATCAAGGGCTGTTTCTTTGTCCGGCAATGGACTCCTAATTCCAATTCCGTTCACCATAAACTTGAGCAAAATCTATGAAAAACGGCTCCCCTCCTGGGACCGCCGGCTTCCAGCCGGCCCCTAAAAAGCGCTCTTCAAAGTGCTCCCTAAATGAAGATGCCGCCAGGATGGCGGCGCTCCCAGAAATTCTTCGACGGCTAAGTGAACATTATGCTCCTAGCTCTCGGAATCTCTAGCTCTCGGAATCTCTAGCTCTCGGAATCTCTAGCTCTCGGAATCTCTAGCTCTCGGAATCTCTAGCTCTCGGAATCTCTAGCTTTCGGAATCTCTAGCTCTCGGAATCTCTAGCTTTCGGAATCTCTAGCTCTCACCAATCTTCTGGTTGCTTTCGATCTTGTGAGCCATGGGAACTGTCTTCTCACTGGCAGCAGTCGGTACAGGCGTGGCAGTGGGAACGGGTGCCATTATTGCACCGGCACCTGGCGCTACGATTGCGCCAAAAGCACGACCGAGCGCCTCACCCATGGCCGCGTCTGGTGCATAGGCAGCTGCGGGCACCGAGACTGGTGCTGCATCAGGAGCAGCGCTTGTCTTTCCTGGATCGTTGGCATCAGGAGAAGTCGGTGATTTCTTGCCACCGTCTTTGCCGCCGTTATCCTTGCCGTCTCCGTCCTTCTTGTCGCCGTCCTGACCGTCGCTTTTGCCTTTTCCTTTGCCTTTTTTACCCTTTGTCTTGGCCCCAGGGGGGCCACTGGTACTGTCAGCATCCTGCTGTTGCAATTGCTTCTTAATCTGATTCATCGAAGCCAGGTAAGACTGCTTGTAGAAAGAAAAACGCACGCCACTATAAAGACGAAAGTCAAAGCCGCTAAGACCAACAGCATTGGCCGAGCGCCAGTTAAACACCGGCTCTGCCCGGACGAAAACCTGCATGCCGGGATGGTTGCCTAACTGTCTGTCGATTTCAAAGTCGGCAATCATATTGCAGTTGCCGTGGGCAGGTACCGAATGTCGGAAGTGAGGCTCTCTGAAGTTGGTGACGAAAGTATCAGTGAAGTTAAAGACCCAGGGCCCTCTGCGATACCAATAACCAAAGGTGTAAAAGGGATCGATTTCTCTTGTCGGGCCCAGAAAAAGCTGTTGACTGCGCATTTGCATCAGGGCGCTGGCGAAAAGACCAAAGTGCGGGCTAAGAGTAGCGTTAGCGTTTATTGATGGGTTAAGGTCGGCCTGGCGCACGTCTTTTGATTGGAAGAGTTCTCTTGCCTGAATATCGAGATAAGTCTGAAAACGACTCTGATAAGGAATGATGTAGTGCCTCAGTCCCATAGCAATCGACTGTGTGACCGGCTCGGTGAGCGGTCTGTGGTGCACTGTATACACGTCTTTGATCATAAAGTACTGAGCATACACACTGGTCTGATCAAAGATGTTGTAGCCGACAGTAACGTTGGGCGCCACACGAAAAACATAGTCCGGCTGCGGCTTTTTGTAGGTGAGGAAAACGTTGGTATCAAGACGCTGGTTGACTTCAGTTGAACTCTGAATCCACATCCGGGCAGGCAGCATCTGCGAAAGTCTTAGCTGAAAACCAGGATAGACCGAAGCCTGATCTTGCAAAAAGTTGCCCTTGGTGGCATCTGTTGGCAAGACGCCAGGGGTAGGGGCTGGTGCCCCCTGAGCCAGAAGCACCGGCGTGTTATTGGTGATCACATGTACGTCGGGCACTCCCTGGCAACGGGCCGGGGAAGCGGATAGCAAGAGCAAAAGCACGGCGCCGATAAACCCATACCACGCGCCATGCGGCCGCAGCATTCCCGATTCGCGATTTATTTTATCTACCACTTGGTAATGTCCGGGCTACGAAAGAGTCTCCTGAGACGTCAATTCTAACACGGCGGCAACCGTGGTTCACAAGCGTATAGACGACAGCTGCACTTGATTATTATTTTGTCGTGCCGGCTTGAGGCGCACTGGGCTTGAGCTGGTAGTACTTGGCATTGGCTGCCAACTGGTTCATGATCACTGCATTCTTCACCACTTTCTCAGCCACTCGCCGTGTCTTTTGCTCCTTGGAATTAAGCAAGGCCTTGAACGGTGCAAATCGGAAAATCAGCGAATTGAGATCGTATTTACCATGAAAGCAGACCATACCATTGCTTAGCTGCTCAAAGTCAGCCGAATAATAGGCTACGAATGGCAGCTTATTGACGGCGGCGAAGTTTGTGCAATGCGGGTGGGCAAGCGTGATGTGCTTACCTGGGCCAAGGGGAAATTTCTGATTATCAGCCATTACATAAACGGCGTTGGCATTGCCGTCATGCAGGTCATAGACAGACAGAGCATCCTCGGCACTGATGGCCAGCACAAGAGATCCGGGCAAGACATGCAGAGTGCCAAATTTGGTCGGCACATCGAGGGTATCGTCGGGGCTATAAAACTGCACCTCAGGTCTTGAGTTGGCTGCAGCTGAGGTTGCCGCATCCGGCGGCAGGGAGTTAGGATTGATAGCCGGAAGACTGGCCGGGGAAGGCGTAATTGGCCCCGGCGCAATCAGATCGATAGAATGAGAGTCACCGCCGGTAGGGCCAAGGGTGGCCGGGACCGTCAGGCTTACTCCAGCTGCATGAATTTCATTGTCTCCACCGGGGGTGGTCCCGGCGCCCCCACCGGCCATGGCGGTCGACGACAGCACCAGGCTGGCAACTGACCCGCTGGCCAGGGCAAAGGCTGTTATCTTGAGTGTTTTCTGAAGCATTGTTATTACCTAACTCCACTATTCACATGGGACATGTTTCCAAAAGAACCAGATGGACTTCCATAAGAATTTGCCGGCTGTGCATTCATTGCAGTCATCGGGCGTGCCACCATATATTCGAATGGTTCTCCGCTGCCGACAGCCGCCAAGATTGCCGCCGTCTTGAGCATAGACTGGCTCATCTTGCGTTTTTCCGTCTCGGCAGACTTGACCAATTGCTTGAGCGGTTCATAGCCGTGCAACATCGAAAGAACACTAAATTCCGAACAGAAGCTTTTGACTCCATCATCAAATTTGGTCGCCCTCATGCGCCTGTAAGATACGCTCTGAGCCGGATTTATTTCCTCGAAAAAGCGCACATCGCGGCTCGTCATTACCGCATTTTGGCCAGGAGCCAGCGCCTGGTTATGGTTGCCGCAACTGAGCACTACCGCACCTCTGTGGCTGTCGTGCAGGTTGTAGACGGCGATGCCACCATCAAAGGCCAAAACTAGCACGACTGATTTGGCAGCTACCGCCACCGAGCCAAAATCTGTTTCGACAACGGTATTAGTGGATGGAAAAATAAGAAGTGGTCCCCGGTCAAGTCTTGTCGATTCGATGGTGGATACTCCTCCGGCAAGCCGCTTGCCATCAGACTGTGCCGAGCTGGAACTAGCGGCTGAACCGGGGTTCGAATTAGCTCCGACCTGCGTACTGAAAGCTGACGTTGCATTGGTCTGCGAAATTCCTGCCAGTCCGGACAAGCCTCCTGCCGACGACAAATTGTTAATGCCTGGCAGCGAAGATACTGAGAAGAATGCGTTATTGAGGTTTGGAGACGGGGAGGAGGAAACTGTTGGAGCAGAAGCCAGACCAAACGCCGCAAAGCCACCAGATGTTTGGCCAAAAGTAGTTTCCTGGTTGGCCGAATTGACAGTGCCGTTGTGGACTGCAGCTACAGCGGGAGGATCGGCAGTTATAGTCACATTTGTACCCAGTGTGATCGCTGTCGCAGCCACTTGCGAATTGCTAAATACAACATTGCGCCCAAATGCGTTTAGCACATCGCCCGTACCTGAGGTGATCCCTGTCGTCGCCCCCGTGGCTCCGAAAAATACATTGGCACCGCCGTTAGCATTAATGGAGGGAGCCGGTACGGGTATTGGGGTCGTGAGTAGACCGGTCGTAGGCGGCTGACCAAATACGATGTTTACCTGGCCCACACCAGCGGCGGTGCCGGATGCATGTATTGAAGTCGAGTTGCCGATTGTTATTTGGCCGCCGGAGACATTGTTATCTCTAATTGTAATACTGCCCGAACTGGCACTGAGGGTGTTGTTCTGGCCAATTTGTATATTGGTGCCCGAAGGCGTGACAGTCAGATTTATGCCGCCGCCCGTCGCCTGCATGGAGATGCCGTTGAGTGTAGAGAGAGTGCCATTACTTACAGTAAGACTAATAGCACCCTTGGTCGTGGAGATATTCCCTATCGCCTGAAGATCACCGGTGGAGCCATATGTGAGGGCCGCAATTGGCAGCGCTGTCATTATCAATTCACCCGGAGAAGCAACCGAATCAGAATTGCTGATATTCAGGGCGCCGACAGCGCCAGGGGCACCTAAAATGACATTTTCAGCGTTCACTGCAAGAGCTGTCTTAGCTAGCGCCGTGCTCCCTTGAGCGACGGTGAGGTCGCCGGTGGCGGATATAAGCTGCGCTCCTGCAGCGGTCGTAACCACCCCGGTCTTGCCGTTTGCGATTACATTCAGTACCGCTGTGCCAGTCACCGACTTATTAATGAGCACCGACGAGCCGGTCAAGCTGAGAGTGCTGTCAGTTAGAGCAGTGCCAACCGTCAGTGTACCGGTAGTTGAAGTGAGAGCAACATTTTTGGGGCTGCCGGCAATGGCAATATTGCCTTTGAGTGTCCCAACCGTCAGCGCAGCCTTATTTGTGATGCTGACTGTGCTGGTGCCGGGGGCGTTGAAGGTGATTGGTGCAGCAACGGTGGAAACCAGTGAACCGGCGTTGACGGTGATAGTGCCTCCCGAAGCTACGGTTGCCCCTGGCGTTGCGGCGCTAAATGTGACGCTGCCACCGGCCTTGATGTTGACCGTGGAAACAGTCGCATCTAAAGGATTGAGTCCATTGAGGAGCGGCCCAACGTTGACATTACCGGAGGTGCTAAAACTGACCGATCCAAAGCTCGAGTATCCCCCCGTCTCATTCCCCACGCCGAGATTATTTTTGCCTGGATCGGCAAACGACAGTATCGAAGCGGCCCCACCTCCTGATACCGTGCCATTGTTTATGAAGAGGCCCGTATCGAGCGTTAAAGACCCGTTGGCGTTGGTTACGCCCACACTCGAGCTCGCGTTTACTGTAATGCCTTTCAAATCAGTAATTGATACGTTGCCGGCACTGACACCGCCTGCGGTACCATTAACAAATGTGCCGGTGGCACCAATGACAAAGGGCGCCGTGCTGCCCGAGGTCAAAGAGACGGCGGTCAAAGCTGTATTTAGCAGTGCTGCATCGGTCACAGCCAGACCCTTAGCACCGGATAGTGTCAGACTCGCGTTAGCATTATCAGTTATAGCATTGACGGTCAATGGACCCGAGGTCGTCACATCGAATGCGCCACCACCGCCGAGGCCGGTTGCGCCCAACTCAAACTGCGGAGTACCCTTCGTTACAGCTGCGCCTCCTAAAACAGTAGCCTGAGTGCCGGTAATTGTTAGATCAATTGTTCCTGACTGACCTGAACTATTGTTGGCGTTCAAGATTAACGCCTTTAGCGGGTTAGATCCGACGTTGACGACATTTCCGGCCGTGACAATCAAGGTGCCACCCGAGCCCGAGTTGTTCAGCGCAAGAGTGTTTGTATTGTCAAAATCAGAAGTGAAGTTTCCGCCAGTAATGATGGTGATATTCTGGAGGACGGCTTCCCCCATTCCTTCCAGGGGATTATTTTTCCCAAAGTTTTTTGCATCACCAAGAGTAATTCCTGATTTAGCCGAGAGGGTCAATGATTGATCTTTGGTTGTGTCAATAGTGCCGGGGCCAAGCAAAGTAAGCAGACCAGTGTTATTTGAAAAAACATAGGCAGTATTTGCAACTATCGTCCCACCCGTAGCCACGACAATTCCACCCCCGGAATTTATCGAGACTGTGTCGCCCTTGATGCTGCCGGCGATACCATTTACCACGGATGCGCCGCCGTTTACGGTAAATGCCGCAGTGCCGCCGGAACTCAATGTTACGTTAAAGATATTGGCTGCGTTGAAGTCGCCTGGGTTTGTATCCACCAGGTTTTTGGCAGCTTTGAGGGAAATACTGTCTGTGCCTCCTGTTAAAGAGAAACCATTTTTTGCCACAGTCAGGCTACCAGCCGAAGTGACGTTGACGCCTCCAACACCACCTAAATTCAATTCGAAAGGAGCTGGACTCTTGGCCGAAGCGGTATCAGATAAGGTGACAGCTTGAGTGCCAGTAATGTTCAGGTTGATCACGGCAATAGAGCTGCTATTGGAAATAACTATCGGACTATTGGCACTGTTTAGTGAAATGACGCTGCCTGCGTCGATGGTGATAGTGCCGAACCCTAACACCGCTGAGTTAATCGGCTGACCTTTGAAGTCGGCGGTGAAATTGCCTTTTGTGTTCACCGTAAAATTGCCTAGCTTCGTAAGCACGCCGGACAACGGATTATTGGCTCCTGTCTTATCGCCCAGGGTTATGCTCGTTGTCGGTTTTCCTGCCACTCCGCCACCTAGTGTCAGTGTCCCAGGCACCGTCGTAATCGGGCTGCTTCCGGTAATCGTAAGCGTACTGGCGCTAGTGAATGTCAGGTCGGTAGTTACCGTTATAGGTGTCGCCGTGTTTAGTGTGACAACCGGAGCAGTAATCGTGCTATTGGTTGCTGTAATACCACCGCTGGAAATCAAAAGACTCGGCGCTGTAAGGTTGACAGTACCAAAGCCTACTTTGCCACCAATGACTAAAGCGCTGCTGTCGACCAGATTTAGAGTGCCACCGCCAGCGGCGCCTCCTACGAAAGATGCCTTACCGTTTTCATTTAACCAGACGCTGGCGCCTCCCGCTGCGTTTACTGTAAACGACGTCGACGCTTTTATCATCACCGGCTGCGCCGCAGAACCGATACTGGTCGGATCATCAGCGGGCACAGGCACAGATCCGAAGTTTACACTCGACCCGGTCACAACTGCCTTACTGTTGCTCTGGCTGAGTGCGGCGGTACTCAACAAGTTAACTGTGACGCCGCTGACACTACCGGCCAGGGTAAGTCCAGACGCTAGCACCTGGAATGTTTGAAATGCAGAGCTGGCATTTAGCGTTGTTGCCGCCGAGTCAGTAATGAAGACCGAACCCTTGGCAGACGAAGCAGTCAAATTTCCTGCGGAAATAAATAGCCCGTCAGTTGTTCCAGTTATATCGCCTCCGGCGCCGGTGGTTTTCAAAATGGCACTGGTGGCATCGATAACGGTATTGGTATCGGTTTGACTGATAGCAGCGGTGTTGGTCGAAATTGAGACCGTACCAGTACCATCCCCGAGTTTATTTCCCGCGGTCGTATTTGGGTTAAGCGCAACCACGGCTCCAGCTGCTTTGGAAGTGTCAACCAAGGTCACATTTGAAAACTGTAGATTTAGAACCTGGAGGGTCTGCGCTGCACTGGTTATCGAAACGGTGCCGCCGGAAGTGTTTGTCGAATTGATTTGAAGAGTGCCTGGGTTTGCGTCCTTTATGAAAACGGCACCCGCCGGCGTAGCTTCAACCGTAATCAGACCCGAGATGTTGGTCGAGAGGGGCTTACTCGCGGTTCCGGCAGAACCAGACGTGTTGATATTGAGCTTTGCTGCCGTCAGAAGTCCGGCAGAAATATTGGAATTTGCTCCCGTAGTGTTGAGGTTTATTGTGCCAAGACCGGCATTCAGAGCTGGAGTAATCGTCAATTTTTGAGCAGAATCAACGGTGAAATTGTCGTTAGCGCCAAACGTGGCTTTCGAAATCGTAAGGGCGCCGCCAGAAGAAGCCGCCTCATTGATGGTTACGTTGCCTCCAGCTCCTAGAGCAAGAGTATTGACCGCGGTTGCAACATTGATATTTCCAATTGTCGCTAGGGTTGCAGTCGTGGCGTCAATAGTGCCCTTACCGGATGTCGTCAGGTCGCCGGTGCCGGCCAGAAGAGTAACTGTACCGGCAGTAATAACCCCAGACACGTTAATTGCAGCAACACTCGACTGGTTGTTAAACTGATCCGCCACAATTGATAGAGTCGTGCCGGCGGCCATCGTGGCCGAATTGACGTCGAGCAAGTCGGTGGAAGTGCTGAGAAAGAAGGAACCCGCCTTTCCTGAGCTGCTCAAAACCAAGTTGGTGGTATCGACGTCAATGGGCAATTTGACTGTGCCACTTGCCGCACCGGTCCCACCTCCAGCACCAGTTGTAATACCGACGGCACCAGTGCCACCAGTAGAAAAGGCTGCATTTCCGTTATTTGCGATGACACCATTTGTGTTGCCACCACCGCCGCCGCCCAGGCCGAAGACACCGCCCTGGCCGCTCGTGTCACCACTGATTGGATTGCCACCGGCGCCACCGGCAAAAGTGCCCGTATT
>Ga0207011_1060_pt1 | contig 22322 bp, 20 predicted proteins | sample Alteio_BWMinCont_79_FD_153466 | JGI IMG/M metagenome (GOLD analysis project Ga0207011, IMG submission 153466) | Enriched cells from forest soil in Barre Woods Harvard Forest LTER site, Petersham, Massachusetts, United States -... | ecosystem: Environmental > Terrestrial > Soil > Temperate forest >...
GAAATCACGGGAGGATACGGCCGGAGTGCCGGCACGGACTTCGCCGGCGGGTATATCTTTCATCGCACCTGAGCCGCCCGAAAGCACAGCGTCGTCACCGAAGGTCAGGTGATCGCTGACGCCCGATCCGCCGCCGACCACTACCCGGTCGCCAAAAGTGCACGAGCCGCCGACTGATACGCAGGCCACGATCAAATTTTCGCGACCGATGCGATTGTTGTGGGCGACCATAACAAGATTGTCTATTTTGCTGCCTTCACCAATTATGGTCGAACCCATTGTTGCTCTGTCGATGGTGGCATAGGCACCGATTTCCACATCATCATGGAGCACGACATTTCCGGTCTGGGGAATTTTCAAAAGCGGATTTGGATCGCTGGAAAATTCTTTGACACCGGACATGTTTTTTTCCAGATTGCTGGGGCGCTCGGTGACATAACCGAAGCCATCGGAGCCCAGGCTGGCTCCCTGCTGCATGATGACGCGGTTGCCAATCTTGACGTAGTCGGCCACTATGCAATGCGGATACAAAACGCATTTTTCGCCGATTACCACTTCGCCACCAAGGACGGTGTGGGCCATAATCACCGTGCCGGCACCAATTTTTGTTTTGGGTCCGATCACGACATATGGTCCGATGGCCACTCCCTGGGCCAGTTCGGCGCTGGCATCGACAACAGCGGTCCGGTCAATACCAACAGGCGGATAATAGCGCTTGGGCGCAATTGCGCTCAGCACTTTTTGAATGGCCAGGTTTGGTCTTTCGACCAGCACCATGTTGCGATCCGGATAATCCTTTTCGGTGCCTTCCTGGGCGACAATTGCCTTGGCCACACACTTACCTAATTTCTTCACCATTTTTTGATCGAAGACAAAGGCCAGGTCGTCTTCCTTGGCATGCAGCGGGGAGGGGCACACGGTCGTAACCATAACCGATGCATCACCGTGCACGCGCCCACCGATTACGGCGGCGATTTGTCCTAGATTCATTGGTTGTGGGAGCCGCATAAGCCCTCCTTGTTGTGATTTGCTATTGTCCGATTAAACAGCTAACCCGCGCAGGGCGCGGGTGTCGCATGTTACCTAAATTGATGCAACGACCTTGCCCGCCGAGGCCACTTATTACTTAGTGGTCGTTTTAGCCGGGGCAGCAGCAGTTGCCGGCAGGCGCTTTACAACGCCGTCGGTAATGTCAATGCCACCGAGGAGGACCGAGTCTTTCACCAGAACGGTGTCAAGCTTGTGGGCATCAGCTTCGTCCTTGATAGCTTTATCGATATCTTTTTCGAGCTGTGCTTCCAGGTTTTGCGCGCGAGTTTGCGCTTTTGTATATGCAGCATCTATGTCTTTCTGCAGATTCTTCTGCAGTGCTTCCAGCTCAGACTGCGGTTTCTTGGCTGCTTTGGCATCTTCAAACTTTTTGTTTGAAGACTCAAGCATTCCACGCACCTGATCTTCTGCTTTTTTGAGCTCTTCAGCTGCTTGCTGCGCCTTGGCGAAGCTGGTGATTACCTTTTGGCGATCAACAATACCAATGGAGATGCTTTTGGCAGCCCCAGCTTGAGTCGCTCCTTGTGCCAGGGCCTGACCGGCAAAACCCGCCGCCAAGATCACGCTGGACAATATTGCATATGGTTTAACGTACATTCTTCTCTCCAAAGAATATCCCTAGGTAAGGACGATAGTCGTAAAATGCGCCCGAGTGGACAGTTTACAACATTCGCCTGGGTCAAAGCAGGCTGGTTGACGGCCGCTACCTAAAACTTGTCTCCAAAACCAAAGTTGATCCGGGGGACATATTGATTGTTGAGGGTGCTCAAAATCGGCAGGCCGTAGTCTATACGCACCATGCCTATCATCGGCACTTTGATACGCACACCCACGCCCACTGCGGCTCCATAGCTGGTGCGGCCGAGCAGATTATTCATATTTGTATTGCCCATGACCTGGCCGTAGTCGCACCAGGCAGTCACCTTGACGTTGTTGTTGATCACCTTACTGACAACGTTGTCACCGGGTAAATGTAGTTTGCGACGCAGTTCCAGGGTGCCCATCAGCATCGTGCTGCCGGTCCCCAGGTCGCTAAAGCTGCGAAATCCGCGCACACCGTTACCAAACATGCCACCCAGGCGGTACTGCGCAAACTGAGGCATGGCCCCGAGGGACGTGCCAAAAGTGGCGTTGCTGGCAAAGACTGTGTCTTCGTTGAGTTTGACAAATTTGCTGGCCGTAATGCCCGCCTTAAGAAAGGATGAAGTAAGACCGGCTGTCGGTGTAGTGGACAAGCGGATGTTCGTACCGGTCGAGGCGTCAATGCGCTGATCTCGCGTGTCGTAATTGAGCGAGGGACTAATGCTGGCAAAGACGCCGCCCTTCAGCTGCTGGCTTCTGTACTGCTCGGCAACACCCAATCCCTGTTGAAAGTTTGACGCCATGCCGTGGGTTATGGCGTTATCCATCATCGATGTGATGATGCTTTGATTTTGGTAAAAATTGGCTACGTCTTTAAGAGTGGTGCTTTCACCGGTCAGGCCTAAGTTGCCGGTCCAGTTGTTGCCCAGTGGTTTAGAAAAGTTTGTGGTCACACCAATCGTTTGTTGCATCGACTGGCTGATTGCCATCGACGCCATGTCGCGGGCAAAACCCGTGACCGACATGGAAGTATCGGTGCCGTGCAGGCTGGGCTCAATGAAGGTGACCTCGGCATTGTATGTCCTGCCGGTGGGAAGGAAATTGCTGCCACCATTATTGAGGCTGTTGGTCATGCCATTGAGTGTGCCCGAGCCCATCTGGGTGCTGGCAGAAAGAACCTGACCTCGGCCGCGGAAATTGTTATCCGAAAATCCCACCGACCCAAACGGTCCAGCCAGTGAATCCACGCCGCCACCGGCCTGGACAGAGCCGCTGCGCTTTTCGTCCACTTCTACTTTAAGAGTAAATTTGCCCGGGTCTTTTTCGGAGGGCACAAGCGAACGGCGTATATCCTGGAAATATCCATTTGCATACAGCTTGCGCAAATCACTGGTCAGGTCTTTTTCGTTATAGACACAACCGGGCTTGAGCTTGAAGGCATGCCGGATAACGAAGTCCTGCGTTTTTTTATTGCCGGTGATGACAATATTGTCGATGGTGCCTTCATTAATAACCAGCTCGACACTGCCGTCGGGATCGTCTTTTACATCGGACACCTGGGCCAGCACAAATCCGCGATCGCGATATGCTGCTTCTACTTTGGAAATAGCACTGGACAGTGCGTTTAGATTGGACGGTCGGCCTAGCTGATCGTTAAAGAGCTTGGAAATTTCCTCGGTAGAAATTGCGCTATTACCGGTGATTGCAAATTGTGTAACGGGGGCATTTTCTTCCACGCGAATCTTGAGCAGCAAACCGCTGGGTGTAACCTCGGGATTTACTTGCAGGCTGTTTTTGTTGAAATAACCCATGCCGTCAATGGCTTTGAGGTCGTTGATAACCTGCTCTTTATCGTATTTATCACCCTTGCGAGTCTTCACCACGCCGGCAATTTCTTCGGTAGGAATGAGACGATTGCCTTCAATTTTTACGTCATCCACCACCAGATTGCTGGTATTCATTCCGCCACCAGATTCGGAGTCGGAAGCAGCACTGGGGACAAAGCCAGTATAAGGAGCTGGGGCAGCTGCAGGGCTCGAGGTAGAGCTGGAGCTTGAGCTGCTGCCATTACCGAGGCTGCCTATATGGAAAGGGCTGGCATCACCGCCCGAATCGCCCGAAGGCGACAGACTGCCGTTAACGGGAAGTTGGAAATGACTGTCGGCGATTTCGGCAAATGCCGGCAGGCCAAAGCTGCACTGACCCATGGTAATGAGCAGAGACAGGGCGAACATCCCAGCAGTGGACTTTAAGGGCTTCAATTTTTGCACTAACAACTTCCTGAAAGACCAAACGGAACGGTAGTAAACAATCCCGAGATACAACAGTCTAACAGACGACGGGGCATGCCAAGGTGTTCCGTGGCGGTATTAGTCTTAGCAAAGCCTAATCACTTGACTTCCCCGTCTCCAAACTCACAGTCTCTCGGCCTATTACGCAACTTTCGCCCAATAAAAAATAGGGGATTAAATATATTAGAGGCTTCCCATCTGGTATCAAGATTCTGCAAAGGCAGACAGTTTGTCCATTCTCTGGCTCAGTAATATAAGTCACTGCCGGTGCCACCATAGGTAAGGGCACCGCCGATGCCACCAGAAGCGCACCCTGGGGGCGCCGCCATCCTGGCGGCATTGCCTGGGCACACCGACGTCCTGGCGGCATTTCGGCGGGAACCACTCGGACAAGAAGCCGGCTGGAAGCCGGCGCCCCCAGGAAAGGCAGCCATTTTTTTATTGGTGCTTAAGCTTCGAACCAACCTACTGGTTGAGGATCGAGGTTGATATTGATCTGTTTGACTTCGGTGTAAGCATCCAGACCAAAGGTGCCAAGCTCTCGGCCCCAGCCGCTCTGCTTGTAACCGCCCCAGGGGCATTCGGTGTAGGTGTTGTGATAGGCGTTTACCCAGGTGATGCCGGCACGCAGCTTTTTGACCACGGTGTGGGCCCGGGTGATGTCGTTTGTAAAAACGGCACCGGCCAGTCCGTAGACGCTGTCATTGGCCATCTCGACTGCTTCTTCTTCACCTTTAAATTTCTGGATAACGACGACCGGTCCGAAGATTTCTTCTTTCACAATGCGCATATCCGCTTTGACGTGAGAGAAGATTGTCGGGTTGATGTAATAGCCTTCGCCATACTTTTCACCCTTCGGTCTGTCGCCGCCGGTGACTAGCTTGGCGCCTTCTTTTTGGCCGATTTCGATATAGTCGAGCACACGCTTCATTTGCACTTCGGAGACGATTGGACCCATCTCGGTTTGTTCGTCGAGGCCCGGGCCGACCCGGATTTTTTTGGCGCGCTCGGCCATCTTTTTGACAAATTGATCGTAGATGCTGTCTTCGACAATGATGCGCGATCCGGCTGAGCAGACCTGGCCGGAATTGCAGTAGATAGCGAAGAGGGCATAGTCCACGGCTATGTCCACATCAAAATCGGAGAACACCACCATTGGTGACTTGCCACCAAGCTCGAGGGTGACTTTTTTGAGATTGGAGAGAGCGGCCGCGGCGATAAGTTTGCCGGTCTTGACACTGCCGGTGAAGGCAATCTTGTCGACAAGCATACTCTCGGCAATTGGCTGGCCAACGGTCGGACCATCACCGAGCACGATATTGACCACACCCTGGGGCAGGCCGACTTGGTGCAAAATTTCTGCCAGTCTAATTGCTGTCAGTGGTGTGTACTCGGAGGGCTTGAGCACGCAGGTATTGCCGGCGGCCAGTGCTGGAGCCAGCTTCCATGCGGCCATAAGGAGAGGATAATTCCAGGGAATAATTTGTCCGCATACACCAATTGGTTCGCGCACAATTGTCGTCACCGAGGGGGCGGGCACATTTACTGTCTGGCCGCTCGGTTTGTTGATCAAACCGGCGTAATAGCGGAAACAATAAGCGGCGTCGGCGATGTCGTAGTTGGCCTCGCGCAGCGGCTTGCCGCCGTTGAGCGATTCCAGTTCGGCGAGTTCTGCGGCATTGGCGTCGATGGCATCAGCTATTTTATTGAGATAGCCCGATCTTTCGAGGGCAGTCATGTTGGGCCAGGGGCCTTTATCAAATGCTTTTCTTGCAGCTTTGATTGCTTCTTCAACTTGTTTTTTTGATGCTTCGGCTACCTTGGTCAGAGGCTTGCCCGTAGCTGGATTTACCAGGGTGCGCTCGGAGACTCCATCAACAAATTTTCCGTCTATCCAAAGTTGCCACTTGCGATCTACCTTGACTTTGGGAGCCACTAAGGTCTGAGCCATGACAAAATCCTCATAAAAACTGGGTCTAACTGACTGCATTGATGACGAAGGACCCCCGCGTGAAGGGGGTTCCTGCATTGGGGCTTAGAAAAATCCCCAAGAGACTGGCAATCATATCATTTGTGCAACAATATTAAGAACCACTTGCAAGAGCGCCCGGAGCCCGAGACCTCGTACATGGCCCACAAATACCCAGGAACATTCATTTCGCTAGAAGGTCCGGAGGGCGCAGGTAAGACCACACAGGTGCGGCTGTTGTCAGCCAAGCTGGACGCGGCCAAGGTGCCCTATGTGCTGACGCGCGATCCGGGCGGCACGCCACTTGGCAAGCAGGTACGACATATCCTGCTCAAGCCCGGCAATCCTGTCGCTCCCATGGCCGAGCTTTTGCTCTATCAGGCCGATCGGGCGCAAAATGTGGCCGAAGTGATCCTGCCCGGGCTCAAGGCCGGCAAACTGGTCATTTGCGATCGTTATATAGACTCATCAATTGCATATCAGGGCTATGGCCGCGACCTGGATCTGGCTCTGATTGAGCAACTCAACAATATGTCCACCCAGGGTTTGAAACCCGAGCTAACATTGCTGTTCGATATCGAATCGGAAAAGGGCCTGGGCAGGCTGCATCCGGGCGGTCACGATCGCATGGAAAAAGAAGCAATTGAGTTTCACCATAAGGTACGTCAGGGATATCTCACCCTGGCAAAACAAGAGCCGGAGCGCTGGCGCATCATCGACGCCACCAAGGCCCTGATTACGGTGCAGGAAGAAATGGTCAGTTTGATTGCCGAGCATATGGCTTCAAAGAAATTGGCTTTCGTTTAAAACGCGCCAAGCGCCGCCATCTTGGCGCTATCGTGACGGCATCTTAATTTAGGGGGCACTTTGAAGAGCGCTTTAACGCGTCCGGTTGGAAGCCGGCGCTTGTACATTGCCAGGTAATAGAGAATCTCCCAGGGCAGCCGTTTTGCTCAGGTTTTTGTCAAGCTTATGTGCAATGTATTGGGGTCTAGAGCTTGATTCTTTCGGTCATGAGCTTGGCAAAGTCTTTAAGGTTTTGCCTGATTTCAGCGTCGGCGCTGTCTTCCAGATAACCGTCCCCGGCGATGCGGTAGCTTCTTTCCTTGCCCTGCAAGTCTTTGAGGCGTTGTTTCATACTGGCATAATCGGCATCACTTAGTTTGCCGTTTTTGTGAGCATCATCAAGAAACTGCCCCATGTCGGTAAACTGCATCGACAAAGGCGGTTGCTGCGCCACAGTTTGAGCTCTGCCGCCACTTTGATCAATATAGACGGTTTGATTATATGGGTTTGCGCCCACGCCCCAGGGATAGTAGTAGCCCGATGGAGCGCGCCAGAGATTGGCGTTTATACCGCCGCCATTAAATGAATAGAGGCCGTTGCCCAGTGCAACAGGGTTTACGTATGGGCTGCCAAAGGGGTAAACGACACCCCCCGGGTTATACATGCGTGAGCCGGGATAATTGCCGTAGACATTGGGGACACCGTTGACGTTGGGATTGCCGAAACCATTGCCGTAAGGATTGGCGTAAGGATTGCCCACCGTGCCATAAGGATTGGCGTAGGGAGTGTTGATATAGCCGTTGGGATTGGCGCCCCAGCCGGTGGGAGACATGGGATTCATGCGCCCGGCACCATTAAAGCTCTGAGCCAGGGCCGCTGGAGCAAGTACGAAAGCCGCTAAGAGGGCTACAGGCACCTTTTTCATGGCTACCTCCCGGGACAGTTGACAACTATCAGGCCTGGCTACCTCAGACGAAAACGAGACCTCACTGTTCCAGTGTAACAAAAATAAGGCCGATGGCTTGCTACTATGCTTCGGCAGTCTCAGACTATGCTCAGGCAGTCTCCAACTATGCTCCGGCAGTCTCCGACCCTGCTCCGGCGGCAGTTTCCGCCAGGGCGCCGGCTTCTGCCGCAGGGCCGCCAACCTCAAGTCCGGACGCCTTCACAGGCTCTTCCTCGGCTTTGACGACCAGCTGGTAATTGCTTTCTTCACCAATGGCATGGGCGCAAAAGAGGCTCCAGAAGCAGAGATAGCCGATGGAGTTGATGTTATAAACACCGACTGCCGGCAGTTTGCCCGTCGTCAGAAGGGTGAAGAGACCGGGGAAGGCAAAGATTGCCGAAAAAATGGCCAGCTTGCGACCGACAGCCATAAAGGGCTTGGCCAGCCTGTGTTGGCGAGAGGCGAGCACCAGAGAAACTATAACAAGAATGGCCGCAACAATGAGACCATGCGCGGCCCAATCAAAAATGATATGGCAAAACACGCTGTAGGCCGCATCCCAGACCGTATGCATTGTGTCTTTTAGACTGAAATGTTCGTGAACCCTGTCCATTTGCGAAGGTAACCTGAAGGCCAGTCAATCCGTGAGGGACCATATGGTCCGTGCTTCTTATATTACGGCTCCAGAGGCTTATCTTCCATGAGCTTTTCTTGAGGTGAAACGGGCTTTAAATTTGTCTCGCGTGATAATTTATCCAGATTGATCCGGTTAAATTCCAGTCTGGGGTCCAGTTGCAGCGATATGCGAAACTCCTCGGCCGCCTCGTCCTTTTGCCCGAGACCGGCCAGAGCCAGACCTAAATTATTGTGAGCATTGGCGTCGGCGGGGGCGTATTTTAAACATTCTTTGAAGGCTTCTGCCGACTGGCTATACAGGCCCGCCTCCAAAAGCGCGATTCCTATGTTGTAATGAGCCTCGGGATAATCCGGCCTCAGCTTAATCGCCTGGCTCCAGACATCAATTGCTTCCTGCGATCGTTTCATCTGATAGAGAGCAATTCCCAAATTGTTGCGCGCCTGCGGATAGGCCGGATCAAGTTTGAGAGCGCGATCTAAAACAAATACGGCCTCGGGCAAATGGTTCATTTTCCACAGCACCACACCCAGACAATTGAGCGCTTCGCCGTCATTTGGATCTTTCTCCAAAAGCGTGCTCAGGAGAGATCTAGCTTCTTCGTAATCGCCCGTACCCTCGAGACATTTGGCGATGCGCAGTTTGAGATCGCGGTCTAAAATTCCGCGCACCCCGGCCAGATTTTTTTCAGCAGTGCGATATTCCATTAAGGCTTGTTCGAATCGTTTCTGCGCCCGCAGCGCGTCTCCGATGTCGATGTGCACGTCTTGAACATAGGGATTGTCTTTGAGCGCCTCCTGCAATTCCACCACCGCTCCCTGATAATCGCCTTTATGACTCATGCACAGACCAAGATTGCGGTGCCCGTCGGCTAATTCCGGATTGAGGCGCAGAGCGCTAAAAAGGGCTTCCTCAGCCTCCTTATATTCACCCAGCGACATGTAGGAAAGAGCCAGGTTGTTATATAGCTCAGCTCTGGTCGGATTGTTGGCGATGGCCTGTTTAAATTCTTCCAGCGCCTGCCTTGTCTGACCCTGGCTTTTAAGACAGACAGCCAGATTGTTGTGGGCCGAAACATTATTGGGCTCTCGCCGCAACACCTCCCGAAACATGGAGATGGCCTCGCTCAGCCGATTGTCGCTGGCATATCGAGTGGCCAACGCCAAAAGCTCGCCTGCGCTCAATGAAAAATTATCGTGCAGGTCGCCACTTTCAAAGCTACCCCGGCCCACATCAAATGCGTTCTGGGCCCGGGCGGCCTGATACAAGAAAGCCTGAGGCAAAATCAGAGATAAGCAAAGTGCAATTTTGACTAAAAACAACAATTTAACCATGCAAGGCTTTGCTATCCTTTTATGCTGACGAACAAGCCAACAAATGAGCCTGCTACTTTGAGCCTGCCACTTATAGAAAAGCCACGTCATCAAACGAGCGGCATCTGTTGAACCATCAGTCTAACTCCACAGGCCCCAGTTTAGAGGAGATCGCATGCCCCGCTCAACTATTACAGTTTTGCCCAACACCATTATCAAAGGTATGGTTGCCACCGCGGCCCTGAGCTTCGCCTTAGGCACCCAGGTCAATCAGGCGGGCCGGGCCCAGGACGACCTCTTTAGCAACCGCAAATTTACACGGGCAGAAACAATGCTTTTAAACATGACTCATGCCAAAGGCTCGGTCGGTTTTCTCCTGCTTGAATCGGAGCGCAACGCCAAGGAAGCAACCCGCAACATGGAAAAGGCACTCTTTCAATTGAGAGAAATCGAAAAGTCTTACGCCAAATCAAAAGGTCAGCCAGACACGCGCTACCTGAGCGGCACCGAGCTGAAAATAGTGCAAGCCAAGCAGCGCTCGGAGGAGCTTGAGGGTTATACGTCGGACTGTTTCCATGATTTAAAAGCAAGCATCAAAGAGACCTTGATCAAAAATTCATTGCCGACAAAATAAAGTTTGGCTCCGACTGGATTCGAACCAGTAACCAGGCGATTATGAGTCGCACGCTCCACCATTGAGCTACGGAGCCGGGTGGAAAAGTATTTTACTACTTCCCCCTGCTATTTACCCGGGAGGGGGACAAAAGGTTTACCGAGCCGGCGCAATATGACAAGCTGGCAAAAAAGTTCAAAAAAATATGGTTAATCATCGGGCCGAAGGTTCGGTACGAATGGTCGGAGAAAAACGTCAACCGTTAACGGTTGACGTTTCAGCCAGCCCGTTCCATCCGGCCAAACGTCGGCAGGATGGCTATTTCGTCTCTTGAAGAGTCATGTGCTTTTCAATGAAGTCAGTGGAAACATCGCCACTTTGAAAAACAGGATGAGAAAGAACTCTTTGATGAAATGGAATAGTCGTCTTTATACCGGTAATTGCATATTCGTCCAGGGCTCGTTGCATGCGGGCAATTGCTTCTTGACGGTCGGAGCCCCAGACAATTAATTTGCTTACCAGCGAATCGTAAAACTGCGGTATGACATAGCCGGGATAACAATGGCTGTCGACACGTACACCCGGTCCACCTGGGGCAATATAAGCGTCGACGCGGCCGGGCGAGGGCATGAAGTTGCGGTCGGGATCCTCGGCATTTATGCGACACTCGATTGCGTGTCCGCGAAACTCAATTTGCTCCTGAGACCAGGAAAGTTTCATGCCAGATGCGACTCGAATCTGTTCCTTAATCAAGTCAGTACCGGTAATAAATTCGGTGACCGGATGTTCGACCTGGATGCGGGTGTTCATTTCCATGAAATAAAACTTGCCGTTGGCAAAAATAAATTCGACCGTGCCCGCGCCCTCGTAGTCGATATTTTTAGCGGCATCGACTGCGGCCTGACCCATCTCCGCTCTCAGTTCGGGAGTGAGGGCCGGGCTCGGGGATTCTTCAATTAATTTTTGGTGGCGTCTTTGCACCGAGCAATCGCGCTCGCCCAGGTGGATGACATTGCCGTGTTGATCGGCCATCACTTGAATTTCAACGTGGCGGATTGGTTTTAAATATTTCTCGATATAAACGCCGCCGTCACCAAAAGCAGCCGATGCTTCGGACCTGGCCGAAGTTATCGCTGTCAGCAGTTGGGCCCGGTCGTTGGCTACACGCATTCCGCGGCCGCCACCACCGGCGGTAGCTTTGATGATAACTGGATAACCAATCTCGTCCGCTAGTTTAATAGCCTCGGCGTCCTCGGTTATCAGACCGAGGCTGCCCGGTACGACCGGCACTCCAGCAGCGCGCATGGCTTCTCTGGCCGAAGCCTTGTCGCCCATGCCTTCAATTGCCGTAACGCTGGGGCCGATAAATTTGATCCGGTGGTCGGCGCATATTTCTGCAAAGTTGGAATTTTCTGAAAGAAAACCATAACCTGGGTGAATGGCATCGGCACCGGTGACAACCGCTGTCGAAATCAATGCCGGTATGTGCAAATAGGAGCGGCCCGATTGAGGCGGACCGATGCAGTATGCCTCGTCGGCCAGCTTCACATGCAAAGATTCGGAATCGGCCTGGGAATACACAGCGACAGTACTGATGCCCATCTCGCGACAGGCCCGTATTACCCTCAATGCGATCTCGCCGCGGTTGGCAATGAGAACTTTCTGGATCATCTGGTTATCTGCCCTGGGGTGATCATGATTTAAGTGGTCTTTAGCCTTTCGTGGTTACTTGCCTTCGCTGATCATTTTGTCAGTTGGACTTTAGCCTTTGCTGGTTATGGCCCTGGGGTGGACATTTCGTCAGCTGGACTTTAGCCTTTGGGATCGACCAGGAATAGAGTCTGTCCATACTCCACGGTGGTACCGCTGTCGACACATACTTTGACGATTTTGCCTGAGACTTCTGAGGGCAGGTCGTTCATCAATTTCATTGCTTCGATGATGCAAACAGTTTGACCGACGGTAATCTTATCGCCGACTTTGACAAAAACAGGCGCCGTGGGAGAAGGGGCACCATAGAAGGTGCCAACCATGGGCGAAGTGATGGCGACCGTATTGGCGTTGCCGTTGTCTTCGGCACTAACCGCGCTCTCGGCCTTGGCCGCGGGCTCGGGAGTGGGCGGCGGGGCCGCCGGCCGGGGCACCACCTCATGGTGGACGGCAGCCGTTGCCAATTGCCTTGGGGCGGCAACCGGCACTTCCACATGAGTGGCGATGTGCTGCGACGCTTTCTTGACTGTAATTTTTTGATCGCCAAACTCAATAGTCAGCTCGGTCACATCAGTCGCACTGACAATACCGAGCAATTCTTTGATTTGCTGCAGATCTATTTTCACTGCCTGAACTTCCTCGAACTGACTAGACTAGATTAAACGCGGGTCAAATATTTGCGGTTTCTTGTATCGACTCTTAACTTGTCTCCGGTCTTAATATGGAAAGGCACGGCAATGGTGGCGCCTGTTTCCAGCACCGCCGGTTTGCTGCCACCGGAGCTGGTATCACCGCGCTCATCGGGGCCGGCTTCGGTCACTTCCAGCTCAACTGTGTTGGGCAATTCCACACCGATGATGCGGCCTTCAAAACGCAGCACCGTGATGCCTTCCTGGCCTTCCTTGAGAAATTCGTAGGCTGGTCCAATCTGGGCGGCGCTGAGCTCGGACTGCTCGTAATTTGATTGATCCATAAACGTGTAATTTTCGCCGGCCTTGAAGACATATTGCATGTCGCATTTTTCAACGATGGCCTGCGGCACCTTTTCAGCAGCTCTGAAAGTCTGCTCGAGCACGTTGCCGGTTTCTACATTTTTCATCTTGGTGCGGACAAAGGCTGCACCCTTGCCTGGCTTTACGTGCATGGCTTCAACTATTTGCCATACGCCGTTGTTTACTACGATTGTCACGCCCGGTCTAAAGTCATTACTGGAAATCATGCCTGAGTCCTAAATTGAGAATGGTGCAAATCCGTGAGGCCGCGGATGGAAGTCAAGACAAATCAGCGGCTGCCTCTTGCCTGGCCAGATTTTATCATCATCCCCCGCCTCGCTTCCCCTTCAGTATTTGATGTTTCAGGACATTTATTACAGAACACTGGATTGAAAGGGCCTTCAGGTTGAAGAGGGGCGTGAATCGAGGCTATAATCAGCTTTTGAGCAGGTAAAGCCCTCGCACTCGAACTGCGCTCAGGCTGCTTCCCGCCATTACCGGTGCAGTGCGCCGGTGCATCCAGCGCCCACGCAGCAGCGCTTACTTATAGGAACAAGGTCATGAGCAACAGTCCGCCTCTCCCCGGAGCCCCCAGCAAAGAGGATTCTAATTTGGTCGCGGCGGGGGGAGCAAGTCAAGTGCCGAATCAGTCATCTTCAGCTCCAGGGGCCTACAGTCCAAAAGAAGTAGAGGCTCGCTGGACCAAACACTGGCACGACAACAAGCTCTTTAACCTGGAAATCCACCCGGACCGACCGCGCTTTTCTATCGCCCTGCCGCCGCCCAACATTACAGGCAATTTACATATGGGGCACGCCCTCAACGGCACTCTCCAGGATCTTCTTATCCGTCTCAAACGTATGCAGGGCTACAACGTGCTCTGGCAGCCGGGCACCGACCATGCTGGCATTTCCACCCAGATGGTTGTGGAGAGGCAGCTAAAGAAAGAAGGCAAAAATCGGCATCAGCTGGGACGCGAAGCCTTCGAAGCAAAAGTTTGGGAATGGCGCAACCAGTACGGCAACCAGATCATGGAGCAGTACAAACGCCTGGGCGTAAGCTTCAGCTGGGACCGCGTCGCCTTCACCATGGACGAGTCGTACGTCAAAGCAATTTACCGTGCCTTTGTTACCTTATACAAAGAAGGCTACATCTATCGCGGCAACCGCGTCACTAACTGGTGCCCGCGCTGTTTGACCGTTCTTTCTGATCTGGAAGTTGTGCACGAGGACAAAGCCGGCCATCTTTATTTGATCAACTATGTGCTCGAAGGCGGCACGGGCGGCGAAGGTCTGATCGTAGCAACCACACGGCCCGAGACCCTTTTTGGCGACGTAGCCGTGGCCGTTCATCCCTCCGACGATCGCTACAAATCGTGGATCGGCAAAACGGTTAAGTTACCTCTGACCGGCCGGACCATTCCCGTTATCGCCGACAGTTATGTCGAGCGCGAATTTGGCACCGGTGCCCTGAAAATTACACCGGCTCACGACGCCAACGACTTTGAAGTGGGCCTGCGCCACAATCTGGATCAACCGGTCGTAATCGACAAGAGCGCCAAGATGATCGCCTGCGCTTTTGTCCCTGAATATTTGCACGGCATGAAAGCCGCTGACGCCCGCAAGGAAACAATCACCAAACTGGAAGAAGCCGGCCTCTTAAAAGAATGCAAAGACTACACCAGTGGTGTCGGACAGTGCGAGCGCTGTAATACGGTAATCGAACCATTGCTTTCGGAGCAATGGTATTTAAGTATGAAAGAACTTTCGCAACGTGCCATAGAAGTAGTTGAGGAGCAAAGGGTGCAATTTGTACCCGAGCGTTATGCAACCAGCTACCTTGATTGGATGAGAAATATTAGAGACTGGTGCCTCAGCCGCCAGCTCTGGTGGGGCCACCGCATTCCCATCTGGACATGCGGCGCCTGCAATCATGTCGAAGCATTTGAAGAGCCGCCGACCACCTGCACAAAATGCCAGAGCAAAGACTTTACCCAGGATGAAGACGTGCTCGACACCTGGTTTAGCTCGGCCCTCTGGCCCTTTGCCACGCTGGGCTGGCCCGATGAAAACACAATCGAACTTAAGACTTTTTATCCGACAACCGTACTGTCTACCGCGCGCGAGATTATCAATCTCTGGGTTGCGCGCATGATCTTCATGAGTATGAAATTTATGAAGACCATTCCTTTTAAGCATGTGCTTATCCATCCGGTTATTCAGACCCCTGACGGCAAACGCATGTCCAAATCTAAAGGCAATGCCATCGACCCCATAGACATGATCGACAAATACGGCTGCGACGCAAACAGATTTTGGTTTGCTTCGTTTGGCGTCAAAGGAGATCAGGACGTAAGATTTCGCGAAGAAAAATTGGAAGAGTATAAACGCTTTTGCAATAAGCTCTGGCAGGCAGGCAGCTTTGTCCTGAGCAAGCTGGACAACTTCACGGTCAAGGGCGTCGACACCAGTAAGTTGACCCTGGCCGACAGATGGATCCTGCACCGCTATAACATCATGCTCGATCTGGTGCAAATGCATTTTGACGGATATGACTTTGAAAAAGCCTCGGCCGAATTTTATGAATTTATCTGGGACCATTTTTGCAACTGGTACCTGGAAATCGCAAAAATACAACTTGGCCAGGAAGCGACCGCCGAGCAAACAAAGATTGTTTTGTACACGGTCTTTGAAGGACTGATGCGCTCGCTGCATCCGGTCATGCCTTTCATAACAGAAGAGCTCTGGTCGAAGTTTCCCAAGTCAAAATTTATCCCGGCCGATTTTGTCTCAATAATGTTTGCCCCCTACCCGCGCCCGGACGAAAATTTCCTCGATGAAGAAGCCGAAGAAAAAATGGCCTTCCTTATAAGAGTGATCCGTTCGATACGCAACATCCGCCAGACATATAATGTGCCCGCGGGCACCGAAGCCGAGGTCATGATTGTCTGCCGCGATGAAGACGAAATGAAATGTCTCCTGGACGGCAGCGACTATATCAAACGTCTGGCCCGGGTCAGCCCGCTCGATATTTCTATGGATTGCTCACCACCATCGATGGCAGCCTGCGAAGCGGTAAGTTCGGTCAGCATCTATGTACCGCTGGCCAAACTAATCGACGTTGAGAAATCACGCGAGAAACTCAATCAACGCAAACAGGCGATCGAAAAGGATCTGGCCAAGGTGCAATTGACCATGTCCAATCCTGACTTCAAGGCCAAGGCGCCACCCGAAAAGGTGCACACTGTTGAAAGTCAGCTTGCCGATCTGGAGCGCCAATTGGAAAGCGTTGAGTCACAACTAAAAGTGCTCGATAAGGGTTAGAAAAAGATTTTGAGCTTTCACCGGGGCCTGAGCTTTCGCAAGCATGCGCAACTAGTGGATGCAGTCCTTCTTGCGGCGATCATTGTTTTTGCAGTCAGGCCTTGCATAGCTCAGAACGGCCCGGATGCTGTCAATCAACAAGGATTGCCGGCTGAAAACTCGCCAGGTTATGCGCAGCCACAAGAGCAGAGGATGAACCTCGATCAGGCACGGGCCTATATGCTCTCTTTGATCAATCGAGATCGAGCGACGAAAGGTGTTGGACCGGTGCAGCTGGATCCGGTCGCCAATAACGCTGCTCAATGGCATTCGGACGAGATGGCCAAGCAGTTATTTAATTCGCACTGGCATCCGGACGGCTCCAAGCCCCCACAGCGCTACACCAAATCCGGTGGCCTGAACTATGACTGTGAAAATTCACACGGCTTCCTCCCCTGCCCCGATTTTACTTCGGAAGTGCCGGCTGACCAATCATTTACCGCCTCCGAAGTGGAAAGAGAGGAATCATGCTACTTCGACGAAGTGCCACCCAGGGATGGGCACCGTATAAACATCCTAGATCCAGCCCGCACCCATGTCGGAGTTGGTTTGACCTTGCTTTTACTGACCTCCAGACAAAACCAGCTCAGAGAAGTTACATCATCGCAAGAATTCGTCAATCGATATGGACGTTATTTGCTTTCTGCAAATGAAATGAAGCCGAACGTCCCCTTTATTTTCGGCGGCGTACTGCAGCCAGACGTTACCGTCCAGAGCATCCAACTATTGTGGGAAAAGGAACCTGAGCCACTCGACCTCGATACCTTGCGCCGAACGGTAGGACCATACAGCTACAGTTACCCGAATCCCTCAAAAATGCTGCTTTCTGTCTTTCCCGTCCCATATGCTCAAAAACCAAATGTTAGTCTCTTAACCAAAGGGAACCAGTTCAAATTGGAGCTCCTTCCTGACCACAACTGGAAGCCTGGATTAATCTACATAATTATGTTTGTCAATCCGGGACGAAACAAGCCGGTTGAAGCCTCACAGATCGTGGTGCCATACACAAAGAACTGACATAACGGTATTTCAAAATACAAGTGTCTCCAATCAACCCTGGACCAGAATCGCACCACCTTCGGTCATGGCTATTGCAGACATCGAAATATACAGAGGGTACGCATTTCGCACCTCAACAAGGGTGTTCGAACCTTCTGCCCTGCAGTCGTCGGCAAATTTTATAAATTCCATCCAGAAGTTTGCGTACCCGACGATCATCGCCAAATTATCCAGGGTAATGAACAGAGAGGAGAGGATTTGCGCACTATCTATATGCTTCTTTGACAGAGGTCCGCCCCACTCAAGACTATATGGTCGCTCAAGCACAGCTAAAGGACCTGGCTGGGAACCACGCTGGGTATGCCAGGCAGTGCCTTTGGCAGGGCATCGTGAAACGACGTCAAAATATATTTGCTGGCATATTGAATCTTTGACGGCCATTTGCGAGACGAAAAAGTTGAAGACCAACTGCTCAAAAATCCGGTCAATAGGATAGGTTATATAACGGTGACATCCAATCGGTCTGCCGCCAGAAATTGGACAGCTTGCGCACTCATGCGTGCCTGCGTCAAAGCTGGCCAACTCCTGCACAATCTCCGAATATGTGATCTCGCGGCGGTCGCTGCCAACAGAGCCCAAGCTTATGCGCAGACCATGTCGACTAGCCTCAGGAATTTGCCTTTCAACAACTCCCTTCATCGTCCGCAGCTTTTGCTTCCAGAAAAAACCATTGGCTCCCAACTGCCTTTGCAGCTGGCAATTTCGCCATCCGATAATGTCTGCACCCATTTAGATTCTCCCGCGGCTATTATTTTTATGCTCTATGGTGCTGCTTGTGAAGTGCAAAATACGTGAAAAAACGCATCATATCGTCCACAGGGCCAAGACAAAATATTCATCCATCACTGCACATTCTAAGCCAACGAAATGGCTGACCTGTGACAAAGGAGTTTTGAATCCGTGACAGCCGTATCAGACCTGAAGATTGACTGGTCGCAGGTCGCTATCAGATTTTTCAATCGCTGTTAGCGATGCGGGCATAGCGACGGGCCTACAGGTCAAAAAGACTCAGTTGCTTCGTGCCGGTATCATCTTGTTTCTTTGAAGCTGCTTTTACCGGTGTCTTCTTTTCCTTAGGAGGTTTCTCTTTAGGTGGCGGTTCGTATTCAGGTTCACCATCTACCAATTTGCGGGCCAGATCGCCGTCATTAAAGGAGGTGCCGTTGACGCGTTTGGAGACGCGGTAGCATTTCATCGGCTCTTCGGGGTAGGGGCGCAGCAATGCCTGGAGCTCGGCCAGATCGGTATGATCCTGATTGAGCCAGATGTTTTCCTCACCCGAGCGCAAAATTGCCGGCATGCGATCGTGAAACTTGCGCATCACTTCGTTAGCGTGCACGGTGATGATTGCACAGGTGCGCACCATGCTGCCGTCAGGTGATGTCCAGTCCTCGTACAGTCCGGCAAAACCAAATAAGACCTCGCCCTTCAGTCCGATGCGGTAGGGCAGGCGGTCCTTGCCCTGGCCCTCCCATTCATAAAAACCGTCGGCCGGGATCAGACATCTTCTGCGTCTAAAGGCATGCCGGTAAGAATTTTTCTCAGCCACCGACTCGCCCCTGGCATTGATCATGGGCGGGTATTTTTTCAGGTCCTTGACCCATTCAGGGATGAAGCCCCAACGAGCGGCACGAAGAATCCTCTGTCCAGGCCTTGCGTCTTCATCGCCCTCCTGGGCAGAAAAAATTATCGGCACGGTCTGGGAGGGCGCGATGTTATATCGGGGATCAAGATTGAGCAAAAGTTGCTGCACCTTGAAGGCCTCGATTATTTCTTCCATTGTATGAGCCAGGGTATAACGCCCGCACATAGTCTCGCCCTCGATCCAGAAGATTACGGCAAAGTCGTATTATCGCGGATCTGGCACCCTTCAGGGAAGCGCTTTACATATAGGAAGCAATGTCACACATCAATTTAGAACGCAACCAACCGCTCGAAACCTCTCTGGGCTGGGGCTGGAAGTCCAATAAAGCGTCCGAACTGCCAACCTCGGGTGTGTGTCCGTCCTGGAGCTTTAACAAAAGGACCTTCACCTCAAATCCACCAAATGGCAAGAGGTCTGAGCTGGGCGTAAAATTATCGGATTCGTTGGCTCGCATGCGAAAACTCCAGCTTTGCACAGGACTACGGTTCAAGGGGGTGTTGAGCGGGTGGGATGTTAGTAAATGTTGGTGTTCCGGCATCAGCATACGAAAGTAATGTGACATTGAGATAACATGGAGCCAGGACCTTTATAATTTAGCGAGATAAGCTGGAGCTGGAGCCGGTGCGGGTGCAGGACCCGGTGCGGGAGCCATTGCAGGACCGGCCCTAATTTGGATAAGGAGCAGCGGGATTTGACAGCCGACAATAATCAGTTTCGGTTTAGAGAAGTAGTCTTCTTCGGTCGAGACATTGGCGAGTACGTATCAATGTTTGATCTGGATCTCGGGGCCATTCGAGGTATGCGGGTACTTGATTGTCCAGCCGGCCCGGCAGCTTTTGCAAAACAGGCTGAAGAAATTGGCATTTCTGTGGTGGCCTGCGATCCTATGTATGTACAAGAAGATGTTGCGATACTGCGACAGGTCGTGGACAGTGATGCACAAGATGTGACACGCAAACAGCATCTCAACAGAGACCTTTTCCATCCGCAACTGACTCCCACATCGGTAAGAAGAGAGGCGATGGAAATCTTTCTCCAGGACTACGCGGAAGGCAGAGAACGCGGCCGTTATGTGGCAGGGCAACTGCCGTCGCTTCCCTTCGGCGACAAATCGTTTGATATAGCCCTGAGCGCAAATTTGCTCTTCCTTTACAGCGATACCAATAGCGGTGGCATGCTCGAAAACTCACCTTTTGATTTGGATTTTCACAGGAAAGCCATTAGGGAATTGACCAGAGTGTCAAGGAATGAAGTGCGCATGTATCCGCTCAAGGGTCCGTGGAAAGGCGACCATGCCTTTATACGTCCTTTAATTTGGGAGTTGGAATCGGACTCTTTCAAAGTCGAATTTAAGGATGTGGCTCAGAGAGATATTATTGGAGCCGAACAGATGATGATCATCACCCGTCCTTAGCACCTTAATCAAATTCTTCTCAAACTGTCCCAACCAGCCAGCCGGTCCACGAGAGACTGCCTGCCCTGCCTAAGAATCTGCCTGCAATTTCCAAAATAACAATATAGCGGCGCCTTACATAGTTTAGAATTGGTTATGGTGACCGGTCCTCTGTTTGAAGTTTTCGCAAACTAACAAGGTGCGACATGCGCACAGGTCACAAGCCAAACAAAACAATTATCTGCTGCATCGCAACACTTCTAGTGCTCGCTCAGGCGATCTATGAAACTGCTTCGGCCTCGGACGGAGCTCATTATAATGGCTTCAACATAAAACAGCTAAGCTGCTATCTTGGAGATGTAGATGTCGACGTGTGCGAAGCTGGGGCAAAAATAAGCAGTCGCAAGGGCACCCTCGTGGCTCTTTGCCCGGCTCCCTTCGATAAAATATGCATATACAACTCCAAAAATCACAAAATATTTGTCACCGCCGCTGAAACATACAAAAACTATTTGAGCAATCAATTTAACGTCATGCTCAACACCACTTTTGGTGATGCGGCAATTGTTTTGCACAAGAGCACCTCCATCGTCGTGAGGGGCGAGCACTGTGATCGTTACATGACCAACAATCAATTTGCCCAAGTCCAAACGAAGAACTACAGGCTGGGTCTTTGTAGTCACGAATCGCCCAGGTTTTATGACATGGCCACAAGCCAGAGATTGCTCAAAAACAATTCGCTGGCCTGGGCAATCGATCGTATTTTCGGGTTGCCTACCAGTCCGGGCATGCCTATAAACGCTACCTATATAAACATGGCTAATGAGACCACGACAGCACTAAGGACAGTGATACCTCCCAAGGTGGCGTCATTTAAAGCATCCGACTTCCAGTGTCCAAAGGGCTACACAATCGCCAAAGATCAGCGAGAATTAAGCGTCGATCCTAAATCCTCCGACGATGTTATGCCGCTTTTTTAGCAGCATATGCATCGATCGGCATTACACATTGTGATTTTCCCACAGCGCTAGATCACCCCACTAATAAAACATGTACGGATGTAGCAATAACGAATGCAATTGCTCTTCCAACTAGTGCAGTCACATCTGCTTACTTGTCTGGAGCAGAGTTGATTGTAGTAATCACGAACCCGCGTTTTGCCGAATCGTCTTTCATCGACTGGTTTAACCACAATCCTCCACTAGCAACGCAAATTCCCTGGTCTCGACTCCAGAGCTCTGCCGGTGTAGTCTCCATAAGACATGCACGTGCAGATCGAGGGATTATCAAACTGTATAGCCGGACGAAGTCCGCTTTGCTTCTTACCTTAAGCCTATGGTTATTCTTCTTAATGCCATAGACTCTTATTTCCATGGGAAAATCAAATAGCGAGGCCACTTGCTGCTTGTCGTATCGCTTGACGCCGTCACGCAGCCTCTGATAGAAGTTTTCGAACTTGTCTATATCCGATTGAGGGATTCCATAATCAGTGATCCGCATTGCGGCTGACTTTGTGCAGGCGGAATAGGTTGCGTCGTTCCAAGCCCGGTCTGTTACTTCTTTGATTTTAAGTTGCAGCTTGATTTTATCTTGCGAAAAACCTCGCCCCCCTGGCTGAACTTTCTTCGCAGTTTGATTCTCTAAATAAGCTTGAAAACGGTTTGAATGGTACATGGCTGCCTGGTTACGCAAAATAGTTGCCTGCAGACATTCGTTCTTATCTGATTTGGCCATAGTAAGAGCTCTTCCAAGGAGCTCATCAGTCTTTGCCAAATCCCCGACAATGAAACTATGCACAGCGTCGTCGTTAAATTGTTTGGCTGAAATTGCTTCGGGATGAATTGTTGTTTCCTCTTTCTTTAGAGCATCAGGGGAAACTGTTTCAATGACCTTCGGCGGCTCGCCGCCGAAAGCAACTGGCGGCATAACAACGCCCTGTAATAAAAGAACAAGGAATAGGATCGACCGTTTTGACAC
>Ga0207011_1063_pt1 | contig 21705 bp, 18 predicted proteins | sample Alteio_BWMinCont_79_FD_153466 | JGI IMG/M metagenome (GOLD analysis project Ga0207011, IMG submission 153466) | Enriched cells from forest soil in Barre Woods Harvard Forest LTER site, Petersham, Massachusetts, United States -... | ecosystem: Environmental > Terrestrial > Soil > Temperate forest >...
GGATCGCACAGAATCGGTCGAGCCTTCACCGTCCGCCGGCCATATAGCATCAAGTAATTGTTGAGCACTGAAGATCTGATTAGGGTGTCTCATCAGGTATTCAAGCAAGGATGTCTCCTTGGCTCTTAATTGGACTTCCTTTGAACCTTTGACGATGGCGTTTTTTTCCGGTCTCAAAATCAAATCGCCAACTTGCAAGGTTGGCGCAAAAGCGCCGGTGCGCCGCTGCAAAATTGCCTTTACCCTGGCGTGCAGTTCGCGCATATCAAAAGGCTTGCTGACATAATCATCAGCTCCGCTGTCCAGACCTTCCTCAACGTTTTCAATACCACCCTTGCCGGTCAGGAAAATGATCGGGGTCTGGCCGCCTTTCCTGCGAAATTCGCGGCAAACAGCGATACCGCTCATCGCCGGCAGGCCCCAGTCCAGGATTATCACGTCATATTGAAAGCTGGCCAGCAGCTGCAGGGCGTCCTCACCACTTTGGCAACTGTCCAGGACAAAGCCCTTCATCTCAAGGTATGAGCGCAATGCGTCCATTAACTGCTCATTGTCTTCAACAATCAATATCTTTGACATTGTTACACTAGTACGGTGGCGCCAAAACCTCACCATCGTACCAAAAAAACCAATGCAGTTCCAATTGCCGGTTTGGACTTGCTTATCGGCTAAACGCCGCCAATCCTGGCCCAAAAACCACGAATATTTGGATTGTTTGGGCTGGGTCTCCAGACTTTTATGTCTTTTTCACGTGTTGTAATGTAATTTATCGACGTGGCTCAAAAAAGGGCTGCCCAATTACCACCAATCAAACTTGCAAAACCTTTTGCTCACTGCTGGCTTGCCCATCAGTTACTGTGATCGCGCCTTTGTATTGTTTGGGCTTAATCGACGATTCCGGCCGCCAGGGGCCGCTTACAAAAAGACTTAGTGATCAGATCAAAAAGAGAATAGAGAAATACACCGCATGATTATCACCGCACAGCAAACCTGGCACGAGTTTCTCAGAGACTGCCGCGAGCAGGACTCTTCAAACGGAGTGTGGCTCTTGCTACAGGCTGCCGGCCTGGCCTTTGTAATTTCCTTTTTGATCACCGCCACCATTACTATCTTCAGTGCTTCGCTGATCGCCTGCGCCCAAGTGATGGAGCACCTCTATAACGTGCATATTGACCTTGCACCATACTTTTACTGGCAAGAATCAGCGGTAACATACAGCATCTATGCAGGCATGGCCTTTGCCGCCGCCGCACTAATTGTCAGACTGCGGCTGAAAAACCCCGCACGCCAACCACTGACTTTTCACCCAATGTCAGCCGGCACCTCCGAAGCCTTGATGTTTTTCGGCGTCGCTCAAGAGGAGAAGAGTCCGGCTGCTAATCAGTCTTCTCAGATATTTCCAGGCACAAGCAACAGCTCGCCGCCAGCTCTTACCGCAATGCCCTATTTGAAGGGTTGAAATTTTCATCCAAGTTGAGACCGCCAAACTCCCTGCTGGATAATGGTCGGCAACGTGGTTTTCGACCAGTCCATGCCGACGCGGCCGTAAACTTTATCTTGATGCGACGTGTTCGCTTTGTCTTTCTATTTACATAATCTGCTTCGGGTTTGCCGCCACTGTCGCAGGAGTATTGGCCCAGGGACCTGCCGCCGGTTGATCATGATGCGCGAGGTTGAGCGGAAAATCAGGCGCTCACATTTGCCTCTTGCTGAGAACTTCTGATTGCTGTTGTAGCTTTCTGCAGTTATTTTCGAGCCCATTTTATGAGGATTTTGGGTGAGAAGAGGCATTATTAATCAGGTGATGGCGAACGTTTTTTCGGGAGACCACAATGACAAATATCCCCAATGGCTTCCAATCAAGCATCCACCGGATTGCCGGTATATTTAGCGAACAAGCAGGCACGATGAATGAGGCGAAGCAACCCTACATTGCTTCTGGTCACCCGAACGGGCTCCTTGGCAGCATTGTCGATCAAAAATATCAGGTACTGAGCCTCTTGGGCGAAGGCGGCATGGGTGCAGTTTACAAGGCCCGCCATCTGATGCTCGACAAAGTTGTGGCACTAAAGACTTTCAGAAAAAACAAGACTGAGCGCCGACGATCCGGTGAGATTTCAGCGGGAAGCACAGGCCATTGCCAGAGTAAATCACAATAATATTGTCCAGATTTTTGACTTTGGGCTGTCCTGCGAAGGTATACCTTATTACACAATGGAATATCTCCTGGGCCGGTCGCTGGAAGATCGGATCAAGAGCCGTGGTCCCATGGAAGTGGCAGCAGCATGCGAACTTTTTATACAGATCTGCCACGGCCTGGCGGTGGCTCACAGCAAGGGAATTATCCATAAGGACCTTAAACCGGCCAATCTGTTTGTCGAGATGAGCCTTTGCCTGGAGGGCATCGTGGAGACTGCGAAAATTGTTGATTTTGGTATAGCCAGCCTGGATGGGCGAAAGCACGAGGAGCGTGTTTTCACCACCAGCGGTATCATCCTCGGCAGCCCCCTCTATATGAGTCCGGAACAATCGATCGGTGGCACCGTCACCGAGAGTTCTGACATTTACTCCTTGGGCTGCACTCTCTTTCATGCTCTTGCAGGAAGACCTCCCTTTTACGGATCAAGCGCATTGGAAACAATGTTGTTGCATCAAAACGTCCAGGCCCCATCCCTGAAGGAGGCGTCCGGCGGTCGAGATTATCCATCTGCCCTGGAGCAAATTGTAGCCACCATGCTGGCCAAGTCGCCCGGCGAAAGACAGTCCTCTACAGGACTGGTGGCAGCACAATTGTCAGAGCTTAGACGGGATCCACAGCACCGCAATTTGAAAAATAGCACTACTCAGTCCACACCGGCAATTGCCCAACAATGCAGCATGGGGCGTTTGTAGCAGCCCAAACTTGCTCTGGCATTTTCGCCGGAAATCGGGTGGAAAGATTATGTCCTCTGATATACTGTCATCGCACTGGTCAATAAATGCAATTCAGGCGGTATGCTAGTCGAGGCATCATCAGGTGTTTGCGTTCAACTACTTTTCCAATGGCGTTATGAACAGTTTTAGTCGAGTCTACCTTTTCATTTTAACTGCAGTATTTTTGGGTGGTTCATTCTTCTTCGGATCCAAAGCAACTATGGCGCACGGTGAAAATGAAAAATGGGGAGCGCCAGTTAAGGGTCTCCAACTATCAATTTCTAAGCGCGAGGCTATGTCTCCCTCTGCAAACGATATAGTGGTTGGTGTAGCACTGCGCAATGTGGGCGAACAAGACTTGGTGCTCAATTTGGGATACATGTTGAATAATGGAAGACAGCAATATCCTGATGCTGTCAAGCTCATTCTTGTCGATGCTAAGGGCAAACAATCAGAGCTTCAATTTATAGGAGCTGCTGGCGGTGGCGGAAGCAAGGACATATTTGCCGTGCCACTGCCAAAGGGGGCAACATACTATTTTCAGCAAACATTGAACAAATATCTTTGCCCTAGCGAACCTCAATTACTATCAAAGCTTGCAAGAGGAAACCAGCTCAGGGCTAAATTTGTCAGTACATCCACAGCAAGTCCTATCACCAACATTCTCTTCTGGACCGGCACGGTAGAATCCAATTCAGTTGCACCGTAGCTGTAAATGGCGATCAACAGAAGATCGTTGACCAGGACCAGGACACGTTCGACATTGGCCCTGGCCGACCACACGCCCTCGCCATCCCGGGAACAGTGCTTCCGATCCGCGTGCCACTGGGTGCAAAATAGTTGTTTCTGATTAAGGCCCTTTAGCAGCGTCAAAGGCTCGGTCAAAATCCGCCTGTCCCGGTTTTTCCTGGGCACTGTAGCTGGGCCCGCTCATGATTCGCTTGATTTGCAGGAGCAGTTCGGAGCCGGTTCTGCCGTTGGTGACGGGATTGGCAGTGTAGCCGGCACGGGAGAAAAAGTTGGGCGTCGGCACGTCCTGATTGTGGGCGTCCATCATGCCCTGGGCGTTTTTTGGTCCAGCCAGATTGGCCAACTCAAGGGCTGCCGGCATCATATTTGTAGCCGTCGTGCCGCCATAATATGACTGAACAATTTTATTGAGCAGTAAATCAGACTGATGTGAAAGAGGGCCCGATGGATCTCCAAACTCTTTTGAGGTCAAAACCCCGGTGCGCATCAGGTCGGCTTCGCCCTTAGTTAATTTATCCTGGGAGAGGTTGTTATCAATTCCGGGGCCCATTGCCAGGAGTTTTTGCTCAAGAGAGTTTTTTGCCGTGTTAAAATCCTGCAGCGGTGTCGAGCCAGCCGTGACACCGGCAGTAGTGCCTTTGCCTGCGGGAGGTTTTAGCCGGTCAAGAATATCGTGGACGGCTTGCTGCTTTTGCACCGCCGGTAGTGCATCGTAAGCGCTCAGCGCCTGCTTGTCGCTCTGCTCTTTGCCTTGCAGCAGGGAATCGTATCCATACTGACTGGCATTCTTGAGCAAATTGCCCAGCTCCTTAGCCTGGATGATGGGACCGATGTCGCCATCGAGATTGAGCGCCTGCACTGCCCTGGCCATGTCCTGACGAGTCATGCCGGCTGCGGTCGGCTCGCTTGATTTGAGGAAATCCCGATAGAGCAAATCGGTGGGATGTCCATCACCGTCCAGATACTGTTTCTGGTCCTCAGGCTTCTTGCTTTTCTCGGCCTTGGCCATGGCCATAACTTCGCGATCCAGCGCACCACCAAGGGCACTGACCATCTTTGCCTTCTGCTCCAGTTCCGCGGCCCGGGCCGGATCTTGCTGGGCTAGCTGGTTTAGCCGGTCAGCTATGGGCTTGGACTGAAACTGGATGTCTTCCATTGTTGTAGCCGTTAAAAGCTGATTGTAGCCCAGCGCACTGGAAGCGCCGACACCCTCGACGTGAAAATCAAGGCGTGCCGTTTGGCTGGTTGTGCCGGCCGGTTTGTCGTCGGTGACAAGCGACTGCGGCATACTGGATAGTGTCTCGTGGGTGCCCCAGCCACCGTCCTCAAAGGCATAGATGCCACGCACAATGCCGCGCACCTTGTCCTTATCCAGTCCGTACTGCTGGCCAATGTTGAGTGCCTCCTGGGTATAACGCTGCTTAAATTCGGCCTCGCCCACCTGACGCAAGTTAAACTCGGGCTGGGTTTTGTCACCGGCGGCAAATTGGTTCAAGTGCTTCGAGTCATCCAGCATCTGCCTGATAGTAGGGACACTATTGGGCACCACAGCAGGCGGTTGGCCGGGCACTTTTGGCTTGTCCGGTCCGGTATAAATCGGGGGGAAATCAAGGACAAAGGTATGGTTTTTCTTGGCGGCAGCTACACCGTCCCAGTATGCTTTTGCATCTTTATCGTATTGTCCATGTGCCCGGTCATAGGCCTGCTGTTTTAGCTCCAACTCGGTCGGCTGGGGGGCGGCTGGTGCAGTCGAATCGCCGCCGGTCCTGCCCTGGGTGCCAGCCGCCACTTTTGCTGGGGCCTCGCTCGCATTAACAGCAGGGCTGGATACCAGGGTCTTGGTGGCATTTGCCGATAGAGTGGCCTTTTCCGGGCCAAGGCCGGCGATAGTAACAGAATGGAGCCCATTTGCGTCCGCCACTGGCGTCTTACCGGCCGACGCACTGACGAGCAAATCTCCGCCCAGGCTGTGCCTGGGCTCTGCTTTTGGCGTCTGGCCCGCCTGTGCATCTGACGCTTTAGGGACGGGTGTTGTGTCGCCTGGTGTTTCTGCGGCCATAAATGCTCTTCGGGGGAAGGAATAGAGCGGCATAGTACAGGGCAGGACGTGACAGTCTCGTGACTGTGGAAAACTAGCCTATTGTCCCGTCATTTTCACGGGGCCAGCTCTGGGAAAAATTCCGAATATTTGGCGCGCAGATCCACATAGAAACGTTGGAATTGCCCTTGTTTAGGCTGGTTGGTTGTTTTGATTTCGCTCAGGCATTGCTTCAGGTATTTCTCCAGCCCGGCCCGGTCGCCAAGCAAAAAATACATGGGCAACAGGCTTTCGTGTTTGACCGCATTATGCTCCTGCCGCTCCAGTGCGCCCTTGACCAGTATAAGTGAAGGAAAATCATCAAACCAGGGGATGACCTGCTCGGTCAACAAAGAAACAATATCCCGTTCCGCCGCTTCAATTGAAGATTGGCTGACAGTATCGTTTGCTTCCCCATCGCCATCGGGATAGTCAAAGTCGCGGAAGACTTCATTGAGGGTAGAAAGCTGCCGATATGTGCGGGGATCGTTTTCAAAAGTGCGATAAAATTCGGCCACTTCATCCAGATAAAGCCGGGTCGAGAGCGAGAAACACTTGCGATGTACGCCAAGGTGCACACAATGCATTTGATCTGAAACTCTCTTGCTGTAGAGCAGTTTTTCCTCGACAAGGGTAAAACCTTTTGCCGCAAGAGGTGGACCGAGAATTTCGAGCAGCCGCCTCTGAATCGCATGCTTACCCGGCATTCTTTTAGGTGCCTTTGAGGCCTCCACCACCGAGTCCGGGTCCCAGCCATCGGGGAAGTCAGCCGGGGAAAATGAAACGGTGGCGGTGTGAGTGCCGTCCGGGCTGGAAACCCAGCCGACTGTGCCTACAGCCCCCATAGAGTCGGGATATTTTTGGCGCAGAAGTTGTCTGGCCTTGCTCTCGGCTGAGGACAGGGCTTCCTCGGCGCTGGATGCCGTGGCTGTGGCCGATATCTTGTTGTCTTCGTCCATCGGAGCTACCCCCGCCCTAATCGTATCAATTAGGCTTGCGGAACGCTACTCCCATATTGGACGTGCGTCCAGTAAAGAGCTTGAGCAAAATCTCAACACCAACAAAGAAGCCATTTCTCAAAAAATTGACCGGAGTTGTTGTGTGCCACCCCAGGGTGGGAAAAAAAGTGTCGGCATATTTTGCCAGGCGGGGATTGTTTTTCAAGATCGAATGAAAAGTAAATACCCAGCTAACACCGTTGGGCGCAAAGTCAATATCGAGCACCTCAAAGCCGGTCAGCTCGGCCAGGCGCCGCACCGATTTAGGGCTGTAAAAAACCCAGTGGCGCGGGAAGTGATACTGCCCCCAGTGCTGTTTTTGAAACCAGCGTGCCTCGACCGAGTCGATATTGGGAGTCCAGAAGCCAAACACTCCGCCTGGTTTCAAAATGCGAAAAACTTTCTCAGTAAAAACCTTTGGATCCGGCACATGCTCGATCACATGGCTGGCAAAAACAAAATCAAAATATCCCTCGGGAAAATCGACATCTTCAAACCGGCCTGCCACCGCATTGTGTCCGTTCTGGCGGGCAATTTCGATGGCCTCGGCGCCAAAATCTACGCCATGTGTTTCCACATTATGGCTGCGCACTTTTTTAAAACAATTGAGAATGTGACCGTCCCCGCAGCCGATATCGAGCAGCCTCACTTCTTTTTGTCCGGGGAAGTAGCGCTTCAGCGTTGCTTCCAGGCTGGCCATGATGCCGGCATATCTCATTTTGAAATAAATGTTGCCGCGCTGCTTATCGTCATATGTTTCTTCAATCTGATAAGCATAGTAGTTAGGCGGATAGATAGTGGCAAGCTCCGAAATATCGGGCCGGGGGCTGAGATAGGCCAGGCCGCACTGGGTGCAGCGCACCACGGTGAAAGTGTCACTGGTGGTATTGTCATATTCGTGCTCGACGCCGTGCGTGACAAACTCGCTATCTGCCGACCCGCAATTATTGCAACAGGTCGTGACTGTCTTGATATTTGTCTTCATCATGGCGTCGCCAATCGATATTATGAAGCCTTCGCCGCCGTCTTTTTCTCTATCGTCACCGGAGTTGTTTCCATCATCACCGCAGCCGTCTCTACCGGCACCGGCGTGGCATCACTTGCCACCTCGGTGGTTTCAATAGTAACAGGCACGGTGCAATCCGGCTTAATCGGCTCAGGCACTTCAGTATTCATCATCGGTGCCATGGTCACGTAAATATCATGATGGGCAAAGCGGTGGAAGTGGATGAACTGGCCAAGATATCTAAACGTCCAGCGCATGGCCGCCGGCTGAATTTTGATCGTGCCCAGCACCATGGTAAAGAAGAGCTTGCGGCGCCCGCTGTCCAGGGTAAGGAGGTAATGCTTCACCACTCTCAAACCAACCAGTAAATTACGCAGAGAAGGGGTGCCGCGATCGTAGGGGAAGGTGTAATCCTTCATATATTTGAGGCTGGTCAGATATCTTTCAGCGCAAGCTTCATGCGTGTACACCTTCTGAATCAGATTGGTGTAGCCCTCCACCAGATCGTGATAAGACAGGTTTAGCGGCTGAATATTGGTGGCCAGGCCGTCTTTATACCCAAGCAGTCTGCCAGCCTCCTTGATGCGCGTATAGAGAGGCGTTTTAGGCATTGCCTCAAGCAGGCTCATCTGGGCAAAAACAACACCGGCCTTTTGCAAAAATTGGTATTGCTCCTCAAATATATCCTTATCGTCGTTATCAAAACCGACAATCATGCCGCCTGAAACCCAGAGGCCATAAGACTGAATCGTATGAATAGCGTCTTCGAGACTTTCAGTGTGGACATTTTGCACCTTGAGAGTCTCGGCCAAGACTGACTTTCTCGGGCTTTCTATACCGATGAAAAATCCGGCAAAATTGGCATCGCGCATCAGCTCCAGGAGCTCTTTATCCTTGGCGGCATCGATGCTGGCCTGGGTGTAAAAACTGACTTTATCCTTGCGCTTTTTATTAAACTCAATCAGGGCGCGCAGGAGTTCCTTGGCATAAACACGTTTGCCGATAAAATTGTCATCGGAGAAGAAAATCACCTGCTGGCCCGAATCGGCCCAGGTTTGTACTTCCTGAATAACGGCTTCCACCGGCTTGCTTCTTACCTTGCGGCCAAATACAACAATGATGTCGCAAAATTCGCAGGTGAAGGGACAACCTCTGGTTGTCTGTATCTGCCCGGCTCCATAATCGCGCGAGTTTATAAGATCGATGCGCGGCTGTTTAGCATCGCTCAGATCGATTTGTTCGTGCTCGGTATAAGTGTCCTTAAAGTCACCGGCCTCATAGTCTTTCATAAACTGAGGCCAGGTGCGCTCTCCTTCGCCCTCAAACAAAACATCACAGTAGGGCCGCACCACCTCCGGTGAGAGATTGGCCACCGGCCCGCCGATGCAAACAGTCTTACCCAGGGTCTTAAAATATTTAGCCAGCTGAATAACGCGATTTACATGCTGATGGTGCAACAGTCCGCCTGAGATACCGACAATATCGGCATCAGTGTCAAACTCCACTGCACCGACGTTTTCATCTCTAATTTCAGTATAGTAATCGGGGGTGAGCACACCGGCCAGGGTCATAATCCCCAGGGGCGGATTGGGATATTTATATCCGGCAATCGGCGCGGTATATTCCATTCCCCAAAATGATTTGGACAGTTTAGGCTGGACAAACAGCACTTTCAACTTGCGCGGGCCTGCTGTGGGCTGATTCTCACCAACCGGCTTGACCCTGGTCGAACTCCTTTTACCCTGGCAAATTTGCTGCCAATATTCCTTGAGAAAGCTTGTGTAACTCTCCCTCAGTAAATAACGGCTGCTGTAGCGCGGGTCCTGCTGCAAGAGGCGGTGCAGGCGCGGCAGAAAATAGTGCGGCACGGACGGGAAAAAATGGTGCTCGGCGTGAAATTCAAAATCATTGCCGGTAAAAAAGATGCGATCTATAAAGGATGGGTTAGGCACCGTAATCAGTCTGCCATCAGCCTTTACTTCGTCATCCGAGGCCAGACGCGCGTGATCGATAAATCCGCGCATAAAACCAAAAGCCGTGCCAAGTGTGACTATGGGCAGCATCCACAGCGCAAAATAGAGCCACCAGATACCGGAGACCGCCCAGAAGGTCAAAAAGAGTATGCCCTGGACGGGCATGAGATTAAAGACCTCAGGGTAATTGCGCTTGGGCATGACCACGACACTGGAGGCGGTTTGTCCCTGGGCGCCATTTTGCCCGTTCTGGCCGCCATTTTTTCCGGCCTGAACCATACTCTGATCGCCGGTCTGGCCGCCGTTTTGCCCCTCGGCATTTTTCTGCCGCGCTCTTAAAAAGCCGTTTACAACAATACTCGTCCACAACTGCCCACCCATGACCAGCTTGACGAAGTACATGAGAAAGCCTGAGGGCGAGGACTTGTCCTCTTCCCAGTGAAAATGTTTGTCCGGGTCGAGTTCGGTATTGAGATACTTGTGGTGAGCCAGATGCACAGCCCGCGACGCACCATAAATCGAGCCGACCGGATAGGCACAAAGCCAGGCACCGACACGGTCATTCCATTTTTTATTGCGCAGTAAGGCAGAGTGCTGCGACTCGTGGGCAAGATTAATTAACCCACCCATGCAGGAGGTATTGACGAAAAACGCCATGACATAGGTAGCCGGCCCGGGAAAGTAATGAATCATGGCCATGGTAAAAATCAGCTTCGAATAGCCGCCGGCGATCAGATCGTACAAAGCCCACAGGTCATTAGGCTTTGCTCGTTTGAGAAACTCAGCAAGTGGGTCGACTTCACGACCAATAGACGTAGTTTGCATGGCTGTCCAATCTGGGCAAAGTGGTTAGGGAGAAGATAGTAAATGATTCCAAAAATTTGGACCGGCGGCCCGTGCCTGCCCCCTGCCCGATAATAAGTACATATACTTAATACCCTTAAGCAATTAATGTCAAGGGATGGCCGCCCCGATTAATCTACCCCGGGCAGCTTAAGACGACTGACCGAATATTTTCTGCCCTTCCAACTGACTTCGGCCCCGCTCACCACCAGGAAAGCCGAGTTTAGATAGCAGGCGCAGAGGATCAGGCCGCTCACCGGCAGGAGCAGGAAGAACGCCCAGCCGAGGTTCTCAAAATGAGTGGCGATACGGACACGCCAGGCTAGCAGGGCGGCAAACTGAATGCCGACAAGCGGTCCCAGGGTATGCAGCTCAGCCGCTGTCGCCCCCGACAGCCACATATTGATCAGGATGCCCAGCTCGACAAAGGGCAGGACCAGGGCGCAAATCACAGCCAGGTTGACCCCGAAAAGGGCATCCCCCTTATATTTAATGACGGCAAAAAGCATCTTGGACCAGCCATGCCAGAAAGCATCAAAGCTCGTATACATGCGGACTTTGAGAAGCTTACTGCCGTCCGCCATCTGAATATGAAAGCCCCTGCGCTTCATCAGCATGGCCAGGGCATGGTCTTCGATAATCCATTCATGAATGCTCATATGCCCACCCACGGCCAGGTAGGCCTGCCTTTCGACGAGGATGGCATGCCCGACGGCATAGGCCAGCTCGTAAGAAAAGTCGTTTACCTTCTGGAAAGGATCGAGCCAAAAAAATGAGCTCCAGAGCGCTGGCGTAATCAGCTTTTCACCAACGGTGCCCAGCTCGTGCAGAGGCCAGAAGGAGACAAGATGCGCCTTTTTTGAGCGGGCATAAGCGACGGCATGGCGCACCGAATTGGGGTAGTGCCAGGTATCGGCATCGGCAAAGAGAATAAATTCTCCCCGGGCATGCTCGACCGCCTGCACCAGGGCATTGTTTTTTCCGGTCCAGCCTTCGGGCGGAGCCACCTTGCATTGCAGCGGCTTGATGGCCGGATGAGCCCGGGCCATGGTTTCTATTATGTCCCTGGTCTGGTCGGTAGAGCGGTCGTCAATCACCAGGATTTCTATATTTTTATAGTCCTGCTCGATAAAAGACTCCAGACAGCGGCCGATATTTTTTTCCTCGTTGCGCGCCGGAATAATCACCGAGACCAGCGGCCGGTCGCCCTCGGGCAGGGTGAATGTCTGGGGCTTGGGCAGGCGCGCATAAAAAAGAAAGGTGGCGCAAACGAGATACAGTACTGTCCAGGTTTCATACAAGTAAAAATAAAGGAGCATGGTAATCAGTCAGTCCTGGGGCGCCAAAATCGCTAAACTCTCGGCTGTGCTCGCTTTTGCCGCCAACGAGCCATTCGACCTGAGGCACCAGAAAAGTCCCAGCACCATATACGCACCAAAGACGAAGGGCAAAAGATTGTATGGTTTTGGTGGCACCGGATAAAGGGAACCCAGCAATGCTATGGCCAACACAAGCATAGAGGCCAAAACAATCAATTTCTTAGCGGGCGAAAAAAGTTTGGCCTCGGCAAGCATCTTACCGGCCGAGAGAGAGGTGGCCATATACGAATAGATAAAGGCAAAGGTAGCAAGCGTGCCCAGCCAGGCGACGATATCCATAAGTGGATTATTCAAGCTGGCCAGTGTTATGGCAATGCCTAAACTGAGGGCGGAGGAAGCAAGAACAGCCAGGTGCGGTGTGCCGTTTTGAGCATGAGCGTCACCAAATTTGTTGTGCAATAAACCGTTTTGACTCATCTTGTAAATAGCCCGCGCTCCGGCATTGAGGTTGGCCAGACCGGCGGCAAAAAAGCTCATCATGATGCCCACATCAATCAAATGTCCAAGCATGGGCCAGCCTAGCAGAGCGGTCATGGTGAGAAGCGGGGTCGAGCATTGATCCAGTCCCACATTTAAATTTTGGAAACTCATCACCATTGAATAAGAACAGAGCACAAAGAACAATCCGCTGACAATGACGCTTCTCATGATTGCCCGCGGAATTGATTTGTGCGGGTCGGCTGCTTCGGTGCCAAGCGAAGCTGCACTTTCAAAAGCAGCAAAGCCAAATATTGCCATGACCAACCCCATGCGCACGTTTTCGAAGTTGACACCCTTGAGGGTCAGCTGGGCCATGTCCAGTGTAAAACCGTGCCTGACAAGGGTGATCACCACCACAATCATGATCAGGCCCATCGAAATCAGCTCCAACCAGAGCATCAAGGTAGCGGACAGTTTCACGTTTTTGTAGCCGACATAGCCAATCAGTGCCGCAGAAAAAAGCATGGCCACATGGCTGGAAAGTTCCAGTTTGAAAAAAAACTTGGCCAGCGAAATTGAATAGATGGCAAATTCGGCAATGCAGGCCGCACCACAAACCACATACGCAAACATCAATGCCCATCCGGTCAGGTCGCCGGCGCGGCGGCCAAAACCGGTGCTGACAAAAGTGTAGAGCGACCCGGGACAGGCTGATCGCGAAGCAAATTCGTTTATACACTGGGCCGTAAACAACATGCCGATGGTGGCAAGTAGATAAGAGAGCCAGGTGCCGTTGCCGGCGAAGCCAAAGGCAATGGGAATGAGCATTCCGGGCGTGGCGCTGGGAGCAATGCCGGCAACCGACTGGGCCAGTGTTTCTATGGGCGAGAGCACACCGTGCTTGAGCCCGCCCGATGGAATGCGGGCCGGACCGGCAAGATCGTCTTTTTCCCTGGTCTCTAGATCCATATTATTGGGCTGCTTGGGTTTCCCTAGCTCGTTCTGCTCATATCTCGGAAACGATCTTTAGGCATTAGGATAGCAGACAAAAAGGATAAGCGGTCCCGGGTTTCAGGCACCCGCCGACTGGCCGGTGGGCAGCTCCAGCCAAAAGGTGCTGCCCTGGCCGACCTTGCTTTCCACACCCAGACGGCCTTTGTGTTGACCGACGATAGCCTTGGCAATAGCCAGACCGAGACCGGTGCCGCTTCTCTTTTTTGGCCCTTCCACCTGGGTAAAACGTTCAAAAATGCTGGCCAGTTTGTCCTCGGGGATGCCGCAACCATAGTCCTTGACACTGATGCGCACAAAAAAACGGCCCTTGCCATCGGTCAAATCTTCGCAGCCCAGCACCACAAGAGCACCTTCGGGAGAAAATTTGACGGCATTGGAAAGGAGATTGACCAGTACTTGGGTGAGACGGTCCTTGTCGGCATGCAGGATGCCAGTCGAGCGGCAGTCATTTACCAGCTGCACTTTGTGTGTGGCGGCAAAGCCTTCGATGGCGTTAATTGATGCATCGGCAATAGCCGCAACAGGCACCGGCTTTGCATCGATATTGTCCTGGCCGGCCTCCAGCTTTTCCAGATCAAGCAGTTCGTTAATAAGCTTGATCAGGCGGCCGATTTCCACTTCCACGGCGGCGACTCGCTTGTGGCCGGTTTCACTGAGTTTGCCGTAAACATTTTCGCTCAGGAGGGTGAGCAAATTGAGCAGTGAATTTAAAGGTGTGCGCAGATCATGGCTTACCATCTCAACAAACTGCTGCTTCAAGCGCTCCATTTCCTTGGCCGCCGAAATATCATGCACCACGCAAAACCATGAATCTTCTTCACGCGAATAGTTTGCCGACCAGCGCATTTCCTTGGCCGCACCGCTGGCGGTACTGACGCTCGTCTCAAAAGAAACGACAGGGTTGTTGCGGTGCCCGGCAAATACATTAAGCATATTCTGCCGATTGTCTTCTTTAACCAGCTCCAGCACATTTTTGCCCAAAAGCTCATCTATGTAATATCCCCATACCTCGTAGCAGGCCGGATTTATTGAAGTGATGCGATTGGATTTGTCTATCGAGCAAATTACGTCGAGGGCATTCTGCAGTATGGCGCTTTCTTTTTTGCGCGCATCATCAAGGCGAGCAGCCATCAGCCTCACCCTGTGGTCCAGGCTGGCAATTTCGTCGCTGCCGCCAACTGGCGGGTTGAGCGGCTCGTTGAGGCTGATCTTGATGCTGTTGTCGCTGATAGTTTTGAGACGATCGACAATTTGCCGGCTAAAGAAATAGAGGAGGAAAAGTGCCATAAGAATGTTAGCCACGGCGCCATAAACAATTATCCACTTAGTACGTTTAATACCGTCTTCCACAGCCGGGTTCGACAGGTGGCGATCAGCCTTGTCCATGGGCACAAGCATGTTCGTCAGGTCACCTTTTAAATCAAAGACACAAGTAGCGATATCATGCCTGCGCTCCTTCATGCGCAGCAGTGCTGTCAAATCGCTGTCCGCTTCGCCAATAGATTTTTCCAGTTCCTGCAACAGACCCAAACCGCGCATCAAAGGCGCTCTGATCTTCTGCATCTGCTCTCGTTCATCATCATTTTCGGCCATGGACATGAGACGATTAAGCTCGGCCGGCAGGCGGTGCACGACCAGTGGATAGTGCTGTCCTTCCTTACTTTTGCTGTTGGTGGCAAAGGACACCAGACTGGCGGCAGCATCGTAAAACATCTCGATGACGATATCGCCCTGGGAGCGTATATTTCGCTGGTGCTCGGCAATCTTGCGCTCTTTTTCGGTCCAATCCAGCTGTATATTCAAAATACACAAAAGAATGAGGGCAACAGCCAGCGGCACGGCAACCATGACCGCCCCCTTGCCCATTACCGAGTCTAAATTTTCCGCCAGTTTCAAGGTCAGCATGGCCCTCGGCCCACGTAAGCCCCTTGATTTTTGCATACTCCTGACCGTTAGGATCACCAATAAGGAAGGGACTTGCCGCTGTCCCATGATCACAAGGTCCTCAGGGCGCGAGGCGGGATGTTCACAAGTAGTTCAGATGGCAGTCATCCGCTGTTCATGACGGCTGAATATTATGCAATTGTCCTCCCCAAAACCCCGGCACTTCCGCCCATGGTTAAGGACATTTACTATCCCCCATTTTCTTTTCTGGAGAATCCCCATCATGTTTGCTTGTGTAAAAGTGCTGGCCCCGGCCGGCTTAGCCTTCGCTATGGTGACATTTACCTGCACCCCGGCCTTCAGTCAAAAGCTGGCAGCCAATTTTTCCAGCCGCTCCAGCCTGCCCCCCTGCAATATGGACAGCTTCGTGCATCAAGCCGGTGCCCAGGCCGAGGCCATCTACGGCGATGAGGGCATACACTCCAAACCGCCCCTCATGGGTTATACCAAAGCCAGCCGCATCAATGCTGGTATTTTTGGTATCAATGACATCGGCCTGACAACCGGTCACGGCAGCTATATGCCAGACGGCGGTGGTGCCGACGAATTTATCGACGCACCCAACGGGGAATGGGGCCAGAGCGGCTCCACAGGCAATATCGCCGGCGCCGATATTTATGGCACGCCGGTTTTTACTTATACTTCACCGCCCCTTGATCCCTCAGACAGCGAGGCCACCAAGGGCCAGGGCCTGATTATCCCCACCCTCAGTTCGCCGGTTTCCAAAAACGGCATGTATGCCCTCAAGGACGCCTACGGCAATCTGATTGGATTCATGACCCTGGCCCAGGTTGTGCTGGCCCAGACCGACCAGTTTCATGCCCTGCTGGAATTTTATAACGGACCAAATTATCACGGCAATCATCAGGATGCACCCACTCAATGACATCGATTTTTGGTAAAGTTACTCTAGTTTCGGCAGAAGATTTGGCCACAGCAACCTGCCAGGCGACGGAGCACATGCCACGCTTACTAATCATTGAAGATGACGAAAGCCTATCCAATACGATGCAGGATTGGTTCAAGGCGCAAAACATGGAACTCGAGGCGGTCACGACCGCTCGAGAAGGCCTTGAGAAGCTGACCTTCTATAGTTACGATCTAGTGATTGTCGACTGGGGACTGCCCGACAGTACCGGCATCGCCCTGCTCAAGGAATATCGCGGCAAGGGCGGCATCACGCCCGTGCTCATGCTCACGGGACGAAGTGCCGTCGACGACAAGGAAGTAGGCTTCGACTCGGGGGCCGATGACTATTTGACAAAACCATTTCACCTGCGCGAATTGTCCGCTCGTGTTAGGGCTCTTTTGAGACGACCGGACGCCTTTGTCACAAGCTCGCTCAAAGCTCAGGATCTGGAGCTGGATACCGGTGCAAGAAAGCTGCTCAAGGCCGGCAAGGAAGTCAGCTTGCAACCACTGGAATTTGGACTGCTGGAATTTTTTATGCGCCATCCGGATCAAGTGTTTACCACGGACGCCCTGCTTAACCGCGTCTGGCCCAATGACTCAGATGCATCGGTGGACACCCTGCGCACTTGCATAAAAAAATTGCGCCGAAAAATAGACGCCGAAAACCAAGACTCGATGATCTCAAATCTTCCCGGTGTCGGTTATCGCTTCAACAGCAATGGCACCATATAAAGTGGCAAGCAGAAATTAGTTGCCGGCTAATATTCGTCCAAACGCTGGTCGCGAAAAATGGCGTCGAAGGACTCAGACGGTATCTTCGAATTGTAAGTGAGATAATGCTTTTCCAGCTCCGCCTGGCTTTCGCTGGTCAAAATAATTATCGGACCACGCCAGACATTGGTTATTTCCAGACGCGCGCCACCTTGATCCTGCTCATATCCGGCCAGGCTGTCCGGCTGCCCGGGCGCGTTTGCAACGGCGGGCTTCAAGGCGCCACCATTTAGCTGGTATCCATTCAGTAGTTTGCCAAATATCATCTTGCACTCGTTGACTGAGAGGGACCAATCTATTTGTCTGTAATAGTGTGGGCCCTTGCCCGTCAAAACTACGTCAAATAAATAGTCGCCAGCTGAAGTAATTTGGCTGCCTTGGACAGGGAAAACCGTTCGTGGGGATGGGATGGATGCCTGACTGTTCCTGGACAACATGCCCAGCGCGAGGGCCGGGCTTGAATTAATCATAGATGATATTAATAGCCACTAAGTCAGGGTAAAACGGGGGAAATACGTATTAGATCGGCCCCGGAGAAGGGCAAACCATGCGAATTAACCTAACGACCCTGATTTAGGGAAAAGCTGGTGATTGCCCAGTGGTTGATTGGCAATTTGCAATTACCTTATGAATTTTGTCTTTCAACCTTTGATATGCACACAAACAAACTAAAAAAAACATTGTCGCCATGGACGATTCCCTTGTCTTTCGCAAATAAAAAATCGCTGGTTCTTAACTTTGCCCGAACTGCTTTGGCAACTGAAGCGATTTTTATTGTCTTGCTGCTGGCATCGCTGGCAGTGACTACCCTATGCGGCTGCATGTCCCAAAAGAGCATGGACGGCCAGACTCTCGCTGGTGCCGGCAAAACATGGGCCCCTGGCAAAATATCCAATGTCGATCTTGGCCGCCTGAAATTGACCGACAAAAATGGCCGCCTGCTCGACCAATCTCTGGTGCAAAAGGTGCTGCCTGGCGAGCTCAACGTGATAATCGACGGCCAGCCGGCCTGGGGGCAAAGCCCGGCCACTGTACAGCTCAACCTCAACAAAAAACTGGCGGCAAAGCTCAGATCCAAAATGGACGGGACCTTTCTTTTCCTGCCCTGGGCAAAAACAACGGCCCTTGTCGGCGGCTATTGCGCCATTGAACTTCCTGGACAAGCAAATAAGATCTTCATTTGCGGCGGCGACGAAAGTCCTAATCGCGTACGCTTTGCCGCCGACAAAACCTGGCTTGTTGACCTCTCCTCGGGGGAGGTACAGGCAGGTCCCGATCTCAACTGGCCCCGTAAAAATCCAACCCTGACTCTTCTTAAGGACGGCAAAATACTGATCAGTGGTGGCAACGGTGGTCTGGCCAGTGCCGACGATCTCAGTGGTGCGCCGGCTCTGGCCAGGCTCACCCCGGAGCTTGAGATTTACGATGCCAGGACAAATCAAATCAGTCTTGCCGGTAAAATGCAGATGCCCAGGGACCAGACTACGGCCGTGGTATTGGGCGACGGCCGGGTCCTGATTGCCGGCGGCGACAGGCCGCGAGAAGCGCAGCAAGAAAGTGTAGAGCTGCAGGTCGAGCCATTGACGGCCGAACTCTACAATCCCGCCCAGCAAAAGTCAGTGATGCTGGGCCCCTTTAAACGATTGACCGCCATAACCTGGGCCGCCCCTTTGGGAGAGCACCAGGCGCTGCTCTTAGGACCTCACTGGGGCTTACAATTAGGCAATGAGCAGCTGAGTGACCCGGCCGCCGAGGTTGTGGACGCGACCGCCCAATAACCTGCAGCAAAAGCATGTCCGTTTGCATATATTGACCATCCGGCAGCCTTGTCAATAACGTACACTTACACTGCATTGCGTCTTGGGTGCGTAGCGCGCAAAATGGCTCGTTGACAGGTAAAAGACAATTCGGTGGCGACCCCCAGAGCGCATCTTTGTGAAAGCAAAAAAAGCACGATTGTTTTTAGGCCTCATTTTCTGTGCAATTGCCACCGGCAATGCTACAGCGCTGACGCGCTCAGCCCTGGCCCAAAGCAACAGCAGCATGACCGATCTGCCCCTGCGCGGGCCGGTGACCAACCCTGTATCAATAACTCAGGCGATGAGCGAGACCCTGACACAAAGCCCCAGGGCAGCTTCGCTGCGCCTGCAGCTGGGCATAGCCAAGTCAGAAGTGGTGCGCGCTACGCAGATGCCCAATCCCAGTTTCTTGATGGACAACGGATACCGCGCCGAATTTACCTATCGCTACGGCGTGGCCATTCCCCTGGAACCACCATGGAAAATGGCTCTGCGTATCATTGCTGCAAAAAAACAGATTAAGCGAGTGGACCTGGAGATTTCCAAATCACTCTGGGCCTTGCGCGGTGACATAAGGCGGGCCTACACCGAAGTGCTGATTGCCCAGGAGCGCTATGAAACATTTAAGGAGCTGGCCAATCTCAATCTGGCGCTCCTGGACACTGCCGATAAGAAATGCAAGGCCGGGGATGTAGCGCGTGTCGACGTCTTCCGGGCCGAGCTGGCCTCTACCCAGGCGGCGATCAATCGAGATCAAGCAGCTGCCGAAGTCCTGCGCGCCAAACAATCACTCAATGTATTGCTTGGCCGCAAGCACGACCTGGACATCATCGTGCCGCGCCTGGAGTCAGTACCCGTACAGCTCAAGGCTGAGCAGTCGAGCTACATCCCTGATTTGCAAGCACCGCTGCCTGTCCTCAGTCAGCTTGAGGCTATGGCCTATGACCACCGCCTGGATCTAAAAATAGTCGATCAAACATTGAAAGCTGCCCGCGCCGGCTTAAATGTGTCCCTGGCAAACGTGGTGCCGACTCCGGCAATTGGAGTTGGGCGTTCGGCGGTAAACGGCCCACCCCTTGTCGCCGGAAACGGCCCTTCGCCCAATACTTTCCATGGATTTTTCTTCCAGGCTTTCGCCGATATACCGATTTTTAACTTCCAGCAAGGCGATATTGCCAAATACAAATCGGTGATGGAGCAACTGCGAGCCGAACGCCTGACCCAGAAAAACATAATCGAACAAGAAGTTGTGCATGCCTACCAGTCGGTGGTCATGCAACGACAAAAGATCCAGACTTATCAGGAGAAAGCTCTTTCACGCTCAATCGAGATTGCCAATCTAATGCAAAGAAGTTATCAGGTCGGAGAAAAAGATATCACGGCGGCCCTGCAAGCTCAGCAAGCCAATACCCAGGTGCGCAACGATTATCTGGATGCAATAAAGGCATATGAATTGGCCTACACCGATCTGGAGCAAGCAATCGGCACTACCCTCTATTGAATTGCAGCACATGCCGGCATGGTACTGTAAGGTAAGAAAGACTTGCGCGTGATTGGACCTTGAGATGATCTCCTTCAACCTGAACGGTGTTCCGACCCTCTTTATCAAGGGTTTTAGCAGCGCCGACGTGGAACTCATGCTCAGTTTTGTGCGCGCTGCCAGGGCAAAAAACAGCCAATTGGATGGACCCGACACCGTACTCTTTATTGACACGCCCATTACCGCGCCAACAGTAGAAGCTGTGCACCGCCTCAAGCATGAAGGTTACCGCGTTGTCTTCCGCGACCACCACGGCATTGACGGCGAGCCGGTCAATGAGCGTGATCAGCAGGTAGCAGCCAATTCGCGGCGCCTGCGCACATTGCTCAAGGACGATTGCACCATCACGGTCAGGCGCCTGCACCCGGCCTGCAGCACCCTGGTGGAAATCGGCGAATTTGAAAATGCCACCGCCATCATCGCCGACCCGGACCCCGACGGCCTCACTGCCAGTATGAAGGCAGTGGGCATTTATTATCCCGGCCTGGACGAAGACGCCGCTCTGCTAGACGGCGAGCCGGCCTCGCAGGTGACGGGCACGCACCTTTCCAGCCTTCTGGCCAAGGGCGTAACAATCCTGCCGTCCTTCGATCCAAAGACGCCGGAGAGAAGAGAAAAAGCCCTGGAAGATCTTTTCAAAAAATGGGTCAAGGCCGTGCAAGGTGATGCCCAGGCGCTGAGAACCCTGGAGGAGGGCGAGGGCGCCTACGATCGAGCTGTAAAAGAAGCAGAATCCCTGGTCTCGACCGCGCGCGAGGTGGCACCAGGGGTGGTGCTGGTCGATACGGTTGACGCCGGCCTTTATGACGTAGGCACGCTGCTCGCCGGACTGGAGAAGCTCCCCGGCTGCCGTGTTACAGTATTGCGCAAGGGCCTGGGACCAATAGCAGCTGCCCATGGAGTGCAATACAGCATGGCAGTGGCCAAGGCAGCTCAGGCAGAAATCAACCTGCAATTGCTCCTGCCCGCGGACGTCAAGTCGGACCCCAAGCTGGGCATCATTTCAAACGTTTCCTTTCTGCTGCATGTGTCTGAATATGTCTGGCAGGATGTTATCTTGCCCAGACTGAAGCAACAGGCTTGACAAGACTACGAGGCTGGATACTTGCATTGGATCTGGCGTTTCAGTTAATTCCGAAAAACGAGCGTTTTTCGGAACACCATCTTTAGTCCTTCCCGCGCAACACTTACCAAGACCGTTTAGATGGCTTGCCAGGAGCTTGCGTCGGCCGCGCAAGCAGCTTCAAAAAAATGAACCCGCAGCAACTTGGCTACCACTACCAGGCTCGAAACATTGCACTGCGCACCGACTGACAACCAGCCAGCTGGTTCGATACTTGATCCTCACGAAATCCTCACGCTAACG
>Ga0207011_1064_pt1 | contig 21700 bp, 20 predicted proteins | sample Alteio_BWMinCont_79_FD_153466 | JGI IMG/M metagenome (GOLD analysis project Ga0207011, IMG submission 153466) | Enriched cells from forest soil in Barre Woods Harvard Forest LTER site, Petersham, Massachusetts, United States -... | ecosystem: Environmental > Terrestrial > Soil > Temperate forest >...
GGGAAGGCGGTCGCGTTGGCCAATGTGGACGGGCAATTCCACGCCATCAATGGTGTTTGCTTGCACCATGGGGGGCCGTTGGGAGAAGGACCGTTGGAGGGGCCGGTCGTGACCTGTCCCTGGCATGGATGGCAATACGACGTGCGGACCGGGAGGGTGGTGCAGAACCCTACGGCCGGAGTGGAGTGCTACGCGGTGGAGGTGCGCGGGGGCGAGATTTTCGTCAACGTGAGCGGCTAGCTCTGTAACTATAAGAAAATACAGAGGATACGCAGTTTTATTGCAGAGAAACTGTTTCTGGCAATTTCCAACGTAAATTTTACAGAAAACCCGCTAACCCACACATTTTGTTTCGCTTTTTCGTCTTACCCAATGTATAGTGCCGACTCGAAGCCTCGATGGCACTTCCGACCGCGCAACGACACCACTGGATCTTCAGCGCCGACCCGCACCACTACCACTGGGATACGCTTTTCGTAAAAGGCAAGGAGATGTGGCACGGCGCCGAAGGGAAGCCGGACGCGATCCGCGCGCTGAAGCAGGTGCGCAAGGGCGACCGCGTGTTGTGCTATCACTCCGCGCCGGAGAGATCGCTCTATTCCATTGCGGAAGTGACGCGGGACCCGTATCCGGATCCGCACGATCCCAAGGAAAAGAATCTGGTGGCGGACCTGCGCGCGTTCGAGCGGCTGCCGCGACAGGTGGCGCTGGCGGAGCTGCGGGGGAATCGCGTGCTGCGTAAGATGAAATTGCTGAAGAACGTCCGGGTGCTGATCTCTTCGATTACCGACGAGGAATATCACGAGATTTTGCGGATGTCGGGGATTGTGGCTACGCCGGGGATTCCGCTGCCATAGACGTTGCGTACTCTTATCGCGTAGGTTCAGGATGACAGCTTCTTAGCCGTGTGATGGTGGGGGGAAGATGGGTGTCTCCGGGCGGTTGGGCCGTATCGTTGTTGGGGTCGGCGCATTTATGATGTTCCTTCCTATGACGATGTTTCCTCAGAACTCGCAACGCGACGGCTTGCTCTCCGGCATTGCCAGCGGGAAGACGCGGGTGCTGGATCTCAGTTATGCGATCAATGACAAGCTGGTGCCCTGGCCGGGGGACAAGCGCTGGTTTGAAGCGCAAGTGAATGCCACGGTGGAGAAAAACGGGTACTTCACGCGAAGTTTTTGGATGCTGGAGCATTACGGCACGCATCTGGACGCGCCGATTCATTTCCCGCCGGGCAAGACCACCGTGGATCAAATTCCGGCGAAACAATTCTTTGGCCCGGCTGTTGTGCTGGATGTCCGCGAGGAAGGCGCAAAAGACGCGGACTATCAGGCGCCAGTTTCAAGCGTCGAAGCATGGGAGAAGAAGCACGGGCGGATTTTGGAAGGCTCGATTGTGCTGCTGAGGACCGGCTGGGCTTCGCGATGGCCGGATGCGGAGAAGTATCGAAATCAAGACGCGCGGGGGAAAATGCACTTTCCGGGTTTCTCGGAGGAGGCGGCGAAATTATTGATCGCGCGCAAAGTAAACGGAATCGGATGCGACACGTTGAGTGTGGACCCTGGAGCCTCGGACGATTTTGCGGTGCACCATTTGGTGCTGGGGGCAGGTTTGTACCAGCTCGAGAATTTGGCGGATTTGAGCGCCTTGCCGGAGGCGGGAGCGTTTTTGATGGTGGCGCCGGTCAAGTTGGAAGGCGGGTCAGGGGGCGCGGTCAGGGTATTTGCGATTTGGCAGTGAGGGAAGGCACACGATCCGGGGTTGCCAAGCCGGGGCGCGCAGCGGTGCCTACCTGCCGCAGGCTAGCTGCACTCCTACGAAGATCGAGAATGATCGTAAACATTTTCCATGTTTCATGCGTCTCAGAGAATGGGTTTGAGCGAGGGTACGTTTATGAAGATGATTGGGCGGATCAGCAGTGCGGCGTTCCTGCTTTTGTGCGTATGCGCGTCGTTCGCGATGCCGGCGCGAGGGCAGGAGTTTCCGGTGGCGACGAAGACGCTGAAGAACGGGATGAAGGTGCTGGTGCAGACCGATCACAGCATCCCCAACATTGCGTTGTACATTTTTTATCGCATCGGGTCGCGCAACGAGGGGCCGGGGACCACGGGGATCTCGCACTTTTTCGAGCACATGATGTTCAACGGGGCAAAGAAGTACGGCCCTGGCGAACTGGATAAGGCGATGGAGGCGAATGGCGGCGCGAATAATGCCTACACGACGCGCGACGTGACGGTTTACCAGGACTGGTTTCCTCGTTCGGCGCTGGATTTGATTTACGACATCGAGGCGGACCGCATACACGACCTGAGTTTCGATCCGGCGAAAATCAAGTCGGAGCGCGAAGTCGTGGCATCCGAGCGCAGGCTGCGCATCGACAATGACAATGGCGGCCTGCTGGACGAGCAGCTGTGGGCAACATCGTACATCGCGCATCCCTATCAGTGGCCCGTACTGGGGTGGATGAGCGATATCGAGCATTGGACCATAGAGCAGCTGAAACACCACTTCGAGATGGGCTATGCGCCGAACAACGCGACGATGGTGGTGACCGGCGATGTTTCTCCTGAGGAAATCTTCGCGCTGTGCGAGAAATACATTGAGCCGATTCCTTCGCATACGCCTCCTCCTCCCGTGGTTACGGTGGAGCCGGAGCAGATGGGCGAGCGGCGCCTGGTGGTGCGAAAGGCGGCGCAGTTGCCGTTGGTGCTGGTGGCGTACCACATTCCGCAGACGAACAACCCGGACTATTACGCGCTGAACGTCTTGCGGACGGTGCTGTTCCAGGGCGAAAGTTCGCGGATGTACCAGCGCCTGGTGGACAAGGACCAAATCGCGTTGGATGTTTCCTCGTCGGTCGAGCCGGCATTCAATCCTACGATCGTGGAAGTAGCCGCGCAGCCGAAACAAGGAGTGGACCCGCAAAAGTGCGAGAAAGCCATGTACGAGGAGTTTGAGAACGCAAAGAACGCGATGATCAGCGACACGGAGTTGGAGAAGGCCAAGAATATCAGGCTGGCGGAGTTCTACCGGGAAATGCGTACGATCAACGGCCGAGCGAACACCATCGGCACCTACGAGGTTTTCTTCGGGGACTACAGAAAATTGTTCGATGCGGCGAAGAACTACTCGGCAGTGACCAAGGAAGACGTGCAGCGGGTCGCAAAAGCGTACTTTGGAGCGAACAACCGCACGGTCGCTACACTGCTACCGGACAACGCGGAAGAAAAGAGCAAGCCATGAGGGGCGGAGAGGGAGTTTGTCGGGGACTACGCTGGGACGCGCTGAAGCGCGCCCCTACAACTTTTGCGTTGATGCTGACGATTTTTGCTTCGACGGCGGCGGCGCAGACACTGCACATGCCGCCGCATGAGAAATATGTCCTGAAGAATGGATTGACCGTGCTGCTGCTGGAAAAGCACGGCGTGCCGATGATCAATCTGTTTGCGATTGTGAAAACGGGCTCGACGGCCGATCCCGTGGGCGAGGAAGGGTTGGCGTCGATTACCGCGGGATTGCTGAGGAAAGGGACAAAAGCGCGAACGGCGCAGCAGTTTGCCGCGGATCTCGATTTTATCGGCGGCGAGTTTGAGGCGGACGCGGGGGCCGACTACAGCAGCGTCAGCGCGGAGTTTCTTACCAAAGATTTGACGCGGGGGCTGGAGCTATTCTCGGATGCGCTGCTGCATCCGACGTTTCCGCAAGCGGAGGTCGAGAAGCTGCTGGCGCAGTCGATTGATGGGGTCCGTGGGGCGAAGGACGATCCGCAACAGGTGCTGGGTGCGTACTACGACGGGTATTTATATGGAACGCATCCTTACGGAAGGCCATCGGGTGGCGATGAGGTTTCCCTGCAGCGCATCAAGCGCGACGCGATTGTGAAGCTTTACGAAGCGAATTACGCACCGGGAAATACGCTGCTGGCGGTAGCGGGGGAGTTCAATGGCGCGGAGATGCGAAAGAAACTGGAGGACGTATTCGGCGGCTGGCCGGCGCGCACAGTTGCGGCCACGCCGATTGCGGCGACTCCACCGGTGAAAGGCAAGCGCTTGCTGCTGGTGGACAAGAACGACGCGACGCAGACGTATTTCGCTTTTGGGAATGTAGGGATTGCGCGCAATGACCCGGATCGCGTGGCGATTCGCGTGGTGAACACTATTTTCGGCGGAAGATTTACGTCGGAATTGAATGAGGCGCTGCGCGTGGAGTCCGGTTATACGTACGGCGCGTCTTCCTTCTTTGATTCGCGGAAGGCGCCGGGACCGTTTGGAATTTTCAGCTTTACGAAGAATGAGACGACCACGTCGGCGATCGACCTGGCGCTGCAGGTGCTGGAGAAGCTGCACAAGGACGGCGTGACGGACGCGCAGCTGAAATCGGCCAAGAGTTACATCAAGGGACAGTTTCCGCCAAACATCGAAACATCTCGACAGTTGGCGCAGATCATCGCCAGCCACGAGTTTTACGGGCTGGGCGACGAGGAGATCAACCAATTGGAGGCGCGCGTCGATGCAGTGACGCCGGAAGTCGCGAAGCAGGTGATCCAGAAACATTTTCCGGCTGAGAGTTTGGTGTTTGTGCTGATCGGGAAGGCTTCGGCGATTGGCAAGGCGGTGGAGAAGTATGCGGAGAAGCGCGACGCAAGAGCGATAAGCGAGCCGGGCTTCTGGCCGCCGCCGAGTGGAGTGACTAAGTAGCCGCTTGCCCCGTTTCGCGAATGATTACGAGTGCGAGGTAGAATTCTTACGACGTTCTGACATGGGGCGCGGCAATGCCTGCCTGCTGCAGGCTGGCTGCGCCTCTACATTTTGTGGGCAAGACTCGTGCCGGAGCTTCCTGAAGTCGAGACGGTTGCGCGAGGACTGCAAAAGTCCGTTGCGGGGCGGCGCATTCTGTCGGTGCGGCTGGGGAAGACGGATTTCATCGACGATCCGGCTGCGGTGGAGCGGCACGTTCCTGGAAGGCAGATCGAATCGGTGGAGCGCTATGGCAAGTTCATGCTATTGCGGCTTTCAGCGCGCACCAGCGCGGGCTTGGATTCGGGCAATGGCGACGGGGAGGCCGCTGCTCTGCTGGTGCACCTGGGGATGACCGGGCAGCTCGCGCCATGTGCGGCGGCGCAGCCCTGGGGGAAGCACACGCACGTATGGTTTGGGCTCGACGACGGGCGCGAGCTGCGCTATACGGACCCGCGCCGGTTCGGACGCATGGCGTATCTTACCCGGGCGTTGCTGGCCGAGGAGTTGACGGCATTTGGAGCCGACCCGCTGTTGGTGAGCGCCGAGGAGTTTGCTTCGCGTATTCGCTCGCGGAACGCGCAAATCAAAGCGCTGCTGCTGGATCAGAGCGTGCTGCGCGGCGTCGGCAACATTTATGCGGACGAAAGTTTGTGGCGCGCAAGAATTCATCCCGCGCGGCGCGGCGCGGAGCTCAGCAAAAAACAGGCCGCAACGCTGCGCAAAGTCCTGCAGGACGTTTTGCGGAAAGCGATTTTGGCGCGCGGATCTTCGATTTCCGATTTTCTTGACGCCGAGGGCCAGCCGGGAGAATATCAGCGGCACCATCGAGCGTATGGACGCGAAGGGAAACGCTGCTACCGCTGCGGGAGGGTAATCCGGCGGGTGATTGTCGCGGGCCGCAGCAGCTATTTCTGTCCGAAATGCCAGGCCGCTCCGCGTTTGACGAAGCATGGCAAGCGGCGGGGGCAGGCGCGAAACGGTTGAGTGGCTCGCTGCTGCCGCGGAAGCCGGCGAAAGAGGAAAAGGCCGACCAGTAGCTACGCGCAAACGCAGGTGGTTGTGTAGCGAGTGGAGCGACAACACTCTAATTTATGCGAGCTGTCGTGCAGCGGGTGAGCCGCGCCAAGGTTACGGTCGAGGGACGCATCACCGGGGAAATCGGTGCTGGGTTGATGGTACTGCTTGGCGTGGGCCGGGAAGATTCCCCGGCGGTGGCGTTTTCGCTGGCGGAAAAGGTTGCAAATCTGCGCATCTTCGAGGATGAACAGGGGAAAATGAACCGGTCGCTGCTGGAAGTGAAAGGCGCGGCCCTGGTGGTGTCACAATTCACTTTGTACGGTGACGCGCGCGGGCAGCGCCGCCCCAGCTTCATTTCCGCGGCGCCGCCGGAGCAAGCGGCTGCGTTGTACGAGGAATTTGCTAAGGCGCTGCGCGGGCTTGGGATTACGGTCGCGACTGGAGTTTTTCAGACCATGATGTCGGTGGAGTTAGTCAATGAAGGCCCGGTCACAATCCTCCTCGATTCCGACAAGACGTTTTAAAAGTTCTTCGCGCAAGCAAATGGCGGAGCGTTGGAGTCGAGCAAGGGTGCTGCGCGAATTGAATAGGGCTGCAAATCCAAAGGTTCGCGCCAAGATGGCCTATTTCGGCGTCAAGGTGCCGAAGGCGCATGGAATTTCAACTCCTATTCTCCATGCGCTTGCGCGGCGTATTGGCAAGGACCATGCACTGGCCGAACAGTTGTGGTCTTCGGGGATTCACGAAGCGCGAATTCTGGCAACGCTGATCGGAGAACCGGCCAAAGTCACTGCTATGCAGATGGAACGTTGGGCGCGAGAGTTTGATTCATGGGACATCGTGGACGCTGCTTGCTGTTATCTTTACGCGGGTGCAAGCTCGGCGTGGCGACAGGTCCAGGCTTGGAGCAGCAGGCGAGAAGAATTTGTCAAGCGCGCGGCATTTTCCCTGGTGGCTTATTTGAGCTACAAGGATAAACAAGCGCCGGATGCGCGGTTCGAGCGCTTTTTGCGCGTGATCGAACGAGAAGCGCACGATGAAAGGAACTTCGTGCGCAAAGCGGTCAATTGGGCGCTGCGAAATATCGGCAAACGAAACTTGCGTCTTAATCGTTCGGCCATTCGAGCGGCCGAGCGAATTCGGAAACAGGAGTCTCGCTCGGCGCGATGGATTGCGGCGGACGCGTTGCGCGAGCTCAGGAGCGACGCGGTGCAGCGGCGGTTACGCCGGAAGGCGGCGTGAAGTGTGGCATCAATGGCACAGGCGTTAGCATCAGCAAAAATGAAGATTCGGAGGGCGCGACGCGGCGATGCCCAGCGCATCGCGCTGCTTTGCGGAGAGCTGGGCTATCCGGCTACGGCGGCTCAAGTCGCCACGAGACTGCGGCAGCTTACTCCTACTTCCAAGCATGCGGTCTTTGTCGCGGAATCCGCCGATGCGGACGCCGGCTTGATCGGTTGGGTGCATGTCAGCGTGTCGCATTTACTGGAGAGCGATATACGAGCCGAAGTGAATGGTCTGATCGTTGCGGAAGGCCAACGCAGCGCGGGGGCGGGCGCGAAACTTCTGGAAGCGGCCGAGGAATGGGCGCGTAGGCGCGGCTGCCGGGGGATGAATGTGCGGTCGAATGTGATCCGCGAGCGGGCACACGGGTTTTACGAACGGCAAGGATACGAGCATTACAAGACGCAGAAGGCGTTCCGCAAGGCGCTGTAGCTTTTCGCGCGCAAGAAACACCAAAGACAAATAAGCACAGCCAGGATTGGCTGTTCCACGCCGACGCGCACGTTTACTCGCGCGAACGTTCCACACAGTCTGCCCTGCGCTTGTATATCGCAGTACGATATACTAAAGGCATGGCGATGGAGATTACCTCCGACGAATACCGGGCTTTGGCCGAATTGCGCTACCGAATCCGCCATTTCGTGCGCGAAGGAGACGTAGCAGCGCAGGCGGCGGGGCTGGAGCCTCAACAGTATCTGCTGTTGCTGGCGATTCGCGGATTGCCCGCCGGTCAAGAGGCGACGATTCGGACTTTGGCGGATCGGCTGGCTTTAAAGCACCACAGCGCGGTGGAATTGATTGACCGTTTGGAGACGCGCGGCTATGTGCGGCGCACGCGCGGGCGTGACGACCGGCGACGCGTGCTGGTTTCGTTGCAGCCGCGCGGGGAGCGCATCCTGGAACAAGTTGCGCGGCACCGTATCGGTGAGTTGCGCTCAACCGGGCATGCGCTGGTGCAGGCGATCGATCAATTACTCGAGAAGCCGCAGCTAACAAAACAAAAGAAGTCTTCGAGGAAGCGGGGAAAGCGTGGATAGAGCAGGAAGGCTGCAGGATGTGCTTAAGATTTGCGGCTTCGCTGCGCAAAAAACAAAGGATTGAGTGCGCGTTGACTTGCCGGGGGACGCACCCTAAGATGAACCGCGAATGGGCGGTTTCCTTCCTATGACCGGGCAAACCATCTCCCATTACCGCGTTCTGGAAAAGCTGGGCGGAGGCGGAATGGGGATCGTGTATAAGGCCGAGGATATTCGTCTCGGCCGCCACGTCTGCCTGAAATTTCTTCCCGAGCGCCTTTCCAAGGACCATCCGGCTGTTGAGCGCTTCCGACGCGAAGCGCGAGCAGCTTCGTCGCTGAACCATCCGCATATCTGCACCATCTATGACGTCGACGAACACGATGGCCAGAGTTTCATCGTCATGGAGTTTCTCGAAGGGCAGACACTCAAGCACCGCATTGCGGGCAGGCCCTTGGACATTGAACGCGTGCCCGAATACGGACATCAGATGGCAGATGCCCTTGAGGCTGCTCACGCAAAGGCCATCATTCATCGCGACATCAAGCCAGCGAATATTTTTCTAACCGAACGCGGCCAGATAAAGCTGCTCGACTTCGGTCTCGCTAAGCTGATGCCGGAACGTAAGGGGGTGGCGTCACTGAGCCACGCCGGAACCGCGTTCAACACCACGACGCAAGATCCGCACCTGACCAGCACCGGTGTTTCCATGGGTACGGTTGCTTATATGTCTCCTGAGCAGGTGCGCGGGGAAGAGCTGGACGAGCGAACGGACTTGTTCTCTCTCGGACTTGTTCTGTACGAAATGGCGACGGGCAGGCAGGCCTTTCTCGGAAATACATCGGGAGTAGTGTTCGAGGCCATTCTCAATCGTGCGCCGACGCCGGCAACGCGTCTCAATCCAGCCATCTCTCCGCAACTCGAACAAATCATCAACAAGGCGTTGGAAAAAGACCGCGGGCTGCGCTATCGCACGGCGGCGGACCTCAGCGCCGATTTGCAGCGCTTGAAGCGCGATACGGACTCGGCGCGCGCTTTTCAAATTACCTCGGGTACGCCTTCCGAGCAACCGGCGAAACGCCGATGGATTCATTTCGCCTGGTCTGGAATCCTGGCCCTGGCGTTGCTTTTGTTTGGCCTGAATGTTGGCCATCTGCGCGACCGCGTGTTACACGGCTCCTCGCAGGGACATATCGACTCTATCGCGGTCTTACCTTTTTCAAATGCAAGCAATGACCCCAAGACAGAGTATCTCAGCGACGGGATCACGGAGAGCTTGATCAACAGCCTCTCGCAATTGCCTAACCTTTCCGTGACGGCCCGCAATACGGTTTTTCGATACAAAGGGCAGCCGACGGATCCGCAGAAGTTGGGCCATGACATGGGCGTGAGAGCCATTCTTACGGGGAGGCTTATTCAGAACGGCGATGAGCTGATGATTAGCGTCAGCCTCGAGGACGTGCGGGAAAACCGGCAAATCTGGGGAGAGCAGTACAACCGCAAGCTTTCCAACCTGGTTTCGTTGCAGCAGGAAATCGCCGCCGACATTTACGGCCGGCTGCGCCCCAAACTTGAGGGCGAAGATCGCAAATTGCTGGCCAGGCGGCCTACGGAAAATGTCGAAGCGTATCAGCTTTATCTGCAGGGTTTGTTCTATTGGAACAAGTGGACCGAAGCGGACTTCAAAAAGGCCGCTGACTATTTCACGCAAGCAGTGCAAAGGGATCCCAGATACGCGCTGTCTTACGCCGGCCTGGCTGACACCTATAGTTTGCTGGGTGACGCGGGGTATCTGCCGCCATCAGAGGCCTGGCCGAAGGCAAAGGCGGCGGCCATGCAGGCGCTGGAAATCGATGACACGCTGGCGGAGGCGCACACTTCCCTCGCGCTCGTGAAAGAGCATTTTGAGTGGGACTGGACTGGTGCAGAAACAGAGTTCCGGCGGGCCATTGAGTTGAACCCGAATTCCGCCACGGCGCACCATTGGTACGGAGACTACCTGGCGAACATGGGACGCCAGGAGGAAGGACTACGAGAGACAAAACGTGCCCGGGAATTGGACCCGCTCTCACTGATCATCAACACGACGCTGGGGTGGCAGTTCTATCTGGCCCGCCGCAACGATCAAGCCATCGATCAGCTGCGCCAGGTTCTTGACATTGACCCGAAATTCACTCTGGCGCGACGCATACTCGAGGAGGTCTACGCGCAGTCGGGCAAACACAAGGAGGCGGTCGAAGAGCGAGAAAAAGTCTTGTCGCTTTCCGGCAGCCCTGAACTAGCCGCATCCATCGCGGAGGACTTTGCCAAGTCCGGGTACAAAGGCGTGCAGCAGAGCTGGCTCGATGGGCTGACGCAAATCTCCAAGCGCGACTACGTCTCCTCCTACAGCATCGCCGAGGGCTATATGCGGCTGGAGCAAAAGGAGAAAGCCCTCGAGTGGCTGGAGAAGGCTTACGAGGAACACGACAGCGGGCTCGTTTCCATCGCCGTCGAGCCCATGTTTGACTCCATTCGATCGGAGCCGCGTTTCAAGGAAATCGTCCGGCGCATGAAGCTGGCGAGCTAGTTCGTGCAATAAGGCATCGCCAGGCAGCTTAGCGCAGGGGATAACCTTTTTCTCCCGGCAAGTGCCCATCGACGCGCAGTACTTTCAATCCCGGTCGCACGTTGCGAGCATCCATGAAGGCAATGGCCCCTGGTATGCCTGAAACCAGTTCATATTGCATGTCGTTTGAGTAGACGATTTTCGGGGGGGACGCTGCCTCCGCCCGAAAAATCTTGGCCACCCAGTATTGTTTGAATTGCTCCTCGCTCATCTCATAGATAACCCGCAAGACCACGTCCCGCTCACGCGCCACCGGGGCGCGAATGAGCAACACCACTGGAAGCTTGGCGTTCCAGTATTGTCGCTCTCCAAGCAGAACCTTGCGGACGTCGGACAGCGTCAGGTCGCTTACCGGCGTGTCAGGGTGGACCACAACTGCGATGTCAGTTCCTCCACGGGTGGTTTGGGCCGGCGACCCGTTCTGAAGAATCGTTACAAGCGTGGTCAACGTAATCAGCACTGCCGCTATGCGTTTTGTATGGGCATTCATTGGCAATCGCTCAGAAAGTGAAAGCCGTTTGGAAGAACGCGCCGTTGACGTACGGTTCTAGGATTTGGTGCTTGGTGTAGCGGTATTCTGCTTTGAACGCCGCATAGCTCGAGATGTCGTACCGCGCTCCGACGATCGAACCTACAACGTCCTGGTTGGTAAAAACCTGTTCGCTAAGCGGCGTGTGTATGTATTCGTACCGGTAGTACGGCTTCAGCGTTCTTTCAAACCAGGGTAGCCGATAAGCGAACTGCACGTAGAAGCCCTGACTATTAGTGGTGAGGTCGGTGAGAACGCCACGATGGCTGACATTTGCGAATTCCGCCAAGAACTCCGGGCTTCCCTTTGTCCATACCACATGCGCCGACGTGATCAATTCCCGAAAATTCCTGCCGTCGGGCAACGTGATCTTGTCGCGGTATGCCGAGGCACCGAGCTCCAGGCCATAGAGGCGTTGCGGCCGGGAGTAAATGTTTGCCACCCAGGCGCGGTTATCGTTGTTGTCGCCTGCATCGCCGGGTCGACTGATAATCGTGCCACGACCGTTGCCTACACCGAAACTGTAACTCAGACCGGCTCCACCGGACGGAATGTTCCCCTCAGCCAGAAAACCCACGAAGTGTACTGGTATGAATACGCCCCCGATTCTCACGATCTCCGGTCGTGTGATAGTGGTTTGCAACCAGGCCCCGTGGTGATACGCCGTGTTCCAATAGCCGATCGGTGTGTGGAAGCGCCCGAAGGAAATCTTGAAATAGTCATTGTAGTCGTACTTTATGATAGAGCGCTCCACCTCCACGCCGTATCCCGTCGGCGAGGCATTGAAAGTGATTTCTCCAAAATAGCTGATCTTACGTGACAGCGCGGAGGCCAGGTGCAAATCGAGTTGCCCTAGAGTGAAACCACTGTTTGTTCCCTTTTGGTCCGTCGCGGAAAAGTCCACGTCACCAAATCCTCGGATTTGCAGTGACGGGTAGTGCGGTTCCAGCTGCTGTATGGTCTGAGTGGCGGCGGCCCGCTCCTCAACATCGTGGTGCATTGCAGCTGCCGGCGCACCAGTTTCCTGGGGTGGCTGTGCAGGCGCCGCGGCTGATTTGCTCGCGGTGTAAACAGGATTCGCCTCCGCCGGACCTTTTGCTTCCAGTTCGTTGACGCGCCGCTCAAGCTGCTGAATTCGCTCAAGCAGCATTTTCATTTGCTCAGCTTGATCTGTCGGCGGCAAGTCCTGCGCGCGCGCGCCGCCCACAGCAAGAAGCAATACTCCGAATATCGAAAATGCCCGCACCATGCTGCCCTCCCTACAACGTCATTAGAAACCGCGACCGGACACGAAGGTTTCAGCGGCACTGTGCGCACACCCTGAGCGCTCCTCAGTCAAATCGAGTCTTGCTCGTGGGTCCTTTAGATGAGGTGCGCACTTGCCGAAGAGTGCGGGTATTGTATTCTCGGCAAGCCCATTGTCAAAAGATAGTTTGCTGCGCCGGGCTAAAAACCCCCGCCGCCGCCGCCGCCGAATCCCCCGCCGGAAAAACCTCCGCCGCCGGAAAAGCCCGAGCCCCCCGAGCTGCGCGGCGCCGAGGTCATCACGCTGCCGGCGCGCGAGGACATGTAGCTGAGATCGTTCATGAACATGAGCGGATAAAAGTTCGGACCATACGCCGAGCCGCGATACCACTGCGGCGGCTGCGTCATGATTCCCTGGAAAGCCTTGCTCCAGTTCTTCTCCACACCCAGCGCCATCGCGAAAGGCAAAAACTTCTCGAACATTTCGGGCGTCTTAATCGTTCGATTGAAGCGATCAGATTCCACGTGCACCAGAAAATCCTCAAAGCCCAGAACACCCTCCAACGCGCGCGCCCCCTGTTCCGTGTGCGCGGGCATGAACCACCCAAACCCGCAAACGATCAAGCCCGTGAGAATTCCCGCGAGGATGAACGTCAGCGGAGCCATGCCTTGGCTCGAAGCGATCTTTACTCCCCCAAATACCAAAAGAAAGCCGATGACCACGCCGGCCGCGAGGTACGCGGAACGGACGCTATCCGGGCGCCTGTTGTAGTAGCCGTCCGATACCAGCGAGGAAAAAATGTTGCTCTTGATGCCGGGCAAATTTGTGTAGAAGTGGTTTTCCAGGCTGGACATCGACACCGATTCGCCGACCGCTCCGGTCGTGAAAATGCCCTCCAGCAACGCCTGCTCGTGTGGCTTCAGTTTCGCCCATTCCGCGCGATCCTTTTGCACGATGAAGTTGTAATCCTTGTCATGCATCAGCCCAAGCATGCGGTCCTTCTCGTGTTCCTCGATGACGATGTAGCCGCGCACGGCCATGTCGACGATGGATGCCGTGATGTCGCGCATGTTTGCCGAGTTATCCACCAGCGTGCCCACTTCTCCCGGCGTGAGCTGGTTCGGCGGCTCATACTGCGCGGCGATCGGCCGAAGCCGCGGGTCGCGCCCGCGCGTCCACCACAAATAAAACATGACCACAAACGCGGCGACGGGAATGCCCAGCGGCCAATTGCTGCGGAAAAATAGCGCAAGCTTGTTCGCCGCCGTTGGCTCGTGAACGAAGCCTTTGTCGAACGCGACCGCAACGGTCAGCCCTTCGTGCAAGCGCAGCGGTTCTCGCGCGCGCACTTCGACGCCGTTTCCGGCAATGTCTACGTCCGCGTTTTGCGCGCGCGAACGATAGGAGCCCGTAAACACATTGGCGCGAATATTTGTCGTGCCTTCGGGAAGGATGATGCGTGCGCTCGCGGCCTGAATGGGGATGTCCCACTCATCGCCGGTCACGTTCCAGTAGAGCTCGTCTCGGTCGTCGAAGAAGCGCAGGGCGTCGGAAACCGAATATTCGATGGAGATGTTGTGCGTGGAATTGTCGGCATCCGGAACGTAAATTTTCAGCTTGCGGTAGTGCCGTTCGCGGCTGGTCTCGTATCGGAGCGTCTGTCCGCTCCCGTCAGTAATGCGCTTCACGTCCAGGAACAGGGAGTAATTCAGCCCCTGCGGCGTAACGTATTCAACCGGAATCGTTCGATAAAGCCCGTGCCACGGCCCGCCGATAAAGTGCGCCTGAATCGTTTCCGTGACATCGATCGTTCCGTCCGGCATAACGATCGTTTCGGACTGGAAGTTTTCGATGCGCAACTCGCGAGTGCTGAGCGCCGAAGCCGACGGAAACAGGAAAGCAACCAACAGAGCGATGGCAAGGAAGGATCGTATGGCGATGCGTCGCACGCGCGTCATTCCGGGTGCGGCTCCCGCGTCATGCCGTGGGCGTGCTGAAGCTGACTTTGGGCGCTTCCCGCTCGGCGGGCGCGGAGACTTCGAAAAACTCGCGCGGCTTGAATCCCAGCATGTTCGCGAAAATATTCGTGGGGAACTGCTGAATTTTGGTGTTCAGGTCGCGGACCACCGCGTTGTAATAGCGCCGCGCGTTCTGCACGGTGTCCTCGATCTGAGCCAGCGAATTCTGCAATGAAGTGAAGCTCTCGATGGCACGGAGCTGCGGATACGCTTCGGAAAGCGCAAACAAACTCTTTAGCGCGCCGGTAAGCATGTTCTCCGCTTGCGCCTTGTCGCCGGGGCCGGTCGCGGTCATGGCGCGATTGGCGCATTGATCACCGCCTCCAGCGTGCCTTTTTCGTGACCCGCGTAGCCCTTGACCGTTTCCACCAGGTTGGGAATCAGGTCGTAGCGCCGCTTGAGCTGTACATCGATGTCTGCCCACGCGTTGTCGCAGGTGACCTTCAGCCGCACCAGGCTGTTGTACATCCCGATCAGGAAAACGATGATCAGGACCAGCGCAATCAAAATAATCCAGCCAATCATTCGCTAACCTCACGCGGAAGGGAATACGTGCCACTGCCGATGCAGCCAATATACGTGTCCGCATCGACTACTGTAAAGAAGCCCGGTGCTCTGCCCGTGTGTTAGCGATACTCCCGTGGAATTGTTGCCTCTGGCGTATCGTCCCGCATTGGTTTATGCTGCGCCCAGCTTTTCGCGGCCTCCCTCTCTATGCTCTTCAAGACGCTCAGCGCTTCAGTCTACGGTATCGACGCTTACCTCGTCGAAGTGGAGGTCGATGTAGGTTCCGCGCGCATGACCGACTTCAACGTCGTGGGGCTGCCGGATAACGCCGTGAAAGAAAGCCGCGAGCGCATCAAGTCCGCGCTGCGGAACTGTGGGTTCGAGTTTCCCCATGGCCAAGGCGTCACAATCAACCTTGCGCCCGCCGACGTCCGCAAAGAAGGCTCCGCTTTCGACTTGCCTATGGCCCTGGGACTGACCGGCTGCATGGGACATTTCTTCGGCAAAGTATTGGATAAGTGCATGTTTCTGGGGGAACTCTCGCTGGACGGCAGTGTGCGACCTGTTCGCGGAGCATTGTCGGCGGCGCTGGCCGCGCGCGAAGTTGGCTTGAAATCCGTGGCCGTTCCGGAAGCAAATGCGCGCGAGGCCGCGGTGGTGGAGGGCGTGGATGTCTTCGGACTGAAATCGCTGCCGCAGGCCGTGGATTTGGTGAATTCGCCGGAATCGTTTCAGCCCGTTCGTGTAGATGCGCGCCAGTTGCTCAGCGAAGCGGCGCAATACGCGGTCGACTTGCGCGACGTCCACGGCCAGCAGGCCGCCAAGCGAGCCTTGGAGGTAGCTTGCGCGGGCAGTCACAACATTCTGTTCATCGGTCCACCCGGCGCGGGCAAGACCATGCTCGCCAAACGCATCCCCACCATCTTGCCGCCCATGTCGCTCGAGGAAGCCATCGAAACTACGCGCATTCACAGCGTGGCTGGAGTCCTGGAGGATTCTCGCGGCCTCGTGGGCACGCGGCCCTTCCGCTCCCCGCACCACACCATCAGCGATGCCGGTCTCATCGGCGGTGGGGCCGTGCCGAGGCCAGGCGAAGTTTCGCTGGGGCACAATGGCGTGCTCTTCCTCGACGAACTGCCGGAGTTTCAGCGCAATGTGCTGGAAGTCATGCGCCAGCCGCTGGAGGACGGTTCCGTCACAATTGCGCGCGCTGCGGTTTCCGTAACCTTCCCCTCCCGTTTCATGCTGGCTGCTGCGATGAACCCTTGTCCCTGCGGCTATTTTGGCGACCCTACGCGCGAGTGCCACTGCACTCCGCCGATGATTCAGCGCTACGTCTCCAAGATTTCTGGCCCTCTCCTGGATCGCATCGACATCCACATCGAAGTGCCGGCGGTGAAGTACAAGGAGTTGCGCGCGCCTTCCTCCGCCGAGGATTCCGCCGCCGTGCGCCAAAGGGTCATCGACGCGCGCAACCTGCAGACCGAGCGTTATCGTGCGGACAAAAAAACCTACTCCAACGCGCAGATGATGCCCAAGATGATCCGCAAATACTGTGCGATCACGGCCGAAGGAGAAAAGCTGCTTGAGAATGCCATTACCCGTCTAGGCCTCTCCGCACGCGCGCACGACCGCATTCTGAAGGTGGCACGCACAATCGCGGATTTAGATGCCGCGGAAGGTATCGAGCCGCGCCACCTCAGCGAGGCGATTCAGTATCGGACCCTGGACCGCTCCTATTGGGCTTAGCAGTTAGCGTACGACGAACTGCCATTTCGCTACTGGAACAACGGTGCCATCCTGGAACTGCTCTTCCATTGACTCGGTTTCCATCCCTGTGTTACCCATAAAGCGCCCAGGACGGGACGAATGGGCGCCGGTGACGCCCCTGCATGGCCGAAGACTCCAAGCACCTCGAAGTTACGCTGGAGACGCAGGTCGAGAGTGTCAATCTCGCTGAGGAAATGTGTCTACGCGTGGCGGAGGCTGCCGGATTCGGCGAAGATGACTGCTACCGCATCGGAATGTCGGTGCGCGAAGGCGTCATCAATGCCTTTCACTACGGCAACGAAGAGCGCCCCGAAAAAAAGATTCACCTGACTCTGGATCTTACGCCGGAAAAAATGATTATTCACGTTTTGGACGAAGGTAAAGGCTTCGACCTCGGTAGTGTGCCCGACCCCGTAGCCGAGGAGAACCTGCTGAGTACCTCTGGCCGGGGAATCTTCTTGATGCGCGCGTTCATGGATGAATTCAAGGTTGTCCCGGGTCGTACGGGGGGCGCGGAAATCATTATGTCCAAGAAATTGCCTTCGGCTGGCAATCCCGCAACCAACGGAGAGAGCGGCCACGGGGCCGCACCCAAACAGGAAGCTTGAGCCCAACCTAAATGGCACTGCGAGCCACATATCGTGATGCTTCCGGAGTCACCGTCGTCGACATCAGCGGTCGTATTACATTGGGCGAAGGCAGCGCGCTTTTGCGGAAGACTATCCGCGAGTTACTGGACGAGCAGCGTACGCTCATCCTGCTGAATCTGGCCGACGTCGACTACATCGATAGCTCGGGCATCGGCGAACTCGTCAGTGCTTACATGGGAGTGAAAAACCGCGGCGGAACAATGAAGCTTCTGCAACTGACGAAAAAAGTGCATGATCTCCTGCAACTGACCAAGCTGTTTACCGTCTTCGAGGTCTACTCCGACGAGAATAGCGCTCTGCGCAGCTACCGCTAGTTCCGTGGAGTCTCTGTCGTTCGAGCTTTTGCCCCCGTCAGCACTGCTGGCGCCCTGCATTTTCCCCACTCGCTAGACAGCGCAAGGTGCGGGAGAATCGGTTAGATGCGAGCCAAGTCTGAAACCGTGTGGGTGGAAGCGCGTGCCAGGGAGCTGGGTTTTGATCTTTGCGGCGTGGTGTCTGCCGGGAAATTCCCTGAACTGGAGCACACGGAAGATTGGTTGGCGCGCGGATTCGCCGGCGAGATGAACTATCTGTTCGACCCGCGCCGCCGCAGCGCAGATGGGCCTTTTCCGGGCCTTCGCAGCGTCATCGTCTGCGCTCTCAACTACAACACAGACGCACCCAGATCAACCGACCATACCCATTTGCCCAAACATGTTGAGCCTCGCGGATGGATCTCACGCTACGCCTGGGGCGACGACTACCATGAAGTGCTGCAAGAAAAATTAAGGGAACTAGCGGCAGCCCTGCGCGAGCGCTTTGCCGAACCATTCGAGGCCCGCGTGTACGCCGATACGGGACCGCTGCAAGAGCGAATCTTCGCAAAGTACGCGGGCCTCGGCTGGCTGGGCAAGAATACTCTGCTCCTGAATCAGCGCCTGGGCTCGTGGATTTTTCTCGGCGCGATATTCACCACTCTGGATCTGGCCCCAACCTTGGAAGATGGCGTCCACCCCCCTCCGGATCTGTGCGGAACCTGCCGTCGATGCATCGACGCGTGCCCCACACAAGCTTTCGTCGAACCCTACGTAATGGACGCGCGTCGCTGCATCTCTTACCTCACCATCGAGCTGCGCGGCACGATTCCTGGCGAGTTCCGTGAGCCCATCGGCAACCATGTGTTCGGCTGCGATATTTGCCAGGACGTTTGTCCCTGGAACCGCCGCGCACCCGCAACTTCGCTCCAAGAATTCCTCCCAAGAACGTTTGCCGCCACATTCGAAAGTGTGCTGTTGAAGGACGGCGGCGCAGAAGATATAGAAGTCCTCTCCGAGCCCCTGCAGCAAGAGACTTCGGAATCGGCGGAGAGATCGTTGCTTTTACCTAGCCTCGAGTGGCTGGCCGCGTTGGACGAAACGGAATTTCGGCGTCTTTTCCGCGGCAGCGCCATCAAGCGCACCAAGTGGCGCGGTATCGTTCGCAACGCTTGCATAGCCCTGGGCAATTCAGAGCTGCACCGCGGTACCACCGCCCATCAGAGGATCGGCGAGTTGCTGCTGCGACTTTCCTCGTCGGCAGACGCAGTCATCGCGGAATCTGCCCTTTGGGCCCTCTCGCGCATCCAATGAAACGCATAGAGCGACCGCCGGCAGCCTTCAATTTTGTTGCTTGGCGAGCGGATTACCCTCATCCGTGGTATGGCGGTATAATCCCCACGCACTCGGACCCGCGTGAGCGCTTCACTGGAGGCTGCCATCAATCGCCGCAGGTTTATCGCTGGCAGTAGCATCGTTGGCGCAGGACTGATTGGAACAGGTGGTGCCGTGCCAGACTTGTTGCTCGCTGACAGAAAAAATCCTAATTCAAATTCACAATCGGAGGAAAAACCCGTGGCATTTACAGTGCCCCCGCTACCGTACCCGTTCGACGCTCTGGAACCGCACATTGACGCTAAAACCATGGAAATCCACCATGACAAGCACCATGGGGCCTACGTCACAAACCTCAACAAAGCCCTCGAGGGCCAAGCCGACTTGCAATCCAAGTCCCTCGATGATCTGCTCAAGAATCTAGACGCTATTCCTGAGAGCATTCGGCAGGCGGTTCGCAACAATGCCGGAGGCCACTGGAACCACTCGCTATTCTGGACGCAGTTGAAAAAAGGCGGCGGTGGCGAACCTAAAGGCGACCTAGCCGCGGCGATCAAGTCCACCTTCGGCTCCTTTGCGGACTTCCAGTCGAAACTCGCCGCCGCGGGCGTGGGCCGCTTCGGCTCCGGCTGGGCTTGGTTGCTTGTGAGAGACGGAAAGCTGGCAATCGATTCCACGCCAAACCAGGACACGCCGATTTCGTTGAAGGGCAAGGCCGTCCTCGGGGTGGACGTTTGGGAGCATGCCTATTATTTGAAATATCAGAATCGTCGCGCCGATTACATCGCCGCGTGGTGGAATGTGGTCAATTGGGACTCCGCCGCCGAGCAATATGCGGCTGCGCGGAAATAACCCCGCTATCGCAGATTCAGAAAAGAAGAGGCCCGGACCGCGTCGCGATCCGTGCCTCTTTGTGCTTCTGCCCCTCAGAGAAAAATCAAGCCAGCATTTGCCCCTTCGTTAGAGCGATGGGGCCCACGTTCCGCGCCACTTGGCTGTATGTGTGTGGAGCAGGAACCGCGGGGCGAACCTCACGTGTGGCCACCGGCTGCAGGGCCGTCATCGGCGAAGCAGTATGGCGGGCTGCTTCCCGGACCAATTCCATGCGGCCCCGCACGCGGAACTTCGCAAGTAGCGACGACACGTGAAATTTTACCGTCCGCTCGGAGAGGTTCAGCGACGCCGCGATTTCTTTATTGGCCAGGGTGCGCATGATGCCGCCAAGCACTTCTTCCTCGCGCCGCGTGAGTCGTACCGAACTCCCCACCGCATGCCCTGCTTGCAGCAGCTGCTCGGCTTTCTCCTTGAGCCCCGCTAGCGCGCACGGAGCCGCCTCCACCATGACCACGTAGTCGCTCGGTGACTGACCCCGGACCAGGCAGTGCATTGCCAGCAAGCCGGCAGCCTGGTCGACAGGGAACCGCCCGTCGGCTCCCGCTTCCACGTGAAAATGGGAAACGCCGGTGTTTTTTTCATAAAAGAAATAGAGTTCTCGGGAAGGATTTGCGCGTGTTGCGTTTGAATCGCTTTGCTCATTCCTCCGGATTACTTTCACATGCACCCCTCTGTATGCAGCCTCGAATAGGAACCGAGACCTGCGATTTGGTTTGAATCGCGCCTCTTGACGAGGCATGGTTCCACCGCAAGGTGCAAGCGCCGGGTCAAGGAGCCAGGTTGGGGGGTGAAGGAATCGGCGAATCCCCCTTAAAGCCAGCGCGACTTAGCGCGAGAAGGAGCCCCTCGTCATTTCGCTTGCACGAAATACTGGTTTTGGCACCGCAATTACAGTGCAAACCTCGTCACAAATTTCCATTTAAGACAAACCTCTACGATACCAGTACTTACGTACTGGAAAGCCTTTGACGACGCGACAATTTGCCGGTAGGAATTTCATGGTCTACGAAATTTTTCCCCCGTAGCATGCTGTTTTTCCATAGGTTTACAACCAGCTCGCTCCCGGTTCGCGACGCACCCATGCTCTGTGGAAAACTTTCATCGAACCTTGGTACCAAAACGGACCAATCTCACGGCCCTCTCAATACCCAAGGATTCGTGTTTGTTGTGGGGAGATCAGTTCGTAGGTGATACCACGCCAGCGCACTTTCCGGGTGAACAGCGAACTCACGAAATTGACAAGGAACAAATAGGGAATGAAAACGCCCAGTACGATATAAATCCACGCCTGACCCGCGATTTGCGCGCGGGAAGCTTGCAGTACTTCCGTTGCCGTCGCCACCCGCAGCCCGCCGCGTATGGCCGCCAGCAGCATGGGCACAAACGTCAGCAAGGCTAGTTGAAACGCGGGCAGTGTCGCAAACACATTGCTCAGCGTGACTCCGAGCCCGATCGGCAGTGTCAGGCAGTACAAAAGATGCGTTGCGGCTCCGGATGCCCAGGTCTTCTTTGAGTAGACCTTGGTGATTAAAATTTGGCGATTCGTGAATTCCAGCAGGCCCCGGAAATCAACGTCCACGTATGTAGGCGTCAGGCACTCTGGTACAAACACGATGGAGCGCCCGGCGCGCTGCAATGCGCGCGTCATCGAGAAATCGTCGCTAACCGAGTGATACCATTCCTCGAGCACGCGAATTTCGTCGAAAACGCTTCGGCGGATCGCCGTTCCCCCGCCCCAGCAGAAATTTTTTCCTTTTTCGCTAAGCATCGTCACGATCGACGCATTCCACGCCG
>Ga0207011_1012_pt1 | contig 21654 bp, 18 predicted proteins | sample Alteio_BWMinCont_79_FD_153466 | JGI IMG/M metagenome (GOLD analysis project Ga0207011, IMG submission 153466) | Enriched cells from forest soil in Barre Woods Harvard Forest LTER site, Petersham, Massachusetts, United States -... | ecosystem: Environmental > Terrestrial > Soil > Temperate forest >...
TCCCTTTATGTGCCCGTTGGTACCGCTTGTGCCGATGCTGGGAATTATTTCTTGTTTTATTCTCATGCTCTCACTACCGGTGGTGACCTGGATTCGCTTTTTCGTATGGATGGCTGTCGGGGCAATAATTTATTTTGCTTATGGTTTCAGGCGTTCAGATGAAGCAAACGCGACATTGGCCGCCGCTGTCCATTCGGGTCCTTCTGCGCACGCAACTGTTGATGACTCGGTAGTGCCCGAGGCCAATGGCCCAGAAGAGAAACCGCCTTCTGACACGGCTGGATGATGGCTAAACGGCTGAGCTCATTGTTGCTCGCTTTGTTTGTATACTGCGGTCTCATTTCGGCGGCTCAGTTACTCTGGTCCTTGCCATGCAGCGCTCAATCGGCAACGGCATGGCACGAAGCAGATCGGATGTTTCATAGAGATCCCCGCTGGCTTGGTGGGGACGGGGCGTTCTCCGTCGATCTGGGAAATGGCCGGGTACTATGGCTCTTTGGTGATTCGTTTATCGCAAGGAAACCGGCCAAGGATCGCCGAGGCGCTTGCATGGTGCGCAACACTTTGGCCATTGAGGACGGCTACGATCCTTCAACTGCATCGATAAGATTCTATTGGCGTAGGCGAAATGAAAAGGCTCAGTCCTTTATGGCTGAGAAGAAAGATCAATGGCTCTGGCCTCTGCATGGTGCGCGCATTGGAGACAGGCTTGTTCTTTTTTACTGCGTCGTAGGACCGGATCACACGCCTGACTCTCTTGGTTTTAAGGTTCAGGGAAGTACAGCGTTTTTAGTAGATAACCCAGACGCTGAACCGGACCATTGGCATTTACGTGAACTGGCTGTGCCAAAAAATAGCTGGAACATTACACTGGGAGTAGCGGCACTTCAGCGCGACGAACTGCTTTACTTATTTGCCTTTGACGAGCCTAAGCATGACGTTTATCTTGCACGCTTGCCTGCAACTATTGCTGCTTCCGGCGATCTGTCCCAGCTTGAATGGTGGTGTGGAGAAATGGGGCACAATTGGAGAAAACAAGACGAACTACGACAAGCCCCAGCTTCCATTATCAAAAGTGGCAGCACGGAATTAAGCGTCCACTTCGATCCCTTAGCGAAGCGATTTGTTGAAGTGCAGAGTCGTGGATTTGGCGCTTCCACTATTGCTAAGCGCAGCTCGGCCGAGCTGACTGGTCCATGGAGTTCGCTTGAGGATATTTATACTCCTCCCGAATCGAAGCAGCGCGAACCCTTCGTCTACGCTGGTAAAGCTCATCCGGAGCTTACTGGTGACGACCTGATTGTTACTTATGCCGCCAACGGCAGCGAAAAGCGATTGACCGAGGATATGAGTATTTATTTCCCGCGCTTTGTTCGTGCTTCTTTTGCGCAGCCTGAGCTTGTACGAATACTCACGCCAGTTTCTATTCCCAAAGATACAAAAATACGAATTGGGTTGGACTGCGATGTGAACAGCAAAACAAGCGTGGACGCCGACGAATTCTCGGCAAGAACTGAAGAGGAGATAACTGTAGATGGCTCACTGGTCTTGCCAGTGGGGACTCCCATTCTTGGTAGGGTGTTGTGTCAGCAGGATCCTCAGCACATGAGACGCAGGGCAATATCTTTAGTGTTCGACAAAATTATTTTGTCTGACGGTCGCCAGATTCCCCTCGTTGCCAATCTCGTCGCCAGAGGTGGAAAAGTTCATGCTCTCAGAGGATTCGAAGACATTTCCCTGGTTGCTAGTACTCCGCCATTGCCAATCTTGGCTGGCAAGCTTATTAGCGACTGCGGCAGTAAGCCGCACGTCCGAAAGAAAGCGAAAGAAGTGGAAACCCCCATAAGGCAAAGTTCATTGGTCGTTTCCGATTGGCCACGAGATTGCATCGGCTTGATTGCTGACGAAAAGAATACGGTCGATCTCCGAGCCGGCGATCAGGTCAAGATCGAGTTGACGAAAGATCTGCAAATAAATCCAAAATAGTTTGATTCGTTCGCCTTTTGAATTATTGGTTGCGCCTTTAGCGCAGGTCGTAGCCTCTGGTGACATTGGTGCCGTTGACATTCAGGTGGGTGCCGCCAAATGCGCGGGTAATATCGACACCTTGAGTGCCATCGGTATTGTTGGTCATTTTCAGGTGGTTAACGTTGAAGCCCTTGCCGACCTTGCCGTTCACTTCTTCAACGAGTTCGTTGAGATTAGCGCCGGCCTTAAGGGCAGCTTGCAGGTCTTGGGTTACTTTATCTCCATTGCCGCCATTTTTCAGATCATCCACCAGGTTGTTGATCTTGGCTTCGGCGGCGCGTGACGGCACTTCAACAGCGGTACCGTCTGCACCCATGGTGAATTCAGGTCTGGGAGCCATGTGCTCGAATTGCGGTTTGGCAGCTTCGACGGCGGTGCCATCGGCGCCCACGGTCATGTTAGGTCTCTGAGTCGTCATTTCAGCACTTTGCGAACTGACCGACTCGCGGCCATGGATGTGGGGTTTGACGGTGTCGCCGGAATTGACGTCGAAGCGGCTCGAGGCCGAGAGATTGTCGTAGAAGAGATTGTTCTTAGAATCATACTGGGCGTTGGCATCCTTCTGGGCAGCGGCCGGTGATTCCTGGTGGATATTGCGCAGGGTAACTGTGTCGCCATTCATCGAAATTAGCGGGCCGGCGTCTTGAGTCTTTGTCATCTTGGCCAGGTCATCCTGGAGTTTTTCTACACCGGCAGCGCCGCCGTCTTTGTAGGCGTGTTGGATAGCTACTTTTATTTCAGCATCACTCTTGGAGAAATCACCAGTCTTAGCAGCCTGGTCCCAGTCCTTGGCCAGGGTGGCGCTGTCAAAGAGCATCGGTGTGCCAAACTGGCTGTCGACAGTCTTCTGGGCATTGTCGTTTTTGCCGAAATTTGCGTGGAAGTCGCCTCTTACGTTGGTAAAGGATTGCTGAGAGATGGCCGCCATGTTGTCGTTTTGAACAACGTTGTCCTTGGCAGGTTGGACCATTTCGAGTGCGTTATTTCCAGACATAGTTCTTTGCCTCTAGTAAGTGAAGGGTCAAGGTAGGGGGAGCAATTGCTCAGTTCGAAGGCATCAGCGCTCTTCGTGCCCTTATAGTCCCGTTTAAACGTGGCCGTTTTGTGCAAGTTACGTGGCGACAACGTGGCAGTTTTCCGGCAAAGGCAAAAGCCTTAATCAGTGGGACATTACCGCCTTGGGCCAGAAAATTTTATATGGATTGCAGGGCCACGGGTTCGGCCAGGATATGAGCAGTGCACACTGGGCCTGGCTCGCCTCTTCCCCATCGTCAAGGCTGTTTTTTTGAGATTTCCCAAAATCTGTTGCGATCCAGATGGTTGCTGACAATGTCGTCCGGCTCCCAGGTGTTGGAGAAGTAGATCCGCCCGCCAGACTGCCAGGGCACGAGGATTGAAATAGCGTGATTGATTCCGCCGTAGGGCAGGTTGGGATTCTGCAATGCTTTTGCGTCAATCGGCATAATCAGGGGGAAGCTTTCCGGATACGGCAACGATGCAAGATAGCGCTGGAATTCGTCCACGGTTTTCGGAACCGTCATGGTGACATTAGGTTTGGTGCGGGTGCCGCCTATTTGCTCACCGATATCCTGAATCTGGGACAGGTTTTTGATTACAGGACCGTCCGAAATCTGTTTGGCTGGCTTCTGCGAATAATCCATCAAGGCGTCCTCGGGTTTCTTGCCTAGATATTGCCCGGCCTTGTTATAGGCATCGACAAAATGCACTTCATATCGCAGTGAGCCGACCGGCACCTGGCGGCCGGTGCCGTCGGGCACCGTAGTCTGACGCTGCCAGTAAATATTGGCGGCGCCGGTCTCGAAAAGCTGGCTGATATAGCTGCGGTATTTGTAGTCGACTTTCTCATTAATAGTGCGATTAGGTTCGAGCGAACCGTCTTCTGGCCTCATACTGCCGGCGTCAATTGAAATAACAGATCCGTCCTGGGTAACAAATTTGCCCGTGCGCATAATTTCATTGACCATACGCGCCGCTTCATCCGGATGCTTGAGGAAAGTAGAGAGTTCAAGCTGGGCCAGAGCGCAGGTAGGGTGTGCGCCTTGTTGGATCAGAAGAGGATCCCCGGCCTGAGCCATAAGCTGTAATCCAGCCATCCTAAATTGTTGTCCTGCTCTGCTCAATTCTCCACTGGTGGTGCGATTGGCGTCGGCAATTTGTAAAAGCTGCAGTGAATGTTGCAGGGTGGCTTCAATTTGATCCCTGGTCACGTAGTATTCGGGAGCGCGCTTGTCCAGCTGGAAGGGGCTTTCCATCACCTTATTCATGTGGTATCCATCATCACTGGCATCCACTTGTGACAGCTGCGGATCCTTTTGAGCGAGCCTTATGAATTCGTCTCTCAGTTCACTAAAGCGCTTGTACGGCGACAATTGTCTGTCGACGAAATCTTTTATCCAATCGGAATGATCGTCGCGCCCCCAATCGGCAAACATTTTCTTTAAGTCTACGGCCTTGTTTTCCTTGAGCAATTTTTCTGCTTCCCGTCGGGCATCGAAGATTGCGTTCCACTTAGCTTCGCCTTCCGGCAGCTTATCGGCGGCGAGCAAAACATCACGAACGCGCTCGAAGGTTTTTGCTGACGACTCAGGCGCTTTTACACTGATGTCCGCGCGAGTCGGCGTGCCGGGCTCCAGTGTATCTATGGCATTGAAGCGTGCAGACGGCAGTTTGGCAAACTCGCCAAAGGCTGATACAGCGGTTCGACTACCGCTTTCCAGGGCAGTCATTATGCGGCCAGCATACGGTTGGATTTGGTTATTGGGATATTCTTTGGGATGTTCAATGCTCTCGTTGAGAGCATCCCAGATCCTTTTGCGGGTAGACTTTGAAAATCCCTGGATCATATCCAAGTATTCTTGCGCGGCCTGTGCCGTTGGATCGGAGGCGCCCCTGGCTCTGCTGTTTTCGGCCAGCCCGTCAAAGACACCAGACATTGACGCACCATATCCGGATAAGATTCGCTCGCGCGACTCCTGCGCTAAACGCGGGAGCATATCGATTAGCTGCGGTATGAAAGGTTCGTTATAGCTGTGTGCATAAGTCCACTGGTAGACTTGCTCTTCTGGATCGGGTATGTGGAGGATGCCATCAATGGCCAGCTGTTGCAAGGCAAGATCCGATTCCCCCAGACCTTTCTGCACGATACTGCCCGTCAGTCTGCCCCCCGGCGGAATCTGGTCTAAGGTGGTGAGTAAATCTCGCTTTTGCTCCGGCTTGAGGTTCTCCCAGTTTTCCCAACCCTTGCACCAGTGGTTATATTCGAAGGTCCACTTACCGTCGACCGAACGATGTTCAGTGCGGTAGGCAGTCACCTTGGTTTCGCTGCCGTCGGGATATTCGGTCGTGACTCCGCCGCCCGGTGTCTCTGTAATCTTGGTTTGATCCGGTAGCGTAGTTACTTTTATCCGCGAATCAATGTGATTTTCAATATGCGTACCGTCAGCGTAAACAAGCTTGTGGATTCTTCCGACGATCAGGTCGTGCATTTCGTCCACCACGGGAGTGCCCCGGTCGGCGTTCAACTCTGCCTTGACCTCACTGGTAGTGAGCGAGGACTTCACCCCAGTCCTTGGCGGAGCACCTAGATGCTCACCTTCGCTCCCCAGGGACGGAGTATCCGGCTTAGTCAGTTCGGCCAGGGAGATTGGCGATCGTGGGCCGGAGGGTGGACTTTGTGCCCGCAAGCTGGGCAGAGGAGTTGATGAAAGGTTTCCGTCGCTCGGCACAATTGAAGGCATTTTGTAGGTAGGTTGCGCCCGCAGGGAGGCCAAGTCCGGCAGCTCCGCTCTTCTTCCACCAGCTGTGGGCTCAGCCCTTAAGCCTATGGGGATTGCCGCCTCTTTGGCCAGGGGCAGCGATGTCGACCTGGCGCCGCCCATTATCGAAGCACCATGAGTGAGACTGGAGAAGACCACGCCAATGATGCCGTAGTTGACGGCCTGCTCCTTCATATCTGTCCAACTGGCACCGGTGCCGTTGTTGATGATTGAATTGGCTTCCGCTCCAATTACGCCTGAGGGCAGGCCGACTGCGCCGGTGACACCGATGTCTTTGACCGCGTGGGCCAGGGTGCCGGGCTGCATTTTGCCCAGCACACCAACACCTCCGGCAAGTTCTGACAGTCCGGCCAAAGCACCAAATGTGATACCATTGCTGGCGGCGTTTTTGATGCGACCAAGGGCGATGTTGTCGCCGGGAGCGGAGGGCACAAAAACTGCGCCATAGGTTGCTCCTATTTTCAATCCCTGACCAAGACTGGCCCACGACTTTTCTGCCAGGCTGATAGAGCTGGCAGTCTGGGCCTCGGCGCCCGCAGCCACCCCACCTTTCATAAATTTAGCCAGGATGGCGAAATCGACGGCCATGCCGGCGGCGGATCCTATCTTTTGAGCCCAGGCATCGGCCGAGCTGTGTTTGGCGTTTTCTTCGTTGGTAATGGTTACCTGGGGCAGGCGCCCGCCGCTGACCAATTGACCCAGGCCGTTCCATACTGGTGAGATCACCGCCGACTGGATAAACGATTTGCCCAAATCCATGGCAACGTCCCCAACACCGGGCTTGGTGGACGTGTCTTGGCTAGGTTTGTCCAGATCGGGGAGTTTCATAGTTTAGGCTTGCGCTCAAATGAGCGCCGGGGATTCAATCACTATCTAACCAAATGTACCTATTGGGGACAACCGTAAAATCACGGTGGGCGGTGATAAGCGATGCCCGAGTACTGGGAAAATTGGGGGACGCGGGATTAAATTTCCCGGTCTGAACCCGCAATTTAATATGGCGCTGGACTGATCGAGGACAGGCCCATAAATTTCCCGAGCTTTCTCGTTGTCGTGCACGCAATTGGGAATGCCGGATTTATTTTGTCCCCAAGCTAACCTTAATCCATGGGATCGTACCCTCAGCTGTAAGATCCTTTTGGCTTTGGCACATTAGCGTGGGTAGGCGGCATGAAAATAAAACTGTTGTATTGTTTGTCTTTTGCGATCGGGCTGTTGGTGATGTTTTCGCTTAGCGTATTGGCGAAAGAAAATGAGCCGCAATCATACGGGGATAACATATTCTGTTTGTACACCGATGTGCCCTTTAATGCCAGATCCTCCTTTGCGCATCAGGCAAGAGTCAGCTTTGTCGGCTGCGGTGGCATTAAGATAAATGCAATAAAGATCCCCCACGGCGGATGGCAAGTTTGCGTAGACGGCGAGGCGCTCTCTGCAAATAATGGCACCGCTGAAGGTGCTCCAGGCAGTGCCTCTGGCCCGACGACTGGAAGTCGTATCAATGGAACCTCTGCTGCGCGGGTCGAGGGCGACTTCAGTGCAGCAGCAGGTTGTACCTATTTTGTGGCCAAAACAGCAACTTGCACGATGCCTTCTGCCGCAGGTGTTGCAGGCCAGGAGATTCTAGTCTGGAACGCCTGTCCGGCAGGAGGTGTTGTCACCTACAACACCACACAAGGCCAGACTATATCCGGTTCTGCATCTGGTTCGTTATTCAATGCATCGGTCTATAAACTCAATCGCTTCATGTCTGACGGGGTCAATTGGTACCTGGAGTAGATGCTGAAAACGCAGATTGGATAAAGTAGTATCCTGGCCTTTTTGATGTCGGTCATCATTGGCCACCTTTCCATTTCGACCAACCAGTCGGAATCTGGATTTTCCATGGTTCGACTTGATTTCTAAAACAAAACAAGGGTACGAATCAAGATTCACATTTTATGTGACGTTATCAAGTTGCATTTGGCCATTGTTGTTATGGGCCAGATGATTTTAACGCTATACTATGAAGCGGGCCCCGGCAGGGTAAGAGGCGATTGGGCATGAGTTCCGCAACCACACGTATTACGAGCGTGGCATCATCGGAACTTATCTGAAAGGATCGTTCCTACACATGGATTCTGCTTCGGGGTACCACTTTTTTAAATGAACGGAGCGGCATATGACACGCGAGATTTTCATCAAGGATACTCACCGGGGTCTCTGGTACGAAGATGGAGTGCTGCTCAAGGTGCTTGAAGCGGGCCGCTATGTCGTGCCCACTCCGCTCAATCTGGGCTTCTGGCGTCGCAAACAAATTGATGTGACGCTGGTCGACATTCGTGAGCGCGAATTGACAATCAAAGGTCAGGAAATTCTCACCTCGGACAAAGTAGCAATTCGCGTCAGCATCATCGTGCACTTTAAGGTGATCGATCCCAAGGCCGCCCTCCACGTTGTCGAAAAGTACGATGAGCGCCTGTATAGCGATGTGCAGCTGGCCGCCAGGCGCTCGCTTGCATCAATGTCGCTGGAAGAAATTCTCACCAATCGCAATCGATTGAGCGAAGACATTCTCCACGACGTTAAAGAGGCTGCCATCTCATATGGTGTCGCCATCCTTCGCGCTGACGTCAAAGATTTGATCTTTCCCGGCAATCTGCAGGAAATAATGAACAAAGTTCTTGCCGCAGAAAGAATGAGTCAGGCTCAGCTTGTGGAGGCCAGAACCAAGGCCGATACTCAATTGATCGAGGCCCAGACAAAATCAGAGGCCCAGAAATTGCAAGCGCATTCACAGGCAGATTCACAAAAGAAAATCGCGCAAGCAGAGGCTGAAGTGACAAAGATTAAAATGGAAGCCGAGATTGAGGCTCTGCGCCAGCAGGAGCAGGTAGCTCAAGCCTATACAAACCACCCGGCGCTCCTGCGTTTGCGTGAACTGGACACCATGTCTGAAATGGCAAAAAATGCCAATGCGCGAATCTACCTTGGATTTGAAAAACATGTTGAACTCGAGCCGGCCAACGGAAAGGCCGATTAGGCGTCGATCTACCGCAATCTATACAGCGCTTGGCCCCGTATTTGATACTTCTCTGGTTTCTACTACGTGGGGCTGCCCAGGCTTTTCTTAGGGCAGGCAGCGCTTACAAATTTTGCCGACGTTTAGCCCGTTCAACACTTTATAGCTTTCTCTGCAAAAGTCCTTGCAGGCAATACAAGTGTCCGTCTGTCCGGGCTTTGCCGGTTGACTGAATCCAACCTTGGTGTTGCCGTTTTCCAGATTTTTCTTAATATTGAACAGACAATTTTTGTCGTCTTCTTGAGCCTGCGGCATGCATTTTCTCCTTAAGCTATGGAGCCGTCGGTGAACACGCTAATTATATAACCGGCGGGATCAAAAGAGCGATTGATCATAAAGATCAATCGCTCTTCGTAGATTCCTGTGATATAGGTGACTGCCAGGACCAGTTTGGCTAGCGGCCCTCCTGGTCCATTACCAGTTGTCCGTCATTATGTGCCCCTTGAGTGCCGGCTTATCAGCCTGTTTGGTGATTGAACCTACAGATCCATGGCCGACGATATGTTTGAAAATATCGTCGCCGTCGAGATCCTTTGGTACTTCTTCATTGACAGGGCAACCATAGAATTTCTTCCCCGGGACACCATGTGGGCCGGCATTATTTTCGGGATCTGTATTTTCACCGGAAGGAATCTTCACGTCGAATTGCTGATTTTTGTGCAATGGTTGTATGGGGTTGCCCTTGATCCAATATCCTGAGTCCTGGTCATCTTTGTTTTCTAGAAACTTTTTGGCATCCTTAAAAGGATCTGTCATGTGCAAGTCCTGTTCCCCTGGTTCTTTTCCATCTCTAGTTTGATCATTGTGCAAGCCGCTTCCGCCAGTGTGCAAATTCTCTACAAGCGCTCTGAATTTTGCAATTGCGCCTTCCTCAGCGGAGGGATTATCAGTTGTGGCTGTTACTTTGGGCTCGTTTGATTCAGGAATGACTATGTCTGACATCGTGTTTTTTCCTCATTGCAATGTGATTACTCTCTTCTCGTTGCTGAGAGCATCAAAAGTAATGGGGTGTTTTTTTGCGCAGAGGGGTGAGTTCTGTAATGCCAATTCAATCTGATTGCCATGGCAAAACCATGACAAAGTTATGGCCAAACAATGGCAGGTTCTATTGGGCCGGCACCAGGCTAGGGGTGCAAATATTCGATCGTAAAATCGATCACTTCTTTTGCCTTAATGATGTGGTGGTGTCCATAGCCGTGAGTTTTGATCAGTTTGCGGTTGGGTGCATCAAGCGCTAGTTGCTCGCTCACCGCACTAGGGCATCGGCGGTCCATATCATCGTGGATGAGCAGCATCGGCATGCTGACAAATTTTGAAATCATCAGACTGTCGGCCTGGCAACGCAGTTTGCCTACATATGTTTCGCTCATCAATATAAGTGGCTCCAAGAGCCTTTCGGGAGCGCCTTTGTGGGCGAGGAATTTTTGCATCACCAGTAGGATCGACGGTGGTGAAATGAGCACGGCCGATTTAAATTTAACGCCGGAATATGAGGCGGTGAGAATGGCTGCCGCGCCGAGCGAGTGCCCGACGGCGTGTTCGAAGGGGCCGAGTTCGGCCTGGGCCTGGGCGATGCCCTCGGCAAATTTGATGCAGTTTGATTCCACGCCGGGTGAAAAGCCGTGCGCCCACATGTCGACGGCCACCACCCTTTTGCCCGAGGCCAGAAGCGGGCGGACAAAATGCGAGAGCTGGGCGCTGTTGCCGCCCCAGCCGTGTACCAGCAGGACCGACGGGGCGTCGTCGCCGGCGGCCGAAGGCCAGATTGTGGCATGGAGGCCGGTCGGCAGCACCTCTTCATAAGCGTCCTTGAGCAAATCCTCGGCAAAGCCTTTGTATTCACCTCTTACCGGGGTGAAAAATTCTCCCATTGCCATATTTATTGTATGAAGGTCCTCACGGCTGAGCTCGGACAGGGCCGGGGATATGGGGCTGGCAAAAGTGACATTGTTCATTGGATTTCCTTGGTACCTTTCTTATGGAATTATTTCCGGTCTAATGAATTCTTTTCTGGTCGGGGAAAAAGGCGCGGTTTTGCAAAATTTGTATGTTAATAGTATTAACATAGCCTATAATGTTAATACTGTCAACATTGAGTTTGGGAGGCCCAAGAACCTCACTGTGGTTAAATCTAAGGGCGATTCAGGGCGCTCATACCATCATGGCGACCTCAAAGAAGCTTTACTCAAAGCATCCCTTGAGCTGGTTAGCGAGAAAGGGCCGCATGGTTTTACTCTGGCCGAGGTCTGCCGCAAGGCCGGTGTCAGCGTGGCTGCTCCCTACAGACATTACCGCGACCGCGAGGCATTACTCGCTGCTATTGCTTTGACCGGCTTCGAACATCAGTTTGAAGTCCTATCTCAAGCCGTAAACGAGTGCCCGGACAAAACCTTTGAAGCCTTGCGGGCACTAGCTGACCGCTATGTCAATTTCGCCATTGCCAATCCTTCCACCTACCGCGTCATGTTCGGCTCAGATTTGAGCAAGGCAAAATTTCCGGAATTGTATGCCACCGCCCGCCGTGCCTTTGAGGTTGTTTTCTGTACTGTGGAAAAATGTCTGATTGCTGAGAAAAAAACCACCGAGAACACTTATGCGCTGTCTGTTTCAATGTGGTCCCACTGCCACGGTATTGCGATGTTGTGTGTCGATGGATTCTTGCGCGAGATTGCCATGGACGAAAGAGTGAGTGAATTGATCTATCTGGCTGTAGAAAGTTTTGTCAGTCAAATTCGAAAGAATTGATCAATGCCAAATTGCCATGTCAAGACCGGTTTGTTATTAAAGGATATGGTGTTATCCTTTAATAAGAGATATCCTTATTAAAGGATAGTGCTGTTCCCTTTAATAAATCCAATCCTTATTAAAGGATATGGCGTTATCCTTTAATAAGAGAAACCGTTATTAAAGGGACCTTTAATAAGCAATGGACTTTGACCGAAAAGAGAGACTGGGTGAACGTGTTAGATGTTCGGTGGGCACAGATGAACCCTATTGGGCCCTGGTACCTCGTCCGTTGCCGCCACCCGGCCTGCAGCTGGACGATTTACTGAGCACTCTCGATAAAGCAAACCAGGCGCTAGGGCGGCTGGATGGACTGGCGACAGTACTGCCTGACACGAAGCTGTTTCTTTACATGTATGTTCGCAAAGAGGCTCTCCTTTCCTCGCAGATTGAGGGGACACAATCATCCTTATCTGACCTGTTGCTATATGAAAGTGCCGAGGCGCCTGGAGTTCCATTGGATGATGTCCAGGAAGTATCAAACTACGTCGCCGCAATGTACCATGGCCTGACTCGCATGAAGGACGGGTTTCCCCTATCCATGCGCCTGATCAGAGAAATACATGAAGTACTGATGAGCGGCACTCGTGGTGGTACCAAATCACCTGGCGAGTTCAGGCGCAGTCAAAACTGGGTGGGAGGCACCAGACCAGGCAATGCCACCTACGTGCCACCACCGGCGGACAGAGTCTTGGCTTGCATGAGCGACCTGGAAAAGTATATCCACAGGAGTTCGAACTCTGTGCCGCTGCTTGTCAAAGTGGCCCTTATACATCATCAGTTTGAAACGATACATCCATTTTTAGATGGCAACGGAAGATTGGGGCGACTCTTGATCACTCTTCTTCTATGTTCCGATGGCGTTATTGCTGAACCAATTCTCTATCTCAGCCTGTATTTAAAGACGCACCGCCAGGAATACTATGCACTTCTGCAAAAAGTCCGAGAGGCTGGCGATTGGGAAAGTTGGCTTCATTTCTTTCTGTCCGGGGTGCAGGACACTGCGGCACTGGCTACCGACGCGGCCCGCGAGATCCTCGGCACTATTCAAACCGATCGCGCCAGAATTACCGCTATTGGGCGGGGAGGCGGATCCGCCTTGCAAATTCACCAATATCTAGAGAGGAAGCCACTGGCGGTCATTGCTGAAATTGCTCGTGAACTCAACATCAGCGCTCCTACCGTAACCTCAGCACTTCAAAATCTCGAAGCGATAGGCATAGTCAGAGAAATCACCGGAAAAAAGAGGGGGCGCATTTTTGTTTACGATGCGTATCTTAAGATTCTTGAGCGGGGAACCGAACCCCTTCGCCGATGACGAGCAAAAAAAGAGAGGGAGCCCTAAGGCTCCCTCCCAGCATTGCGACTAAGCGCAAGTCTTTTATTTGATGGAGAGTTCTTTGGCAGAACGGATCTCGGTTTTGTGCGAGCGGTTCTTTGTTACGCCGTGAACATGTCCTTCGATCGAACCAGCGGAGACTGGGATGCGAAGAGCGCTTTCGACTTTGGGCAAGCTGATGAACAGAATGCCGCGATCGAGGCGAGCTTCGATGCTGTCTACGAGGATTTCGGTTTCGAACTCAAATTCGCGAACCATGAAGGTCACGGGGAGTTCTCTGCGGAGATAGAGAGCTTTTTCTTCGAACATTGTGGGGATGCGTTTGGCGATTACTGTCAGGTAACGGCCTTCCACTTTGATTTCGATATCGTCAAGCACGACGCCCGGCAGAGCCAGTTCAAGAACGAACTCGTTGTCGAGTTCGAGCACGTCGGCGCAAGGGACTTCATAACCCTGGTTCCAGGGATTGACTTGGTTCAGTTGCTCGAAACCATAGTGGTTGCGGGTCATAAGATGACGCATGGTCATGTTGTATTCCTTGGCGTTGCGATTGTAAAACATCGGATTTCTCCTTAATGGTGTAATTTAACTTGGAAAGCCGATCGACCCGCATCAGACCAGGCCTTTAGCCATTTGGCTAAAAACCGGATCACGGATTGCGTTAAGCAAATCCGCCCAAAATCTGCATTGGGGGCTGTTTTATAAAGGGTGTCGAAGGACTCCGTGATGGATATGTTAGCTCAAAAGCGGCTTAATATGCCGATTTTCACGATCCATTCTGCTTTCCTCTTGTCAACCCCGGGACCTGTTGAGGGTAAGCCTTTTAGAGCTTGGCAACTTCTCTGAACTGGAGAAATATCTCATATCATGCGGTTCTAATATATTTGGGTGAGTGCATGAAAGCCGCATAACAGGTGGCTTGCATCATCTCCGAGCGGCAGGTGTGCGCCGCTTAATTTATTAATTTGTGCCCGTTCTTCTTGACAACCGTCGGCGTCAAACGCTTGTTAATGCGCTCCAGCAGCCCTTTTAGCTCGCTTACTTTGAAGGTCAGGCGATCAATATCTGAATTTACTTCCGAAGCTTCTTTCTGACTTGCTTCAAGCTCCCGCCTGCTGACGACCCCTTCCTTGTATAGACCTTCAAATTCCTGCGCCCGTGCGATTTTCTCGTTTTTCTGGCTGGTGTGGTCCTCAAGTTCGCGGCAAGCATCCTTATATTGCATAGAAATTTCCTTGACCCGATCTTTGAGCGCGTCACGACTCAACATTTCAATGGGCAAGCCGCTATATACGCCAAAATCTCCGCCCAACATCGTCGGCACGACCGGTGGTGGAGGCGGTACAAAGTGCGAGCCTCTGGGCGCAGATGGAGTTCTTGTTTTCGCCACTTTCTTTTTGCTGGTTTCGGCCCCTTCTTTGCCCTTTGGTGCCTCGCCCTTGGCAGAGGTGCTGGTGTCGGCACCACCTTTAGCGGCGGCGTCAGTTTTGGCCGCGCCCGCCTCTTTGGCGGCGGTGCCTTTGCCGGGAGTGGTGCTTTTGCCGGCAACCACTTCCTCTTGCTTTGGCGATGTTTTCTCGCCCCCCTTGCCTTTTACCGCCTCTGAGGCCTTGCTCCTGATATCAGCCCCGGAGTCCGCTGGCGCCCCTGTGCTCCTGCCTTTAATGACTGTTGGAATTGGTCTCAATACTTCTTTATTGTCGTCCAGAGTCTTGATTTGCTGGACCGGTTGCTTTGTATTGGTGGTGGCCGACTTGCCACCGCTCTCCGCCACCGCCGCGCCATACACCAGGGTGGCGCCAATAGACAGGCTAATGGCCACCGCCATCCGGGCAAGACAAATACTTTTCCTAACAGATGCAAGCATGGCGGGAGTTCTGGAATCCTATTTGGTGTAAGCTCTACAAATGACTTCTACTTCAAAGTCTAACGCATCACTGACTATCCTCTTCCTTGGCGACATAATAGGCAAGCCTGGGCGGGAGGTAGTGAAAAAATACTTACAACATCTGCGCCAGCAGTCGGAGGCCGCAGACGGCTCTGGTCCTGCATTTCCGCATTTTGTTGTGGCTAATGTCGAAAATGCCGCGCATGGCTTCGGCGTCACAAAAGAAAACCTTACAGAACTGAAAGAGGCGGGTGTAAACGTCTTTTCCGGTGGCAATCACACTTTTGATCGTAAAGAGATTTTTTCATTTATTAGCGAAGAGCAATATTTGCTCCGGCCGAGCAACTACCCCGATGGCACTCCCGGCCGTGGCTATTGCTTGTTTGAAAAGGACGGCTTCAAGCTCGCTGTCGTCAACGTCATGGGCCGCGTTTTTATGGAGCCGCTCGGGTCACCATTTTTGGTGGCGCAGGCCCTGGCCAAGGAAATGAAAGCACAGACTCCATTAGTGCTTGTCGATATGCATGCCGAGGCCACGGCCGAAAAGGTGGCACTGGGCTGGTACCTTGATGGCGAAGTGACGGCGGTGGTCGGCTCGCACACCCACGTGCAGACGGCCGACGAAAGGCTCCTGCATAAGGGCACCGCCTTTATCACCGACGCCGGCTGCTGCGGTCCGACCGACGGTGTAATTGGCATGGCTCAGGAAGGGGTTTTTCGACGCATGGTGCAGCAATTGCCCTCGCGCTTCGAAATTGCCCCCGGACCGGCCGCCGCTTGTGGTGTGCTGATTACGGCAGACGCGGTTTCAGGCCAGGCCCTGTCGATCGAGCGTGTCAGGTACGTGGGAATAAATCAATGATTGATCTGCATCTCCACACGCATCATTCTGACGGCACCTGGTCACCCCGGGAGCTGGTCGAGCATGCAGTCAAGATTGGCATGAAACATATCGCCATCACCGATCACGACACAATTGAGGGTGTGGATGAAGCTATCGAAGCTGCCGGGAGCCGGCTCGAAATTATTCCCGCAGTTGAAATAAACACAGTCTATGACGACGCTGACGGGGCTGGGCATGATGTCCATATCCTCGGCTATTTCATCGACACGCAGAGCAAAGATCTTGGTGCTGTACTTGCCAGACAAAAGGCGGCCAGAGCAAAACATGTGCATGATTGCATCGAGCTCGTGGTGGCGTCCGGTGTGAAAATTACTGCTTCTGACGTGCAGGCCTGCGCCGGCAAAGGAGCAGTGGGCAAGGCCCATCTGGCCGAGGCCATTGTCAGAGCCGGTGGCGCGCAAGACGTCAGTGAAGCGTACCAAAAATATATGGTGCGCACCTCTCCTTTTTACGCCCCGCGCAGGAGCGTTGCACCACTTGATGCGGTCAAGGCAATTCGGGCGGCGGGCGGCATTCCCTCCATTGCCCACCCGGGTAAGGAGCAGCATGTGATACCACTGATAGGGTCACTGGCCGAGCAGGGCTTGATCGGTATCGAGGCCTATCACCGTGTCCATAATCTCAGTCTTTTGCGCCAGTATCTGCGCTATGCCAACCGGCATAGCATGCTGGTCACAGGCGGATCCGATTGCCACGGACCATATCAACAATATCAATCGATGATGGGCACAATTTCGGTGCCCCCCGAAGTGCTGAAAATTTTGAAGAAAGCAAGATCCAGAGCCTGAGATAATTTTGCCGGCCCTGAGATTGGCGACCGCAATTATTTCAGCGCCAGCGCCCGTTCCAGCTGCTGGTTTAAGATGCCGTTTTCCACTTCACCGATCTGGCTCCAGACTACCTTGCTATTTTTATCGAGAATTACTTCAAATGGAATGTAGCCCTTGTAGTGGTTTTTGATCAGGGTATTGGCCTGGGCGTTGACCGGATGGTCGACATCAATAAGGATAAATTTGACGGCCTTGCCCGACGCTTGCTTGTATAGCTCGACCAGTCGCTTGGCCTGGCGGTTTGTATTTAGATCGCCGCTGGCACCAAAAAAAATAAATGTGACTTTGTTTGGATCAAGCTGCATGTCATCCATGCGAGTGCCTTCAATGGGAAATCCAGTGTCGGTGTCGTCGTTGAATGAAATGCCTTTCTTTAGCTTCAGGTCGTCGGCGGCCAGGGCCTGACCCGACAGCACGGCAAAGACCAGGCCGAGCGCAATTGCGGTCGAAATGTTTCTTGTTTTGCCTCTGGCTGGCATGGCTGTTTTGTTCTCTGGTCCAGTTCTAATTTTAGTTCTAGGGCTCGGGCAGCCGGAAATCGCTGGCCTTTACACTATGGACGAAGCGCGACCATTTATGTTGCTCGTAACTCATAGAATATTCGTAAAGAGAATTTAGCAGGCGGGAGCCGGAGTTTGAAGTACCTTTGAAGAAAAAAGCCGACCCTTCGCCTTTAACTTCTTCAAGGTCATTGTCTTGCAGGCGCCGGACGCTGCCCTTGGCTTTGAGCGCAATTTCGGCATCAGCCGGCAGGCGAATGGTGCGTGGATGAGTGGCCGGACGGTTGGAGGCTGCCATCGATATCGCTACTTCGCAGTGGATGACTTTGTCGACCGGGGTGAGAGGCGCCTGGCGCAGCCTTTCCCAGAGCCATGCGCTCAGTACCAGACTGGCCGGGGTCTCGGGGGCTGCATTTTGAAGATATTGACTGAAGGCCTCTAAAATCATTGCCCGCCCACTGCACCTCTCGCTAAACGCCACCTTGCTCTAAGCACTCTTTTCTGGACTATATCACGGGTGGTCAAGGGGCGCGAGACTTGATTTTTAGAGCGATTTGGGCATAGGCAAAATTTTTCTTCACCGGTCCCGATAACTAACTATTTGTGAAATTAAATGATTTGCCTATGTATATAGCTGATCTATGCGGTTATAATAAGCGTACTTGAGGCTGCATTAGCTCAAGAACCTTTTAGATGCCAGCTTTGTTATCGCTCCGGAAGCCGCTCAGGCGCTTTCTCAGCTGTCCACAACAGATGTCCACGGCATCAAGCGCAAAATCGCGTTGGGTTTTTGTTGTCGCCTCGTTGACCAAGATGTTGATTTTGGAGAAAGGTCATCGTAAATTCGTCCATCACCCCGCCCGAAGCGATAGAAATTGCCCCCAGGTCAGTAGATCCGTCCGGCCGAGCAGTTTATACCAGCAAGCAGATATCAAGTCTTCTGACCGATGACTTGCTGCCGTGCGTTTTTAAGCCAGGTCAATATCTCGGTAATGAATGGGGCGCCAGGCGCAAGTCCTTTAGTCAGAGCGCCGTGCGCCTGGCCTTAGCCTTCCCCGACATGTACGAGCTGGGTATGTCCAACTTTGGCCTGAAAATTCTTTATCAGCTTCTAAACGATATGGACGGCCTCATGGTCGACCGCAGCTACGCTCCCGGTTCTGACCTGGAGAAGTTGATGCGAGAGCGGGCCATGCCCTTGTTTGGATTTGAATCGCGCCGGCCTCTTTACGATTTTGATTTGATTGGTTTTTCGCTCCAATATGAGCTGACTTACACAAATGTGGTCAACATGATTGATCTGGCGCACCTGCCGGTCAAGGCGGCAGATCGCACCGAGCTCTTCCCCCTGGTCTTTGGTGGCGGCCCGTCGGCTGTAAATCCTGAACCTATGTCCTTGTTTATGGACTTTTTCATGATTGGCGACGGCGAGCAAGCGCTACCACATACGATGCGCGTCGTTGAAGAGTTCAAAGCCGCCTACGAGCATTTGGCGCTGGCAGGCAATAATTGCAATGCACGGCATTACAGGCTCTGGCTTCTGGCAAAACTGGCCAGCGAAGTGCCGGGTGTCTACGTGCCGGCTTTATATAAAGAAGAAAGCCCGGTGGCTTTGCCGCTCGCTATCGAAGAGATCATCGCCTCACTGGTAGCTGCCTTGCCCGAGCATGAGGGCGAAATCAAGAAACTATCCGCGGATGGCCGCGCCATTCCCAAGCGTGTGATGAGGCAGGTAGCCCCCCTCAACGCTGAGAATCAGCCGACTCGCAATCTCGTCTCATATCTGGCCCTGGTGCATGACCGCGAAACTCTGGAAGTACGCCGCGGATGCGATCGCGGATGCCGCTTCTGCCAGCCTGGATACACATTTTTGCCTGTCAGGGAGCGTTCGGTCAGCGAGCTTGTCGACCTCTCCAAACAGGCCCTGGCCAACTCTGGGCACGAAGAATATTCGATGCTGTCGCTCTGTGTCAGTGACTACACCAGCTTGCATGAATCTGTCCGGGCCCTCAACTCCGAGCACAGTGCTGCCCGCACATCGCTATCTTTCCCCAGCCAGCGTGCCGATCGCATGAGCCTGGAACTTGCCGACGAACTCAAGGCAGTGCGCAAATCCGGTATCACGCTTGCCCCTGAAGCAGGCAGCGAAAAACTGCGTGCCGTCATCAATAAGGGCCTTTCGCACGAGCAAATTATCAGCGCTATCGAATCTGCTTATCAATCGGGCTGGTCCCAGGTCAAGCTTTACTTCATGTGCGGTTTGCCCTTTGAAGACGACAGCGATCTGGAAGGCATAATCGCCATACTCAAAGAAGCAACCCACCATTGCCGCCTGATTCGCTCAAGCGACAGGGCCAAATACAAGCGCGACATCGAATTTACCTGCACCATCTCTAACTTTGTGCCCAAGCCGTTTACACCATTCCAGTGGTTTGGCCAGGTCAGCCCCGAGGTAATGAAACAAAAGCATGCGGTGCTCAGGGCCAAGTTGAGAGAGTCGGGACTGAGAAATGTCCAGCTCAATGTCACCGAGACCCAGACGAGCCTGCTTGAGGCTGTGATTTCGAGAGGCGGTCGCCAGATTGCCGAGCTAATCTATAAAGCCTGGCAGGACGGGGCTGTATTTGATGCCTGGGATGAGCACTTTGTGCCCGCCCGCTGGCACCGCGCCGCCCAGTCCATGGGACTCAATTTGGAAGAGCTGGCCTGCACCGATCAAGCTGTCGGCAGCCGCCAGCCTTATGACGTAGTGCATATCGGCCTGGCCGATTTCTGGCTGGTGCGCGAATGGGAAAAGGCAGTCAAAGCAGTTGAAACTGCCCCATGCACAGAAAACATTTGCCATGCCTGCGGTATTTGCACCATTCTTGATACCAAGCACGAACTGGCCGCGCCATCTCCGGCGGTGATGAAAAAGAATCCTTTTGTTAAAGAGCTGAGTGCCAATACCAGGGACCCGGACGGCCATCCATCGCTCTTTTTTATGGCACCCCCGGCCGAGCCTATAGCTATGGGTGCGGTGAAGCTGCGTTTTTCATTCACCAAGCTTGGTGACCTGCGATTTGTCGGCCACCTCGACTTGCTCAATTTGATCATCCGTGCTGCCCGCAGGGCCGGTCTGGAGATGGCCTATAGCCAGGGCTTCAATCCCGCGCCCAAGCTTTCACTGGCTTGCGCCCTCCCCATTTTTCAAGAAAGTATGTCCGAGCTGGCCGATATCGAGCTGGCTCAAATCATTACAGCCGATCAATTTTGCGATCGGATCAACAAACAACTTCCGCCCGAAGTGCAGGTAGTGGAAGCTGCCATCGCGCCGGGCGGCAAAGACCAGGCTTTACAGCAGATAGTGGCCGCCGCTTCTTACGAAGCCAGGCTGCTCCCATACAACAGCGCCAAATCCGGCGCTGTTTCCATACTCGATCCCGCATCTGTCAAAGATGCGATCGCAAATGAGATCGAGCGCTTATTGAACAGCCCGAGCCTTACTGTTTATCCCAAAGAGGCCCAGACTGACAAATCAAGTTTGGACAAAAAACTCTCAACTCAAGGAGACGAGCAACCCAAAAAGGGCAAAGAAATTCGCCCGCTAATTCACCAAATCAAACTTTTAACTAAAGACGATGGACTCGCCATTTTGCTAGAGCTAGCCACAGGCTCCAAAGGGCACCTCAAGCCGAACGACGTGCTTGAGCTCATTTGCCCCGACGCTCAACTTAACTGGCGCATAACGCGACTAGGGTTTTTAACTCAGTCGTTTGAGACCATCAAACTTCGCCACGACACCAAAATGACTCAATTTAGAGGATGAATATGAGAAAGTCACTTGTAATATCCGAAGTGGATAACATCGCAGCTTTACTGGAAAACGACCGTGTGGTCGAGTTTTTCGTAAACCGCGGTGAACTGCTTTTGGGTGACATATACACAGCATCGGTAGAAAATATTTTGCCCGGTATCGATGCTGCCTTCGTTAATCTCGGTAAGGACAAAATGGGCTTCCTGCACGCCAACGACGTGCCGGGGCAGGGGCCACTGAAAGAAAGATTGGTACCGAAGCAAAAGCTTCTGGTGCAGATCACCAAGGAACCCACCGGTCACAAAGGACCGCGGGTATCGACGGCAATATCGCTGCCGGGCCGCTTCCTGGTCCTGGTGCCTGAAGAAAGGGGCGTCAGTATATCGCGCCGCATTTCAGAAGCCAGAGAAAGAGCGAGACTGAAATCAGTCGTCAATTTGATGAAGCCGCCAGGCGTGGGCATCATTATTCGCACCGAGGCCAAGGGCCAGGGCGATCAAGAGCTTTTCGAAGATTTCGAGCAACTCTGGGACCGCTGGCAGACAATCGTCTCTGAAGCCGAGGCCTCGATTGGACCGACCCTTATATACCGCGATCAAGATTTGCTTTTCCGCGTTATCCGCGATGCTTTCTCCCATGATGTAACTGAAATCATCGCCGACACCCCCGAAGGACAAAGACGCGCTCAAGATTATTTGAGCGGCTGGGCCGGCAAGCAGACCAAGGT